>SXGU01018847.1_pt1 | contig 18222 bp, 25 predicted proteins | sample 3174531 | NCBI WGS metagenome assembly SXGU01 (sample SAMN11356863, study PRJNA531348) | freshwater metagenome | isolation source: freshwater sample F1-140 | place: China: Fuxian Lake, Yuxi | collected 2017-12-25 | reverse complement strand
CTATAAACATTACACATAATTTTTGTAATGTCAAGCCTTTTTTGCTTCTCTCCGTATGCCTTTGATTAGTTAGCTATCTAACGGAGGTGTCTCTATGTTGTCTCTTAGTCAAATCAGGTCAGCACAGCAGAATTTGTACAGAAATCTTGCAATTTGTAAACAGCCTGACTATCCCGATAGTAACGATTTGCGGTCGTGTCTGGAGTTGATTTCTTTGATGCAAGATGAAGAGCGTAAGACTATCGCGTCTCTGAATCATGCCAGAAAGCTTAGAAACAATCCCGATGCTGTTGAACACCATGAAAACCTTGATGCTTTAATCAGTGAACTTAAAGGAGATGCTGAATATGAAAACTAAGCATGTTGTTATAATCATAGCCCTTGTGTTCGGTGGTTACTGGTTTGGAAAGATGGACGATGAGGTTAAACAGCCGGTATCTGACATAAAGAACAAAGTCATGCGGCTTGTGAGTGTTGAAAGTTCTGAAAGCTCTGATACTGTGAGTGTCAGCGTTGGTAAAGCCGGGCAAGTGGTTATTGATGGTAACAAGATAGCGATTTTGGTAATTGAGATTGTCCGGCGTGATGACGGGGAAGGCGCAATCTTTCGGGTAGGGGAAATCAAAGCCCGTAAGAAAGTCGGAGGGCGGATACCGTTGCATGTCAACGGGTCAAAGTATCAACTGAACTTGGTGAGCGTGTCTGATAGCTCTGCAAAGTTCAAGGTTGTGAAGGGAGAAAGAAATGAATCCTGAAAACGGAATTATGAAAAAGGCGAAAAGTCTGAAATCGTTTGCGATGCTGCTTGGTATCGGGCTTGCTCTGGTATCAACGGTATTCACGGTAAAGCTGATGATAACCTTCGGGACGTCTGGCTCTGATAAACTGTTGTACGCCACTTTCGGCTTTCTGATTCAATCCGCACAAACAGCGTTGTACGTTTACGCTGCATACGCCTTGTGGGTATTGAAAGACACAGGAAAAGCTATTCCGGGCTTCGCACTGTTCGCTCTGCTGTTTGTGCTGAGTCTGGCGGGGTCAATCGGAAGCTTTGTCGTCAGTAACAGGGCGCAGAATGTGGCGCTTGAAAAGAATCAGAAAATCAAAGATACTTATGATACTGAAATCGCGTCCATCAACAAAGATAGCGATAGTGTCAACAAGCAGCTTGAGGCGTTGAAATCAAAGGGCGTGGTAACGAAAGCTAAGGGGACAGAGGAAAAGGCATCTGAGATTGTTGGTAAGCGGTCATCGCTGTTTGAGGGCAAGCGTAAAGTGATTTCTGCTGAAAGTGAAGATGACCCTGACGCACTGTACAAAATTCTGGGTGAGTTTTTCGGAATTGCCCCGAATAGTGCAAAGATGTTGTTGTTTACGTTGTACGCTGTGGCTTTGGAGTTGGCAAGCGTGATACTGCTGAGTTACAGCATGATTATGTTTGGCAGTGAGGCGGCGGCTGATGGTGGCGGTAATTACAAACCTGATTATGGCATTCGTAGTGCAGACGGGAATTTCTATATCAATCCCCGTGGTGCAGTTGCTCCGGCATTCAATCCGGCTCCGGCATACGCAAATCATGTTGAAAAACCGGAAAGGCTTGATACACAAGAGAATCCGAAAAGGAAAGCCGGGTTTGTTCCTACCGGTTATGATACCGGTAACGCTGACCTTGATGAAGTTGGAGAAAGAATCAAGGCAGACTTGAAAAAGAATCGGGCTACCGGTACCGGTTATAGTAACAAGGCTGCAACGCCTGACGCTATCAAGTTCTCACCGGTACCGGTACCGGATCCGGTAACCAGTACCGGACCGGTAACCGGTATGAAACTGAAAAGCAAGCCTCCGGTATCAGTACCGGATGAAGATGATGATGATGATGGTGAAGATATGGATATGGATAAGATTACCCGTGATTATATCGCGGCGTTGTTTCCGGTAAAGGCTGATGGAAGTCTTACCGGTAGGGCGCAAGTTGCAAGAAAGCTTGGTGTGTCTGAGGATCTAGTCCGTCCGATCCATTGTAAACTAAAGCAAGTCGGGCTGATCCGAGTTGAGGGCAGCAAGACTTTCCCCGAATGCGATAAAGATGAGATGTTGGCAGCCGTGAGTTAACCAAAAACCGAGCCGGGCGGAATCCCGGCAATCAAGGAGGGTTTATGATTCCGAATCATGTTGATTGTAATTATATCGCCCGTCATCTGTGGCGGATAGAGAATGTGTACAGCAACAATCCGGTTCAGCAAGCAAATTGCAGATACAAGATAGCTGAGTATGTGTTTAATGCGGGTTATCCGCTGACTGATGCTGATGTCTCACGGCTTAAAGAGTTCATCGCTGACTTTTACGCAAGCGAAGCCGGGCAATCTGCGCTTGCTGATGAAAATAATCACTGGTAAAAAGTTAGCTATCGTTATACAAATTCTCTTGACACCCTCTTTTTGATATGGTAGTGTTAGTTATCGTTAGCTATCTACCGTTATACAAAAGGAGGGTGTTTTTTATGGATACTGCAAAATTTGCAATGAAGTTGAAAAACGAAGGGCTGTCGTTCCGGGCAATCGCTGAAAGATTCAATCAAGAATCCGTTGCTACTCCGTCTGGGCGGGGTAAGTGGGGGCATGAGATGGTAAAGAGGGCAATCGCTCTTGATGCCAAAAACAAGGCAGAGGTCAAGGTGGGCTTGGTCTCTGAAAACGAAGTCCGGTTGAAAGAGGAAGTTGAATCTTTGAAAGCAGAGTTAGCTATCGTTATACAAGATAACGAGCTATTGAAATCTGATATTGAAACTCTGACAACGCAGAAAGAGACGTTCAAGGCAGAATCAGAACGGCTTCAACGTCAGCTATCCGAATCCGAATTGAAATACAAAACGCTGTATGAATCCGAAATAGCACGTCTCGGCTCTGACCTCTCCATCGCAAATCAGACGATACAGGAACTCAGGGATAAGCAGAGCTTTCTTTCTGTTGATGAGTCGCTTAGGGGCAAGCTGGGCGTTCCTAAGAACTATAACGGCTGGACAACGCAGGTCAACGGACTTGGTTATATCCGGCTGTTTAAAAAGTTCTCCGGTAAGCAACACAGCTTGTATATCGGTAAGTCATGGGATACCGATGTTGTTGATGAGAAGATAGCTAACCATGAAGAGAAAAAGATAGCCCAGTTGAAGTTCACCATCAGAAAGGACGCTGATGAGCAACTGCCCGTTCCGCTGTCCGTCCGCTTTGAAGATAGTTTGCGCCTGTGCTGTCCTGAGCAACGCATGACGTACCGGCTTGATAAAGTCCGGCTGCGGTTTCCATCAATGCAGAAAGCGGAGTTTGACCGGAATATGCTGTCGTTGGCTGCGGAGTACAAGATTGAGTTGGTCGGCGGTGATCCGCGTGAGTGTGAGATGGATACGCTGATCCGCGATGATGAGATGCGGATAACCTACGTCAATTTTGAGTGGCGTGTGTGATGGTGGAGTAGCGAGGAGTGAAGGGCGTCAACTGCAACGCAAGTTCAGTTGCGCCCGTCAATCGGAGTGAATCGGCTGCAACGCAAGTTCAGCCGTTCGCGTTCATGGGCATGGTAACTTGTTCCCGGCTGCCGCATGATTACAGCAGCCGTGATGGTTACGCCGCCTCAACAAAGAAATCAGTGATTTTTACACCGAGTCCTGCCGCAAGCTGTAACAGGGTTTCGGTTCGGGGCTTGTTATTCCCCTTCTCAATCTTCCAAATTCCGGACTCGGTCAACTCTGACCGCCGGGCAATCTCTGTGCGCCCTAAGCCTGACTGCTCCATAATTCTGAGCAGCTTTTCAGGTGAGAACTGTAATCTCTTCTTCATTGTTCACCCTTTCAATGTGCGCCCTTTCGAGCGCACGGTAAAATTAAAACCTTCTTAATTCTTGATGTCTGTCTAGATACTCTTTCCGGATGCCGGTCTTAATAAACCCGAAATCCCGCAAAACATCGTATGCTTCTTCCGGCAAGTGGCGGGGTGGGTTAAGCCGGTTATCAAACTCCCACCCCTCCCAGTTACCGGAAATACTGCCAACGGATTCTTCCGATTTCCGGCTCGTGTCTTCTTTCAAAGAACGGGGCAAGCCGGATGATTTTGGCGGGTTGCCGAATATTACAACTCCGAACTCCTTCTGAATCTTGAAAAAGTTTTCCAGATTCGGGCGGGAAGGGTCCCAGCTCCATTCCGATTTCTCAGTCGTCCTCCGGTGATTCTTCTGACTCCCGCTTTTTCATTAGGCTTGTGATTCTTGAAATATACAACTCCGCTTCGGCTTTCGAATTAAACGGGTCATTTCCGAAAGTACATAGTTCTTCCCGTTCAACTTCTGTCAGAACTTTTGCGCCTGTTCCGCCGGGTTTGATAATTTCCCGGATTCGGTTAAGCTGATCGGCGGTGATTCTTTCCGGTTCTGATGGCTGCTTTGGTTTTTCACGTTGAATTTTTGCAATCAGACTGGCTTTCAAAACATCTTTCAGGGCAATCAGGCTTTTACGGTCTGCATTTGACAACATTTTGATTTCCGGGCTGTATTTTTCCCAAATATTTTGCAAGTGCGGCATGCTCTTTGCAGATTGAAGCTTATCCTTCAGCGTCTTCAAAGCTGTTATATCAGCCTTCTTTTCAACTTTGGCGGCGGCGGCCTCTTCCTTTATTTCAACAATGTCTTCTTGTGAGAAAATTTCACTCAACCCGGCGCATCTCATTATGGCGTCAATTTGACCGGACTTCTCAGCCATCTTGATGCTCTTGTTTATATCGCCGTAATCCTTTGACACAAGACGGCTGCCCGTGCCTTCTGCCACAATTCTGTCACCCGAATAAAGCAGACAACGCAAAATAACCACGTCAATCTTTCTGCCTTCAATGGCGCATTTTTCATATTCCGCTATTGCCGGATATTCTGCCCTCAGTCCGATCAGACCACAGATTTTTTCAGCACCCGGCTTGAATAAAACCTGCTTACTGTAATGATTCGGGTCTTTGCAGTTATGCCCTAATTTGCATTTATCCTTTCCGACAACGTGGATATGACCCTTATCAATCCCGTCAATCAGATTGCTGCGTATCCATCGGATCAGAGTGCTGCGGTTTTCAGCCCGTATATCAAGCGATTTGCTGAAGTCAGCCGGTTCGATTTCAAACGGGCTGTAAACGGTCAACTCTTTGGTTTCCGGTTCAAGATTGCCTGCAAAGTCGCTGCCTATCTTGGCTTCTCGGCGGTCGTATTCTTCTTCTGCTGGGATAACGTATACTTCTGCAAGATTTGACATGATAAATTCTCCTTGACTCTCTGATTAAGTCAAGGTATGCTTTGTCTGACATTGACACTGCACACCTTGACAAGTGTTGTAGTTAGTTAGCTAACGCCTTGAATCGCGAGTTCATGGCGTTTTCTTCTTCAATCGCCGCTTCAATTTTTGATTTGCAATACTGCATTACAAAGTCAATCAAAGATTCTTCAAAGTGTTCCCGGATAAACATGAGCGCATAATGACGCTTTTCTTTCACGGAAATAAACTCAAACATCAGCTTTTCAAGATAATTCTCAATTTGCTTGTTCATGCCGACTCTCCTTTTCAATGTTTAGGTTACTTGTTTCATGAAGACTTGTTTCATGGTTTCTTCCTGTATATGCAACCCCGACAATCTTTTTCTGGGTCGCAGGTTACATTGAAATTGTGAACACATTGAAACCCTGCCGATTTAAGAATACTACCGAAAACATCGGCTTTCCTCTGCCGTTCTTCTTCGCTGCCATCAATTGGTAGGGCAAGAAGATGTGAAACGATTTTTTCATACTGCGTCATGTCTCTTTCCTTTCGCCGGGATTCCGCCCGGCTCGGTTTTTGTTTAAGTTTCCGAAAAACTGACTATTTATATATCAGACTTATTTCCGTTTGTCAAGGAAAAAGATTAACAAATGGAAATTAATTATTACGCAGATTTTTCTTAAAAAAAGCGGGGCGGGCGTAGCCCGCCCCGCTTTTTCCGGGCGTGGGGCGGGGTGATTGTGGGTGTGGCAATGATTAAAACAGAGAGAGGGCGGCGGAGAAGCGGAAAGCCCCTGCAAACACGCCGGAGGAGACCGGAGACCAAGAGCTGCCCCACGCCGGAGCTGGAAAAGAACCGGAGCCTGCCCAGAAAACAAACACCGATAAGCCAAGACCGGCTGCAAGGGCAAGAGACGCCCACGAGCCGGAGCCACCGCCGCAAAAACAGCGGGAAGAGGAAGGGGAAGGGCGCACGACTGACGGGCAAGGCGAAGAGACAAAGCCGACAAAGGCAGAGCCGGCCGGCAGAGACCGGACAAGGGCGGCAGACCGGCGGGCGAAAGCAGGCGGGCCGGAGCCGAAAAGACCGGAACGGACGGAAAACACCGAAGCAGATGGGCAAGCAGACCGCACGGCGGCATCAGCACCGGCAGCACAGCCGACAGAGACCGGCAGACTGGCAGCAGACACGGCGGCAGCAACACGGCGGGCAAGAGATGCCGGGGCCCCGGCAAGAGACCGAGACCCGCAAAAACCGACAGCCTGAAAAGGCAAATTAACCATGTAACACCGCCTGACCAGCCCCGCCCCACTGCACGGGGACGGAAACCGAAAATGACCCTGAACCGGACGGACGGACTGCACAAAACTTATAACCACACTCACCAGCCCACCGCCGAGCAAAGGCGGAAGCAGCTGAAAATGACCTGAAAACAGCTTGAACAACGGCGCCCGAAAAGGAGCGGACGGACTGCCGCACTTGCCAATTTGAACACCCATGAGCCAAAGCTGACCCGGAAACGCTTCTAAATTTTACCATCACACACCCCCATTAAAACAATTTTAAATTATTATCAGGTTTAACTTCATTCAGATTTCCCCTAGGAACCACAACTTTCTTGTTTTCAATTAAAACCAAACAATTCTTAATTCCCCTACCTATAACTTTTATTATACCCATTTGACCTTGATAGGGCATTGATTTATTTCGGTAGTTCAATTTTACCTTCATTCCAATTTTAGGTTCTTTAATCATAACTTTACTCCTTTCAATTACTCATTCTTTACTCATTCTTTAATCTTAATATAACACAACTATTTCCATTTGTCAACATATTTATTAATATTTATTTAATTAAATCAATCAACTATGGCATGGAAATTGAAATTCCCCTACCCATCGAAAACCCACCTTTTTTTACAAATTCCCCCACCCACCTTGATTAAAACACATCATATTAGCGTTTTAGCGTTTTCAAAAAAAGTCAAGAAATTGTTTTCATTTTTTGTATGGAATGCAATGGAATACAAAAAATTAAAAGAATTTCTTTACTTTTTTTGAAAAATATGATATAATATCAATAAGTTGGGTGGATGATTACCTGAGTGGGAGCAGTAAATTAGAATCAGAACGAGTCCACACTACGCACCTCATCTGCAAAGAAATCCACAATTGACGCGGCTTGATTGATATGATAATCCGATTGCTATTACTGACAGTTACGGAGGACGCTATGGCTAAAAATAAGACTATGGGGATTGTCGGAACAAGAGACCCGAAGGGCGGAAAGATACCGGATGCAATGGTAGAGCAAGCAGCAGCCCAGACAACGAAAGCATTAAATTCCGGATGGCGTATTGCTACCGGAGGCGCAAGCGGAGTTGATAGCGTAGTTATGCAGACAGCCATTGATATGGGGAAGGGGAATATGTTGGATATTTATCTGCCGAAAGACCTCGCTTATCAGCCGTATAGCGCACAGCAATTGATAAAGCAAGCAGAGGCACAAGGCGCAACTGTGAAGTATGATTGCGGATATACGTCAGGGTTATTCGGGGAGAAGAGTTCTTTTGATATAAAGAATCGGAATACGGTACTTGTTGAAAATTCAGAAGCAGTAGTAGCGATACAGAGTGGCGGTAGCAGAGGAACAGAGGATACGATAATGAAGGCGAAAGAAGCAGGACTAAAAGTTAAGGTAAGTCGTTATATAAGCGGATTTCTGCAATCAACATCATTCCTGAACTGCTTAGGAGCGGTATTAGGCGCTATCGGTGTTGCTTTCGATTTTACTGAATTGAATAAGTATCTTGATTATGTGAATAAGTTGCTTGAGAAGTATCGGAACGGAGAGACAACGGAAGAGGAGAACCAGTTTCTTCTAAATTCGGGAGCGTTGCAATTATCAGACGGGGGAGATATAAACGAAAGCAATATGGACGGATTGGCTTATGTATCAGGCAGTAACAGGGGAAATCCTTATCACGACAAAGAGGGGAAATTCTGCTCGGCTGAGAATGCGGTAACGGTCAGCGGGTAATCCGTCCGGTTGCGTCAATGCCTGTCCGTAGTAGCGAGTAAGCCCGAATCACAATAACCGCAGCAGTGCGATAGCTACCGCCGCCGTGATGGTGAGCTTATGCGTATCAGAACGCCTCATATCCAAACCGCCTTCGCTGAAAGGGAAGGGGGAGGTAGTAAGCAACGTAAGCCCGAATTTCCGTAGCAGGTCAGAACGCGGTCAAATCCCTCCCGAATGTCAGAACGTCTGAAATTCACAGCCACGCTAATCCGTATGTCGGTAACAGCACAATGTCGGTTACGATGTCTGTTATGCAGAACAATGTCGGTTACAATACCCGTCCGGTTAGCTATCGTTAGCTAAGTGCGCCCGTAAATAGCAGTACGATGTTCAGTCAGGTTACGATGGCGGTTATGATGTCAGAGCGGTCAGAGTTACACCGCCCGTATGAACATGAACTACTCAATGAAATCGTTCCGCTTTACTAAATGCCCTATGAATATCCAAAAATGTCATTCCTTGCCCGAATGGTGGTCCACCATTGCACACCATACCACCATGTAAAAGTTCACAAATAGTTAGCTATGAGTTAGCTATGTCAACATGAAATTCATCAGGAGTGCCGTTTCACCATGCAAGTTGAACATAAAGTCCAGATGGTTATCAGTTTGGATAGCGGAGTTGTGAAGAAATGCGAAAGGAGTTTCTGCGGAGTGGTGGCGGTTGCGCTGCGTATTAATCTGGGATTTCTGCGGAGTTTATCTGAGTGGAGCCGTCTGGCAGGATGTCAAGATAGAGTTCGGAGCCGTTGGTTATTGTGATGCTTGCGGGTTCTGATGGGTAGCCGTTGCGGTCAAACGATACGGTATAGTTTAGCGGGGCAAGCAGGCAATCATCGGTATCAAGTTCGTAAAGCACAGTGCCGTCTCTGATAATTGCGGCATGACCTTTATCGCCTGCCTTGCTGATGGTGAGCGATACATCACGCTCTGAGTTGCGTGCGATGCGATGGGCGAAGTCAGCGAATGATTTCAGCAGCCGAGCATCTTTCATCAGGGATTCGTTTTCTTTCACGTCAGCCGAATCAGCGTTGATGCTGACAACAACCGCAATGCTCAGGATGATTGCGGCTGCGATTGCTGCGGGGATTAATCTGTACATTGTTCTCCTTCATTGAACTACAGCTATTTCGTTTGTACCCGTTCGTATCATGCCGATTTTTCCGACATACACATACAACTTCGTTTGCCCGTCAGTTATCGCAAGGTTGACTCCGCCCTGCTGCGTCTCACCGGCTGACGTGAAAACAAACTCCGTAGCTGGTGAGGCTGTTACTTTGTTATACGATGGCTTAATCTCTCTGATTACGGTCTTAACCGTCTTATCGTCAATCTTGCTGATTAACTTGACGCTATACTGGATAAGCTGGACATTTCCGAAAGCGTCAACCTTTGCAGATACGATAAAGCCGTCCCGCATTGCAAACATCCTCGCCGTTGTTATCGCCTGATGAATCTCTCTGACAGCGGCTTTCACCTTGTCAGGCTTGTTGTTCATCATAGGGATTGCCATCGCTGCCATAATTCCGATAATCACCACAATCATCATCAGCTCTACCAAAGTCATACCGGATTCAGTCTTTTTCATAGGTTGCCTCCCGTTCATATTATCTGATTTTCACGAATTTAATCGCGTCAAATATGACATAATACTGATCCGGTGTCTGTTTTGCAAGATAAACAGCAATATTCTTACGTTCTGAAATCTCAGCATATCCTATGACATGCCAAGTGTTCGGAAGATTCGTACTCTGGTCAAGCGTCTTAATCATCTTCATATCTCCGTCAATCCACAGGAAATAGAAAGCTGTTGTGAGTTGCTCAGGCACGGCTGGATAATAGACCTGCATTTCGTACAGCCCTTTATCAAACGTCCCGACCCATCGGTGCATATCAACCTCGTTACTGACAACTATCGGATGACCGTTGACTGTCCTGATAACGTGCGGGTTATTCAGCGTATCGGAATAGCTGACATATCCGTTTGTACAGGTTGACCCTACAACTTGAATAACACAATCTGAAATCGTTCCGGCTTCGCTGCAATCCCCGTTAATCAGCAGGTTGTTTGCAGCAAGCTTGTTTGAACGGGTTGCATCAAATATGGCTGTTGAAATCCTTACGCCTACTGGGATGTCATTCGCCCGCTTCAGATAATCAATTGTTGGCAGCGGAGCGTAATAGATTCTGACAGTATGCCCCAAGTCTTGCAGATACCGTGCTATCTTGTGTGTGTGGTTCATTAATTGCACAAGCCCTGCCTTGTAACCTTCAGCATCATAAGAGTTGTCAATATACACATCATCCTGTCCGTCTGTCTTGCTGAGGTTTATCAGAGCTGAGTAGTTGTAAGCCGAAAGCAGAGCGTTCCACGTTGATTTATCCGCGGGGAAGCATGTCAGATATTTACCTGCGGTTATGTCTCCGATTTTGATAACCATCGCCCAGTCTCGGCGGTTATTGTCAGTTAAATCAACGTTCACGTTTAGTCGTCCATAGACTTCGTAAAATGCTGACTCAGCATAGTCAACATAACTAACTGTTATACACAGAATGAATATCAATATAAAAATCAAGTTACGTTTCATTTGAATCTCCTAATTCACTGTAATCATTGATGTCCAATGGTAAGCGTTTTTGAATATCGTTACCTACCCCTACTGAGAGTTCACGTATTGCCAGTATTTGTCAGAGAGTTTCTGCTCAGATGCTTTCAGGTTTGCTTGGTCAGACGTATCAAGATACCAGTCTGCGTTTGGTACGTTCTGCCCTGTGTTGCGGAAATCAATGCCGATGGTGTCAGAAAACGTGAACGCTATGAAAGTCTGATTTCCGAATTGCGCTTTAGCCTTGTCTTGAATTATGTGAAACGCATTGAATACGAATGCAACTGCTTCGGTGTAGCGGTTCAGCGGGTACAGCTTTTCGATATACGTTGCGTTCTTTGCGGAGTTTTCGGTAAACGTGAAGTTATCGAAATCTAAAGCCGCGAATATCGGAATGCAATCCACAGGCAACGCCGGGAAGACGTACATGAATCTGTTAAGTGCGATACTCTTCACCCTCAGCACTACACGCCATGACCGGACGCCGCCGGATAGGTAGTTTGTGAGCGTGGCTTGAACCTGATAATCTTCTTTCAGTTTGTTGTCTTGAAATGCCTGAGCCTGAGTTATACAAGTTAGACACAATATCGTAACCATGAAAGCAAAATATCCGACTCGCTGAAATGCCCTACGTTTGACGAACTCAACTTTACGCATGGTTTTGTACTCCTTCACATAAAAAGATGGCTGTACGTTCATCACATACAGCCGGTTAGCAGGTTACGGTTATCAGAATGGAGAGAAGCGCATGAGTTACTCTGAAGAATCTGTTATTTTGACCGGCATCTGATACCCATACAAAGAGTATCCAGCCGAATCGAAGTACATTGTCAGAAGTGAATCAGGTGTCTTGCCTGTCGGATCAGTCTTGAGGCGATACACCGTTACTTTTTCATAACTGATAGGTGTTCCTACGGTTACGGATTTCAATGCTGCGGCTAACTCTGTCTTGTTGAACCGTGCGTCAAACATCAGCGTATCGACATCCATGATTGTCCCATCTTCCCAGACTTGCATCACAAAAATCCACGTCTTGCCCGTCAAGTCTTTGCTGGTTACTGCATACGCTGTTGATACTGTAAAGCACACAGCACAGCACAGCATGATTAATGTCAAAGCTGCTTTCTTCATCAGTCAGTTCTCCTATTGATGCGTTATAAAATACGGTGATGCGAATGCTTCGGTTTCACCATCGTCATTTATTGCCGTTACTTGCCAATCATACCACTTATTACTGCTGCCTACGATTACTGTAATATTGTATGATGTTGCTGATGTTGTTGCTGTTATTGCGTTAGCTGAGTTGCTATCAGCCCAGTATTTAACACGGTAGCTTGTTGCTCTTGCTGAGGGTGTCCACGTCAAAGTTACTGATGGCGTTGATACCATTGCCGCATTTGCTGGGGATAGCGTCTCAAAGGCTCCGGGCAGAGAAATCGGAGTAGCTATCATCTCACCAGTTGGCAAGATTCCGTTGCCTGTGTCAATCAGCTTCACGTTCTCTGTATTCGTAAAGTTAATCGGAGCGAATACGATTGCAGGCAAGATAGCTGCGTCTGCCTTGTTTATCTTCTGTGCGATGGCATACGCATTTACAAACATATCCTGCTGCGCTTCAAGCCAACTTGCTGCCGGTGTGATAAATTCAGATATTGTTCTGTCTGCCGGTTCGGTCAGGTCAAAGTTAAGGATGTTCGTTTCCGAATTAGTCCACAACTTCAGATAGCGATTTGCTGATCCGACATACTTTTGGATTCTGATAGCAGACTGCCAACTCAGCACCGAAAGCCCGTCATTTGACATCATGGGCTTGATTGAGGCGTAAATCGTGTAGTCTGCAAAATACTTTTTTATTTCAACAAACCCTGCTATTGCTGACGTTGTAATGAGTAGGCATATTAATATCAATGTCATGGTGAGTTTTTTCATTGATACGCTCCTGTCGGCTGTATTTCCTTTGGCATGTAAAAGAGTCCATTCGTTCCGATAAGGTCAACCTTGCCGTACCGGATAACCGGAATCTTGTCCGCGTCCTGAATCATCTTTGCAATCTTGAAAACGTCAGAAGATATGACTTTGTATGCATCATAGAAATTCTGATACAGAGGAACGCCGAGTATCGGATTCGGCTTTGTGTCATTATTCGGAATTGTCTGGTGAGATGTCAGAGTTCCTCCGCCTGCAAGATTCAAGCTGAGTAACGGCTCTCCGGTATTCCACGCTTTAACGTATTGCTTTGTCAGCATGTCTTTAATCTTCACGGTTGAAATCCAAGTCATTCCGCCGCCCTGCCCTGACTTCGGAAGATAAACATACATAGTAACTTGGATTTCGTAATCCGGATATGATTTGTATGTTACCAGTGCGGATGCTGATGATACTGAAAGCATTAATATCGTTAATATTATCAATATTCGTTGCATATCTGCCTTCTGCCTTTCTTTGGTGTTCCGGGAGCATGTAGCCCCCGGGGTGCATGATGAATAGATACTGCGGTTTGTTACGGTGTCCACGTTGTTGTGGGCAAATTGCCTGTTACAAGGTCAATCGTTGTCGTTCCGTCTTTGCTGCTAAAGCACGGGATACCGTCAACGGTTACAAGCTTGTTAGCGGTCTGAGCTACTTTTCCGACTTTCCAAGCTTCGTTCATTGCAATTGTGTAAGCTGCAAGGTAGGAGGTCTGCGGAGCGGATACCCAGTATGCCACGCCGTCTGTTACTGCTGTAAGACTCGGCGTTGAAGCAACCTGAGCTGCTTCCCAGCCAACATGAGCTTTCTTTGTAGCTCCGTCCGTCATACTGATACGGGCAAAGTAAGACGTTACATTTTCAACTGTGGTAGATGTTACGCTTTTCGATACGCTGAAATCGTAAGCATACGTTGTGATTACCAGTCTTCCGTTTGATGCTCTTGTTACATCGTCATCGTTTGCAAATGCCGGACTGCACATAAGCATAACTGCCATTGCCACCATGAGAAGCTTCTTCATTCTCGTTTTCTCCTTAATCAAGGTATTGATATTATAAATCAGAAGCTTTTCGCTGAGTCGGTGCAATCTGGGGGTTACTCTGCGCCGGACTCAACTCAAGCCTCCCGTCCACTGATTTAATCCATCCGAAGGCTAAATCCTCGTTGCCTTTGGCATGATGCCACTTTGCCCCGTCAAAATAGAATGCGTTCTGACGTGGTATCGCAAAGCCTCTCATGGTTACAAAATTCCACTCCTTCTTTGTCTGAATCAACTCTGACCGGATAAACTCGCCGTGTCGAGTCTTGATAATCTTGTAACCATCCCAATATACAAGCGTATTGCCGTTGTCTTCTGTCCCTACTACAAGCCACTTTACGCCCTTCTCTATCGTTCCGTAATGCCAACGGAAATCACCTTTTGCGTAACAGATTTCCTGCCCTGCCCTGACATATTCTTCCTGTGTTATTCTTGGTGAGTTTATCAGGATATTTATTAACTTACGTGGCCCGCCTATCGTATATGTGTAGTTAGTTAGATAGATAACTGATACGATAAGGCTGAAAACAATAACTTCCGGGACTGATGCTGTTCTTATCCTCCAGTCCTTGTTAAAACAAACCACAGTCAGATCAGAAAATGGAAGAAACAGCCGCACTCCTGATTTATTTAGACAATCTAATATCCCATGCGATATTGCGCCTATCATCAGCCATTGAAGAATTTTCATATCCATCAGGATTCCGACAATCAGCGGTACTGCGTACAGAAACACGCTGTGAATCAATCCACGATGCCCGAATCTGTCTCTTATCGGAATTGACAGGAAAAAGAACACACGCCCGATTGAAGATTGCGGGTGGTCAATGTCAGGGATAAGCCCGCCGAGTGCTGCTGCCGTTGTTGCTCCTAGTCCGGCATCGCACATAGCGGCTATCAGGATTGCAAAGCCCGCATGAGTCGGGGCTGTCAATTCTTCTTCCTCGCTGATGAGAATACACCCCTCAGCACAATCATTATCACCATAGCGAACCCGCCTACCATCACTAAATCCGTTGCTGACGTTGCCCTGCCAACATATCTTAACAAAATCAGGAAAACAGCACCCATGAAGATAACCGGGCTGATGTCAATCTCTTCCGAGCGCATTCTTGTATCATCTTTCGGGATTTCGCCGGTCTTGCAAAATGAATGAATGCGTCCGGGAACTCCGTGCGCTGCTACGGCAATCTGATGATGTGAGACATTGCAACCGAAATGCAACGCCGCTTGTAAAGCAAGTCTGGTGTTGTCTTTACCTGACAGACTGCCAACCTTGAAAATCTCAAATCCCCAAAGAAGTTGTTTCAGGTCTTCTTTCATGCGTTCGTTCCGCATTGCGCCGTAAAAGAAGTTTCTCTCTTTCACCACTTTGAAAAACGTAATCGAAGCTGCTGACAGCTTTATCAATTCATCAACAAATAGGAAATTGCCGGTCTGTTGCAGTATCAGCTTTTCAAGTTCTTTTATCTGCTGCTTTGCTGTGGGTATGCCCCACTGATCCGCAATCTCTTTGACCATCTGACCATGAGCAAGTGCGCCCGTTGTGAACGCTTTCGCACTGGTTCCCGGGTTGCATTTATCGAAAGCCCATTCAAGCAGGGCTGTTTTACCGATTCCCGCCTGACCAGAAAGAACGAACTGCTTTTTCGCATTCAAGCGGGGCAGGATTTTGTTTCTGAGAATCGCATCCCGCCCTATCATGCCGATTGATGGTTCACGCCACATTTATCTGTCAATCCTTAATCAGCTTCACTTTCTCATTCAAATCTCTGCGCTTCTGATACGGGTCGAGCATACTCTTTATATCCCGCTCTTTCTGCTCAACTGTAAGCTTTATGGTTGCAAGTCTGCGCTTACAATCGAAATATGCTTTCGCTCCCTCTACGCCGTACTCTGTCATAATTGACCGTTGAAACTTGCACTCTTCCGAAGTGATTTCATTCGCTGCTATTGAATCCCGGTAGCCTAATATCAACAAGCTGCCGTGTTCGAGAAATTCACGGGCTTGGTTACGGGATGCAATCTTCTGAGTCTTGCTGTAAATCGGCATTGATAGCCCGATGCCTGCGCCTTTATTTGCGATGGTGTCTGAATCTGAGAAATTGTACTGCGTTTTAATTGAGAGTTCGATGTTGAACCCTCCGAAAATATCAGATGCCAAGTTTTGTATTTCTAACCAATATCTATCTGCTTTTATACGCAATTCTTCAAATGATTCTTCTTCGTTAGCTATCGTTATACACGGGTTAGCTATATTAAACAGACAACACAGACATAATAACATCGTTATTCTTGATAAGTACGATAGGGTGTTCATATTTCTCAATTTTCTTTTTAATATTGACACGGTTTAGCCTCCAACGGTATTCAGGGATTTCAGAGATTGCCTTAGCTAACCAGTCCGGCAACGTGATTTCTTTTGTTGCTTTCCACTTTTTGAAACGGATACGGGTTTGTGTGAGGAACTCAATACCGGCAATCGCTGCAACGGGAACGCCGCGTAAGCATAGCCCTAGCCATATTCCGCTTCTATCACACTCAACGCATAATTCCTTAGCCATCGCGTTTAGCATCTTGACTCTGGCAGGCATGAGTTTGATGTCGCTGAGTTGCGCCCGCTTCTGCTTTCCGATGGCTGCGGTGGTTTGGATATTACCGCATGATAGAAGACACTGAAGACGCGGGTCTCCGAAATCAAGCCGGTATCGGGCGTAAGCGGATAGCGATTTGAAAAGCTTGAATCCCGGTGTTCCGGCGTTCTGTTTCAAGATGATTCTGACAGCGGATTCAAAGTCGTCACTGAACAAGTCAACGCCCTGTCCGCCGAAATGGTTAGCTAACTCTGTCCGCCACTGGTTCAAGCCGTCTGCATACGCCCGGACAGTCTGCGGCTTTCGGTTTTTCATTTCAAGCCAATTCAGGAACATCTGAAAATCGGGGTCTGATCCGTGAAAGAACATCTGCGGGTAAATCGGAACTGCAAGCGGGAAGTGATTCGGAGGTAAGCCTGATAATTCGATGGGCGGAGGTGCGGCAGGAACAGGAATATCAGAATCAGGAATAGGAGAGGGTTCGATATCCGTAGCGGTGTCCGTAACGATTCTGCCGTCCACTATCTGCGGAGAGTCGCCGTTGTCGTTATGCCCGAATAATTTTTTCAACATTGTTTTGTAACTCATGCTATAAACCCTTTATGTAACAGGATAACGGATAGCCTTAGCAGATGATTTGCGGCTTTGTCAAGATAAATTTGCCCTGAAAGCAAAAATGAATATCGGAGATGATACATGCTTACTGTTTTTGAGAAGAAAGTTAATAAGCAGGCTGGGGAGCGTGTGAAAATTGCACGAAGGGAAATCGGATTAAGTCAGATTGAACTTGCCAAGATGCTGGGTATTGCAAATGATAGGCTGTGCAAATACGAGTTGGGTATAGTGCTTGTTCCGGCATGGGTTCTGATTGTGGTGGAGGAAGAACTTCTGCCGGAATATAGAAAGAATGCTTCAAAATCGGTTATACAAAGTTAGCTACAAGTTAACTTGTGTGATACAGCCGTCAGTAACACCGAACAAATGAATCTTGAGTTCCATGTCTGCAAGATTTCATGTTGTTTGGTGTTCAAGGGGAATTGGAATATCACCCCACAGTTGCAACACTCAATATCGGAGTTTGCAAATTCAAGTTTTTGATTACCGCAAAAGGGGCAGCAATTCAAAGTATCTGATTTCATTATGGATTCCCCCCCCCCCCGTTATACAAGTTAGCTATATCACGCTGCTTGTGTGTGTTTGCCTGTCTCATCCGCCATAACCTCCTTGTTGATATAGGATTCAAAAGCCGATTGCACTAAAAGAGAATCAAAGCCTTGCGTTCTCGCTCTCTTTTTGATAAGAGTCTTTGCATTCTTCAGGAAATCTGATTTCATGGTGTCTATCCGTTCCTCTGACAGTCCAGATAGAAACTCTGAAATTTTGGTATCCTGTTCAAACTGTGGGGCTGTTTCTGACACTTTCTCTGACAGAGTGTCGGTAACAGCCTTCTTTTTGCCCGAATGCGTCTGAAAGGCTTTCAGAGCGTTTGCGGTATCAATAGCCCTTTTTGCCTTCTCTGCTGCGGCTTCTCTTTCGCGGGCTGTGATTTCAGCATCATCTTTCCACGCCTGACCGTAGTTGTTCCTGATTGACATATCAAGCAACTTGCGGAATCCCCTTGAATCTTTGCACTTGTCATTGACGTACGCAAT
>SXGU01278868.1_pt1 | contig 18223 bp, 16 predicted proteins | sample 3174531 | NCBI WGS metagenome assembly SXGU01 (sample SAMN11356863, study PRJNA531348) | freshwater metagenome | isolation source: freshwater sample F1-140 | place: China: Fuxian Lake, Yuxi | collected 2017-12-25 | reverse complement strand
GTGGCTTCGGTACCGGAGCTGACCAGACGAACCCGTTCGATGGAAGGCATCAGTTGACAGATTTTACGGGCCATCCGGGTTTCAATGGTGGTCGGCGCACCGAAACTCAAACCCTGGCTCACGGCTTCCTGTACTGCCTGTAATACCTCAGGGTCCGCATGTCCCAGCACCATCGGTCCCCAGGAGCCCACGTAATCGACATAGCGTCGTCCCTCGCTATCCCAAATATAGGGGCCTTGGGCATGGTCGATGAAAACCGGTGTTCCACCGACGCCCTTGAAGGCCCTGACCGGTGAGTTGACTCCACCGGGAATGTATTGTCCGGCTTCCTGAAAAAGATCTTCTTGGCTCATGTTTCAATCCAGTAAGGGTTGTTGGATACAGTGTTATTCCGGCTTGAGCGGGTAGCTCCGTGTTTTTTCCAGTTCGCCTTTGTCGAGGTGACGGATGTAATGTGCGCGTTCTGCGGCACGTTGATCGTGAGTCACCATGATGATGGTTTTACCCAGCGTTGCATTGAGATTTTCCAGCAGCCCCAGTATGTCCTCGGCTGATTTTCGGTCAAGATCGCCGGTGGGTTCATCGGCTACGACCAAGACGGGATCCGTGACCAGAGCCCTGGCGATGGAAACCCGTTGCTGTTGCCCACCGGACAGTTCAGCGGGGTAGTGGTCGCGCCGGTCGTCCAGTCCGGTCAAATGAATCACCAGCTCCACATGCTGTTTACGTTCCTGGCGGGTCAGTGGGGTCAACAGCAGGGGGAGTTCGATATTCTCCCAGGCCGTTAGCACCGGCATCAGGTTATAGAACTGAAAGATGAAACCGACCCGGGCGGCCCGCCACTCGCTCAGTTCGGCTTCACTCAGGGTCGCGATGTTCAACCCATCCACCGTGAGCGTGCCACTGCTGGGGCGGTCGATACCGGCAATCATGTTGAGCAGGGTACTTTTGCCGGAACCGGAAGGCCCCATCAGGGCCAGGAAGTCACCGCTATCGATATCCAGATCGATATCATTCAACACCGGGATGCTTTGTCCTCCCCGCTGGTAAATTTTGCAGAGTTTGCGGATTTCAACCAGGTGCTGCATCAAGGTTTGAGGAGATGCACTGAAGCCCCTTCCGTCAGAGTCGGGGAGGGATCCAGCACGACTGATTCACCGGTCGGCAATACCGGATCGATGACGGTGTATTCGCCGAGCGGTTCACCGGGGTGGATGACGACACGCTGTACCTTGTCTGCGGACACACGATAAACCCATCGTTCACTGCCCGCCGCCTGTATCGCCCGGGTCGGCACGACCCGTTTGGCGGTGCGTTGGTCGGGTGAGAGAGGGGTTGACAAAAAAGCGACACGGGCACTCATATCCGGCAGAAAGCGGGGATCTTTTCGGGTAAAGCGAACCTTGACCAGTACGGTCGCCTTGCTCTTGTCGAGTGTCGGCACGATACTCCCGACCTGGCCGGTGAAACGTTCCTCCGGTATGGCATCCAGTTGTATTTCACACGGTTGTTGCGGGTAAACCTTGAGGAGGTTGGATTCCGAGACATCGGTTTCCACTTCCAGTGTATCCAGATCAGCCATGGAGACTACGGATCCCTTGGACAGACCGGTTGATCCAAACGGAGCCAGCATGTCGCCGACATCGGCGTTCTTGCTCAGGATCACGCCATCGAAAGGTGCCCGGATCAGGGTGTATTCCAGAGCCACCGCCTGACTGTGACGGTTTGCTTCCGCCGCATGGATCAATGATTTCGCCTCGGCTACGGCCGCCAGGGCCCGTTCATGACGGGCTTGCTCGGCTTCATGGGCTGCCGGAGCAAGAAACTGTTGTCTGATCAGCGAATCGGCCCGGATCAAGGCCTGTTTCGACTCCCTGAGATCGGCCAGGCGGCTGGCCAGCGTGGTTTTTGCGGTCTCGATATCGGCTTCGGCACGGGCCAGACTGGCTCTGACATCGCGGTCTTCGATCCGTGCCAGAATATCGCCCTGTTTGACATGATCACCTTCGGCCACCCCCATTTTTTCCAGTCTGCCGGTGGCCTTGGAGGCCACATCTGCCCGGGTTTGTGGAACCACATACCCGGTGGCCGTCAGCAGGGTATGAACCTGGGAGGGATAGAGGGTAACCACATTCCCGACAGTGACTGCCACACTTCGGGTCGACAGCATGCGGTAAGACAGGATGCTCGCCAGAATCACGCTCACCGTCACCAGGTAGCCCCTTCTGCCTCCAAACATCCGGCGACGACCGGCACTCGGCATCGACTTGGAGCGGGATATCCTGAGGCCGCTGATGTCAGGCTGTTCCATGAGGGTTCCCGTTCAAATCATCAGGGGCAGAGGGGATTACAGTCATTGCGTGGTTTGCGAGCCACAGGCTGCTGTGTGCCCAGGATGAAGGCCTGGCTACAACCGGGGTTACAACCGGAAACCGAACGGACAGGCGTGGCGAACGCATCGTGTTCGGGAATACTGGAACAGGCCGAAACGGCTACCAGGCTGATCATCAGAAGCAAATGTCTGCAATACATGAAGGCCTCCGCAAATGGACAAGAATGCCAGTAGGGGTGATGAATGGCGAGTGGAACCGGGGTTAATGGCAAGGATAGGGCCAGGCTGGATCGGGATTAACGGATCATCAAATCACGATGCCTGACCAGGATATCCAGTGGGCCTGAGCGGAATAGTCCGGCCAGTTTTTCCACCAGGTAGACCGAACGGTGTTGTCCGCCGGTACAGCCCACCGCAATGGTCAGATAACTTCGGTTTTCGGCTGAAAACCGGGGTATCCAGCGGGTAATGAAGTGACTCATATCTTCGAAGTACTCATTCACCGTATCGATAGTGCCAAGAAAAGCGGTGACTTCGGGATCCTGTCCGGTTTTGCTGCGCAAGTCAGGATGCCAGTGCGGGTTGGGCAGACACCGGACATCAAAAACGAAATCGGCGTCCAGTGGCAATCCGTTTTTGAAACCAAACGACAGGAAGTACAGGGACATGAGCCTGTCTTCCTTGGCACCCACCCGAACCCGTACCAGTTCCCTGAGCTGATGCACATGGGTATGGGTGGTGTCGATGAGCAGGTGGGCGCAGCGCGATACCGGGTCGAGCAGATTCCTTTCCAGTTCCATGGCCTCACTCAGCGAGTGTTCGGCATCGGTCAGGGGGTGTTTACGGCGGGTTTGACTGAAACGCTTGAGCAAGGTTTCCCGATCAGCCTGCAGAAACAGAACCTGACACTCGATACCCAGTTGCCGGGCCAGTTCCAGGGTCGCCGGAAACTGGCTCAGACAGTGGCTTTGATTCCTGGCGTCGATACTGATGGCGGTTTTGCGAAAGGCGGGTTGATTGTCATCCATGGCCTGACGAACGAACGGTTCGAACAGGGCAACCGGCATGTTGTCTATGCAGTAGTAACCACAATCCTCCAGCGTTTCCAGGGCAATACTCTTGCCGGAACCGGATAATCCGCTGACGATGATCAGTTTCATGGAAAATTTACCCTGACACGATGCTGGAAGTCGGGTTTTAATGGCCCTGGGTTTTTTCCTTGTGGCGGGCGACCTGACGATCGAGTTTGTCGATCAGTGCATCTATCGCCGCATACATGTCTTCCCGGGTATCCTCGGCAAACAGGGTTGCGCCGTTTACTTGCACCGTGGCCTCGGCCTTCTGTGCAAGTTTGTCGACCTGGAGGATGACGTTGACGTGCATGACCTGATCGAAATGACGCTTGATCCGGGCCAGTTTTTCGGTGACATACTGTCTGAGTGAGTCGGTGACTTCGACATGATGACCACTGATGGTAATTTGCATGATGGCTGCCTTTTTTACGGTTGTTGTCAGAAAATTTTCTTGCGTTCGTTCGAGGGCGGGATATTCAGGGCCTCCCGATACTTGGCGATGGTGCGCCGGGCCACATTGATGCCTCTGGTTTTGAGTTCGTCCGAGATGGTCAGGTCGCTCAGCGGTTTGGTGGGGTCTTCCGCCTCGATCAGTTCCTTCAGGAAGGCCTTGATCGCTGTTGCCGAACACTCCCCGCCTGCATGGGTCTGGACGTGGCTGGAGAAGAAATATTTGAATTCGTAGATGCCATTGGGCGTATGGATATATTTTTGGGTCGTTACCCGGGAAATGGTTGATTCGTGCATTTCCACTTCTTCGGCAATATCACGCAGCACCAGTGGCTTCATGGCGGTTTCGCCGTGATCCAGAAAGTCTTTCTGATGATCGACGATGGAGCGGGCCACCCGCAACAGGGTTTTGTTGCGGCTTTGCAGACTCTTGATGAACCAGCGGGCCTCCTGCAGGTGGTTTTTCATGGTGGTATTGTCGGCACTGTTATCTGCCCGCCGGATCATGTTGGAGTAGAGGGCATTGATCCGTAATTTGGGGGAGATTTCCGGATTGAGCGTCACTACCCATTCATCATTCTGCCTGAAGACATAGACATCGGGTGTGATGTATTCGGATTCACGCGAGGCAATCAACCGGCCTGGTTTGGGTTCGAGTGTACGAATCAGGGCCAGGATGGCATTCAGGGTTTCATCCGTCAGATCCAGTGTTTTCTTCAACCGGTTCAAATCCTTTTTTGCGAGCAGATCCAGATGTTTACCGGCCAGATTCAGGGCTTCCTGTCGCCAGGGGGTATCCTCCGGTAACTGCTTCAACTGTATACAGAGACAGTCAGCCAGATCCAGGGCCGCCACCCCAACCGGTTCAAAATTCTGTACCCGATGCAGCACTGCCCTGATTTCATCCAGTTCCAGTCCGGGCAACTGGAGTTCCAGACCCTGATGTATATCCTCCAGCCCGACCGTCAGGTAACCGTCTTCGTTGATCGAATCAATGATGGCGGTCGCAATGGCATAGTCCTGATCACTGAAGTGGGTTAATTCCATTTGCCAGTGCAGATGATCCTGCAATGTTTCGGTGGGGGCTTTCTGTAATGCGAAATCATCGTTCTCACCCGTTACCGATCCACTCATGCCGGTATAGCCCGACAAGTTGTCATAGACCTCATCCCAGGAAGAATCGACCGGTAACTCCTGGGGGATGACCTGCTCCAGATCAAGATTGGGCAGCTCGGTAAATTCTCCTTCTTCCTTGCGGATCAGCGGTTCGGACAAGTCACCGGCTTCCGTTGCCGTCGCCACTTCATCCTCGGCTGTTTCCAGCATCATGTTGGAATCGAGTATCTGCTGGATTTCCTGTTGCAGGTCAAGGCTGGACAACTGTAACAACTTGATGGCTTGTTGCAGTTGAGGGGTCATGGTCAGTTGCTGACCTAACCGGAGTTGCAGCGTTTGCTTCATGCGGTTCCCGTTCTGGTAGCATCGTTTGGCCGGGGCCAATGGTTATTCATGGCGTCTCTTGTTTACCTTGAGTGGGGTGGGTTCAAAGGGAAAAATGTTCGCCCAGATAGACCTGTCTGACTTTCTGGTTGTCCACGATTTCACGGGGGAGTCCTTGTGCGATGACTTTGCCCTCATTGATGATGAAGGCCCGGTCACAGATGCCCAGGGTTTCCCTGACGTTGTGCTCGGTGATCAGGATACCGATCCCTCGTGCCTTGAGGTGGCCTATGATCTTCTGGATTTCAATGATGGAAATGGGATCGACACCGGCAAAGGGTTCATCCAGCAGGAGGAACTGCGGATCCATGGCCAGGGCACGGGCGATTTCGACCCGGCGGCGTTCGCCACCCGACAGCCCCTGCGCTGACTGGGTGCGCAGATGGGCCACGCTGAATTCCTCCAGTAACCGGTCGATCAGCAACTCGCGTTGCCTCCGGTCGACACCCTTGCGCAACTCCAGTACAGCCCGGAGATTGTCTTCCACATTCAACCGACGAAATATCGAGGGCTCCTGTGGCAGGTAGCCTATCCCGAGACGGGCCCTGGCGTGCATGGGCAGGTGGGTCAAATCGCGCTGATCAAGGCGGATATTTCCCTGGTCCGGCCTGATCAGGCCCACGATCATGTAAAAACAGGTTGTTTTGCCGGCACCGTTGGGTCCCAGCAAGCCGACAACTTCGCCACTGTTCATCGCGATGGAAACACCATCGACCACGTTACGCCGGTTATATCGTTTGACCAGATCACTGGCAGAGAGAATGGTCATTTCGACTGTAACCTGACATGTACCCGCTGGTGTCCGGAACCGGCGGTACCCGCCTTGAACAAGCCATTCTTGATATCGTACTCGATACGGTCACTGGATGTGGAATTCTGTCCTTGCCAAACCAGAGCCTGGTCGTACAGTATCAGGATTCCGGTCACAGGGAAATATTCGGATCGCTGCGCAGTACCGCGAATATCTTCCTTGCCGGCATCCGGTGTCTGCTTGAGGCGCATGGGGTTGCCGGTGACGACGATCTTTTCGGTTTTTCCCCCCTTGTCATGCACCACCATGCGATCGCCCCTGACTTCCAGGCTGCCCTGGCTCGCCTTGACATTGCCAGTGTAGAGGGTTTCGCCCTTGCGCTCTTCGTAAGTGGCCGCATCCGCCTCGATATCGATGGGCTGCCTGGCGTCATTATTGAGAGCATGAACCGGTAAGACCAGTGCCCACAGACAGCCGGAAATCATCCCCGTGCGGAGGAGTCTGCCCGGTCGGTTTGGCTTATTTTTTTGCATCATGTCTTCTGTGAACCTCGGACAACAACCTTACTTTGACATCATCACCGAAATGAACCTCGGCCCCTTTGCCCGATAGCCGATCCGGAGGACTCAACAATTCGATGTACTCGCTGGTTTCGGCATAATCCTCGCCCGGTTTGAGGCGGACGTTACGGGTGAGTATGTCGAGTTTCCGGCCACCGCCATCATCGGCCCGGCTGATACTGACTGCACCGTTGAGATGAATCACCTCACCGCCTGCCGGTAATATGGCCGTCTCGGCCCGTATGACCCAGGGCGTTTTGTCTTGCTGATACAGGGTCAACACGGGCTCCCTCAGTTCGGTTCTGTCATCATCGGGATAATGATAAAGCGCACTGGCCTTCAGTTTCTGGCGGGGCTTTCCCGACTCATCCAGTACGGTACGGGTTACCGATCTGGAGTAATAGTCGATGCGTCCCGCCGAACGGATACCCTCCTGCCCGACATCCCGGGATGTCAGGAGTGAAGCCCACCAGCCTGACAGCACCGCCAGCAGGCCGAGCGCGACAAACCAGCGGAGGGTAGAGCGATCCCGCATCGTGATCAGGAATGAGCGGCCAGAACACCATCGAGTGTTCCCTGTGCCCTCATGATCAGGTCACATACGTCGCGGGCAGCTCCGGCCCCTCCCGGATGAGGGGTCAACCAGTGTACGTAGGGCAAAATGCAGGGGTGTGAGTCATTAACCCCGATCGCCAGACCGACCCGACGCAATACGGGTACATCCAGAAGATCATCGCCTACATGGGCGATTTGTTCGGTGGTTAGCTGTAGTTCCCGGCACAAGGCTTCCAGGGCCGGCAGTTTGTCCTGATAACCTTGATAGATATGATTGACGCCCAGGCTGTCCATCCGTTTTTCCACCGATGCAGAGTAGCGTCCCGAAATCACGGCCGTCTCTACCCCGGATTTTCTGAGCAGTTTGATGCCCAGCCCATCCCGGGAATGAAACCCCTTGTATTCCTGGCCCGCCTGATCAAAAAACAGGCGGCCATCGGTCAATACCCCATCGATATCGAATATGACCAAGCGGATACGGGCAGCCCGTTCCAGCAGTGCTTGTTCCGAAATATCAGTCATTACATCACCCCAGCTTTGAATAGATCGTGCATGTTCAGTGCACCGATGAGTCGCTTGTCCTGATCCACGACCAGTAGCGCGTTGATTTTTTTTTCCTGCATGATTCTCACGGTATCTGCGGCCAATCGGTCAGCCGTTACCGTGGCACAGTTTGCCGTCATGGCCTCCTCGATGGGGGTGGCGTGGACATCGGCTTCACGTTCCAGCAAACGTCTTAGATCACCGTCCGTGAAAATGCCGAGTACCCGGTCGATCTCATCCACCACCGCCGTCATGCCCAGTTTTTTTTGCGTCATTTCCAGAATGGCCGTTTTGACCCGGGCAGCCCGGTTGACCCGGGGAATATCCTGTTCCCGGTGCATGACATCTTCCACCCGCAGCAGCAAGCGGCGTCCCAGACTGCCGGCGGGATGGGAGAAGGCGAAATCCTCCCGGCTGAAACCACGGGCATCGAGCAGGGCAACTGCCAGGGCATCACCCAGTGCCAGCATGGCTGTAGTACTCGATGTCGGGGCCAGCCCCAGTGGGCAGGCCTCTTCCTCCACAGCGGCATCGAGAAATACCTGAGCTTGTCGAGCCAGGGTAGAGTTGACATGGCCACTCATGGCAATCAGCGGGATGCAGCGATGACGAATCAGGTGCAGGATGGCCAGCAATTCGTCGGTTTCACCCGAATAGGACAGGGCCAGTACCACATCACCCGGCATGATCATCCCCATGTCGCCGTGACCGGCCTCGGCCGGGTGGACGAAAAAAGCCGGTGTACCGGTGCTGGCCAGGGTAGCGGCTATCTTGCCGGCGATATGGCCCGATTTCCCCATGCCGGTCACGATGACCCTCCCCCGGCAAGCGAGCATCAACCGGCAGGCTGCGACGAAGCGGTCGTCCAGTCGCTTTGCCAGGGCCGAAACCGCACGGGCCTCGGTTTGCAACACGGCCTGGCCCCGCTTTTTCAGGACTTCGGGATCTGGCATGGTGAAGAATCCATCGCTCTCGGATTTGTCATGCTGACAGAAAATACTGTGCCACAAAAAAGGCGGCATTATGCCATGAAAAAGCCAACGGTGACGAAGATATAAAGCCTCGATCGGCAATTCTCATCATGGCAAAATTTACTCCCGTTGCCGCCTAAAACTGGACGGGCAGACAACGCCTTGAACCCTGCTCCCCCCACAAACCCGGCCAACGAGGCTCATCCAGACCGAATACCAGGGTGGAAGTTGCGATTCGGGTCTCGACTGACGAGAGGCATTCTTTCCGACCCGTTGCGTGAGTCAAACCCTGCCAGACTGTCCCGAACAGTCATAATGAGAATGGCTGCAGGTGGCTGGAGCGGCTTGTCACGGAATAGCGATCATGATAGATTACGCGCCTTCCTGAAGGGGGTCAGGTCCGTAATGGCCCCCGCAAAAGCCGGTGTAGCTCAGTCGGTAGAGCAGCACATTCGTAATGTGCGGGTCGTAGGTTCGATTCCTATCACCGGCTCCATGTTTCCCTAGCCCTGTCCGGGCTTTTTTAATGCCTTGAATTCCTCTCGATTCCGGGGCCGGGTTATGATCCGGTGTGCCGGGTTCGCTATAATCCGCTGCAAGACATACCCTACGGTAAGGATTTCTCCCCGGCTGACCCACCATGAGTAAAACCGACAGCACTGATGTTACCCCACTCAGGGAAGGCACCCTGGTGTTCTGGAATGATGAGAAAGGTTTCGGCTTTGTGCGTCCCGCAGATGGCAGTTAGGACTACTTCGTTCACATCAGCGTGTTCGATCGACAACAAACCCGCAGGCCCGAAATTGCAGACCGGGTGCTGTATCAGGAAGCCCAGGATCATCAGGGAAGACGGCGATTATCTTATGCCATGCTGAAAGGAGCCGAACGCGAGGCACCCGGAACCGTCCGGGGCATCCTGACCAAATCGCGTCCTCCCCAGATCAGTGCCCTCATCTGCGTTCCCCTGATCCTGTCTTCCTACATCATCTGGCACTTCAACAATCCGCTGCCTTTGATGTCCTACGTATTCCTCAGCATACTGACCATGGTTCTGTATGGTTTCGACAAACGACATGCCATACAGGGACAGTGGCGGATACCGGAACTCTACATCCATGTACTGGAGATTCTGGGGGGCTGGCCGGGGTCACTGATCGCTCAGATTGATTTCAGTCATAAAACCCGCAAGAGCCCTTATCGCCGTCGCCTGCGGCTCATCATCGCCGCACACGGTGTCGCCTGGGCTGTCTTCCTTGTCTATCATTTCTGGCCCCGCATCATGATGTCATGATGCTGGTATGAAATATGCCCTCATATGCCATGAATTTCCCTGAGGAGTATCCACCATGGCCTACGAAAATCTGATATCCACCAAGGTTCCTGTTACTGCCCCGGCCCTTTTAACCGCCATTACCGAGGCTGCAACCACGGGTACAGCGGGGGTAGATTTTCAGGCCGTTCTGTCGGCCCGATGGGAGGACGGGAGTTTTCAGGAAGACATTCCGGGACAAACGTTGCTGCCAGGCAACCTCCCGGTCTCCGGTACGGTCGCTGCGCCGGAGGTATTGGAGAAAGTTCAAAGTGTTCCCCTGTCTGCCGTTCAGGATTTTTTCTCCTATGCCCGGAGTCTGGGATACAACCCGCCGGACGAGATTCTGGAAGGCATTGATGACGTATTACCGACAGCATCAACGACGACGACCCGTGGCATCCCCCTGACAGAAGACGTTTTTTTGACGGCATCAGCAGACACGATCGAGGGTTTTTCCCGACCGGATTCAACCGATGAGTCTGATCCTTCGGTTGCCCCTGATCTTCCGGTTCTGCCCTCAACCGATGCCCAGGCTCTGGTTGCGATGATGTTGGGAACCGCAATGCAACCGGTCTACGCGGCTGCAACGGGCGGGGTTGCGAATCCCGCTGTCGAAACCCCGCAATCCGGCCCGATGATGACCGCATCTGCCCCGATTGCCACGGTGAGCGTGGCTGAAGCCGATTTCGCTCAGGTTATCAGCACTGCCGAAGGTCAGTCCCGCCCTGCACCGATGGCAGCGGGTTTGATCACGGGGGAGACTGCCAATCCGGTCGAGAAGCCGGTTTCCATGGATCAGCCTGAGTCCTCATTTAACCAGGCGATCGATGCCGCCATGGATGCACGGGCAGGTACGCCGGATCATTCCGTATTGGCAGAGGCTGGAAATACCCGCCTGACTCCAATCCCCCTGCCGGAAAGACAGGCCGTCGCTTCAACGCCCGCTCAGGACTGGCTCGTACAAAGCCGGGTAGGTGATCCTGTCTGGTCAGACGAACTGGGTGGACAGATCACGGTGATGCTGGATAAAACCCTGCAAAATGCCGAGATCAGACTCAATCCAGAGCATCTGGGGCCGCTTCAGGTGACTATCCGGATGGAAAACGATCAGTTGGCCATTCAGTTTTCGTCCGAACACGCAGTGGTCAGGGAAGCACTGGAAGTCGCCAGTTCCCGTTTAAGGGATATGCTGACCAGTCAGCAGCTCAATCCCACCGAGATATCGGTCAGCCCGCCAGAGCCGCGACAGGACACGGGGCATGCCTTTGGCGGGTTCGACCGGCAATCCCGCTCGGCCTACAACGATTCTGCTCATGAACCGTCCGGTTCCGGCAGAACGGTAATCGGGGCGGATGATCAGGAAACGGTGACAGTCACGCAGGTTTCAACGCCGTCCGACCGTTCCATCAGTTTCTACGCCTGACGTTTTTTCATCAACCCAGGGTGATATCGAGCCGGTCATTCCGGCCGTTGCGACAGCGTTCGATCGCCTGCAAATCCACCCGTACCCCACCGATGCGATAGGGGTGGGGCAGGCGTTCAAAATCAAGCAGCGTACCGTTCAGTATCAGTTTTTCCGGCGCGTAGCCCCGAATGCCTACCCGGTAAGTCAGGGTCAGGGGGTGGCCCTGACAAACCAGAGTGACACTCAGGCCATCGAGCGATGTCGGCATGACCGGATCGATCACCAGCCCCTCTGCATCTTCCCGCAATCCCAGCCAGCATTCCCGTATCAGTCGAATGGCAATACCGGCCCCGCTGGAGTAAATCCGCCAGCCCCCCTCCAATATCACCGTACCCTCGGCAATCCGGCCATATTCCGCACTGGCCTGATAGCGATCGGTAAAAGCCGCATCCGAACTGGAATAGTAACAATTGGCCTGACGCAATCCGGCCTGGCGAAGGTGTTCACGTACATTGATGGGAACCGCCAGACACAGGGCTTCAAAAAAGGCCCGGGGCTGGCCGACATACGCCAGGGCTTCGGCATAGCGCAGATGGGCATGGGTATACATCAGGCCGATTTCCCGCCCGAAGAACGCCGCACTTTCGGCCCGCTGAAAATACTGCTGCGGCCCCCCCCGGTAGGGCGAGGGTTGATCGAACAACCGCACACCATCAGGGCCTTTGAGGGTTTCATCGATCAGGGCGAGGTGACGGGACACTTCCTCCGCCGTCAGCAAACCGGCCAGGATTGCATGGATCATCGGCAGTACACTGTAACGCAACCCGGTGCGGGTATCGCGGGGATGAACCAGATAATCGATACGGGTGAGGTTTTCAAACCGGGCAAAACCGGTCAGCAACCCGTCGACCAAAAGGTATTTGCGAAAATCGGCCCGGATCAGGGCCGCCTCGGCCTCCAGTGCCAATGACTCCGCCGCCTGACCCAGGTAGCGGTACGCCCTTGCCAGGGTGGTGAGGGTTTGATGATGCAGCGTCACCGTCCAGGTACTGCACAGGCTTTCCCGCAGGTCCGGATCGACCGGCTGCAACGAATCATTCCAGTCACCGTGACCGTAAGCAGCCAGCCGGGTGTCGGGAATGCGTCGCCGGGCCATGACGGTAAAGGCCCGCTCGATGTGAGCGGCGACCGTTGCCACTTCGGCTTGATCAGCGGTGGCCGGTTGATAAAACGGCACGGTTTGTTGCAGCAGGCTGACATCGCCACTGGCCAACAGATAACGGGCGGTGGCCAGTACCGGCCAGAATACGATATCACCGTGGGAATCACCGGGCCGGATATGACGTTCGCGTTCGAAAAACATGAACCACTGCGGCCAGTCACCGTCCTGATTCTGGGCCGCAAACACCCGTAACAATAAATCCCGAACCGGAGCCGGATGGCCCAGGGCCAACAGCATTTCAACCGGCCCCTGCGTGACATCCCGCACCCCCCAGCCGCCACCGGAGAACTGTTCCAGCCCACGGGGCGAGAGAAAATGAATCAGGGCATTATGGATAAACCAGGGTTGTATCGTCTGGAGTGCGGCCACCCGGTGGCCATAAACCGGATCAGCGATGCCGGTGCAGTGAGCGGTGTGCGCCTGCCAGAATTGGGCCGCCGTAATCCAGGGGGAACTGGCCAGTGGGGATGCCGTCACCAATGCTCCGGTGATACGGCAATTCACCTGGCGAGTAGCCGCCAGTTCGACAGTGACAAAGGGCAGGTCACGTGAATGCTGATCAGCAAACAGCGGCTGATCGTCCATCACCCGCTCGATGAGCGCAGCAGGGCTAATGTCCATCCGGAAACGGCCTTGCGGAAAACGTCCACCCAGTTCAGTGTCTGGCAGGGTATGAAAAACCAGACCACTGCCATCCCGCGACCAGGCAACGGGCTTCGGCCAGGCTCCGTCGTCGCCATTGAGGGCCAGTGACTGGCAAAACAGGAAACGGCGTGGTTTTCCTGCCCGAACCTCCACGCGCAACTCGAGTGAATGACTCGTCCAGCCCGCCTGATTACTGACCACGATCAGCCCCTCGGCCCATTGATAATACCAGCGACACTCGTTGGGCATCATCTCAAAGGCCGATGGCACGTCCAGCAGGTAATAGCCGTCGTCGAGTTCCACAAAAATGCGCTGTCCCTGCGAGCGGAACAGGCTCAGGTAACTGCGCGGAGTAGAGAAAAGCCGGTTGATACTGACATGCCCCTGGGTCAACAGGGCATTGAACACCCCGTTCATCCACACCGTGGAGGTCAGGGCCGCTTCGTCCGGCATCAGACTGGAACCGGTACGGAGAATATGACCATGCGGGCGCAATACCCGTAATTCCTTGGCTTTCAGCACGACATGGCTGGAGCCGGTAAAAAAGGACAGGATTTGATCCTGTTCCCGTTCCACCTGCTGCCATTCGTGCCCGAACAGCATTTGCAAATCGGCTTCCCCCGGAGCGAGACAGGGCAGCAACCGGGCCGGGCTGAACCGGGTGGTGACGGGAGGAGTCAGCGACAGCGGGCGGGTAGCGGGCGGCCGGGCTTCAGGCAGTGCCTGCAAGGGGTCGAGCCACACCCGATCGGTCACCTGGCTGGCTGCGGGATGATGCGCCTGATAGCAGGCCTGAAAGCCGCTGTCCACGCTGGCCCCGGGTGAGAGGGTCAGGGGCGTTTCGGCCAGCACGGCCAGGGTGTGTTCATGCTGATGACGTTGACGGGGAAACAAAGGCTGCTCCAGCAAGGCCGGTGGATGCCCGGCCCGAACCGCCAGCCCGTGAAATTGCAGCGCATCACTGACAAAGCCCCCGGCCCGGCCCAGCGACCCCAACAACAGCCAGGGGTGTTGTCCGGCGACCGGCTGATTTTGCCGGAAAGCCAGCACCTGACCGTGCCGTTCATGCCACAGCGGAGTGCAGTCGACATACTGACTGACGTAATATTCGTTGAGACGGATAGCCCCGTAATCTGCCAACCCCACATCCTGGGTGTGTATCACATCGAGCGTCAGCGGCTCCGGGCCGGTATTGGTCAGGCGAATATGCCAGAACCAGGCGGTAGCGGTTTCAGCCAGTACGCATTTCAGGCTGAACGCCACGCCCTCCCACAGTCCCTGTCCCTGCCAGCCGCTGTCGCTACAAATGAACGCGGCCGGTGATTGCGGCCCCAGCAGGGGGGTGACTGCACGGATACGACCGGCCTCATGTCGCCGAAGGTAGAACTGGCACAATCCCCCCTCCAGTTCCGTGCCGGTATAGAGGTTGATGATGACCGGCTCACAGCCCACCCGCCGTATCGAGGCATTCCGGTTGATTTCAAAAAACAGCCCCGAAGCACTGCTGAGACGGGTGAAGGGCTGGTCAGGGGAGGGGAGGGTGATGATCATGGTACTCACTCCAGGGAATACAGCCGGTCGGCAAAGCTCAGGGTTTCGATACCGATCAAAATATCACGGCCTTCATCCAGGCCATCGGTCTGGTTGATGTCTTGCACCGTCCAGCTTTGGCTGTCGATGTCCCCTGAAATTTTATAATCGGCGTACTCTCCGGCGTAGCTCACCACATCCTGACCCTCTCCCCCGAACAGGTTGTCATCACCGGCACCGCCATCGAGGGTGTCGGCACCGGCATCGCCATCGAGTCGGTCATTCCCGTTCGCACCACTCAGGCTGTTATCCAGCGTGTTGCCGAGCAAGCGGTTGTCCTGGTTGTTGCCGCGCCCCTTGATCGCCGTACCCAGCAGTTGCAGGACTTCAAAATGATCCCCCAGCACATAATCCACCTTGCTTTCGACCACATCCACACCACCGTCGGCCGGTCGCTCGACCAGCGTATCTTCGGTGCTGCTGACCTGATAGGTATCCGAGCCGACTCCACCCTCCAGGCTGTCGATACCGGCATTACCGATCAGGGTATCGTCGCCACTCCCTCCAAGTATCGTGTCATGACCGTTCATGCCATCGAGCCGGTTGTTGCCGTCATTGCCGGTGATACGGTTGTTGAGCTCGTTACCCGTCGCCTTGAGGTCCTGTAATCCCTGGAGCAGCAGGTGTTCAAGGTCAGCCGGCAGGCTGTAATCCCTGATGCTCTCTACCGTGTCGATGCCGCTGGTAGGGCCAGCCTGTTCCCTGATCTCATCCTGAAAATGATCCAACCGGTAATAGTCATCGCCTTCGCCGCCGATGAGGGTATCGATGCCGGTTCCGCCTTGCAGGGTATCGTTGCCCGCCCCGCCTTCCAGACGGTCGTTGTCAATGCCACCGTCCAGCGCATCATGGCCGGTTCCGCCCAGCAGGGTGTCGTTACCGGCATCGCCCTTCAGAGTGTCATCGCCAACGCCCCCGTCCAGACTGTCATCCCCCACATTACCCACCAGGCTGTCGTTCCCGGTTTGGCCGGTCAGGGTATCGTTTCCGTCCAGGCCGTCGTAACGATCATCGGCCCCGGCGCCCAGCCATTTGTCATGATCGGGCGTTCCCTTGAGCAGACCTGAGGGTACCACGCTGCCTTTCACCGGTGCGGTAGGGGCACTGGTCACGGCTTCCTCATAACCCCGGCCATCGGTATAACGCAAGGTAACGCTCAGGGTTTTACCCGCTTCGGCAGCGGTGAGTTTATAGGTTTTGCCGGTTCCCACCACCGTATCGCCCGCCTTCCACTCATAACTGAAAACCCCCAGACCATCGGCATCCCTGAGCGTCTGTTTGATGGCAAGGGTTTGCCCCGGCTGAGTTTTCCCGGTGATGCTGACCGTGCCGGTGGGAGTACGATTGCCGGTTTCCACCACGACATTGCCGGCCACCGTCACCGGGGCACTGGTGACCGTTTCTTCGGTGCCCTGACCATCGGTGTAACGGGCCAGCACGCTCAGGCGTTTGCCGGTCTCGTTGGCGGTGAGATACCAGGCCGTACTGGTTGCACCGGCGATGGGCGTACCATTGGCCAGCCACTGATAGGTAAAAGACCCCAGCCCATCGGCATCGGCCAGGGTATTGTCCAGCCGCAGTGTATTACCGGTTTTTGCTGTTCCGCTGATGGCAAGGCTACCGGTCGGTGCATCGTTGAGATTGATGATGGCCGCCGTCGCCGCACTGACCAGGGTTTCCGTATTGCCCTGACCATCGACATAGCCGACCACTACACTCAGGGTTTTACCCACATCGGCCTGCGTCAGGGTATAGCGCGTACCGGTCGCCCCGGCCACTGCCGCCCCGTTGACCCGCCATTCGTAACGCAAGACACCCAGTCCGTCGGCATCGGCCACCGACTGACTGTCGACTTGCAGGGTTTGATTTTGCACCGGATTACCCACGATCACCGGTTGACCGGTTGGTGTGGCATTGACGGCCACCTTCAGTGCCAGCAGCCCTGAAGCCCCATCGGCCACATACACCCGCTGACCCTGCACACTCAAACCCTGGGCATCACCGGGGGTATCGTAGTGGGTCAGCAAGACGGGTTGATCGGCCCCGACTTCATAAACCCGGAGGCCCTCACTCCCATCCGCCAGATAGGCAATGCCCTGGTTGACCACGATGTCGCTGGCATCGCCCGGGGTATCGAGTTGCCCGATCAAACCCGGCAGGTTGGGGTTGGACACATCCAGCCACAGCAACCCGTTCGCACCGTCGGCCACATAAGCCCGCTGTCCGGCCACCGCCACGGCCCGGGCCGTCCCGGCCGTGTCATAGCGACCAATCAGGGTCGGGTTGGCCGGTTCACCGACATCGATGATGGCAAGCCCCGCTTCACCGTCGGCGACATACACCAGCTTACCGCTCACTGCCAGGCGACTGGCCGTGCCGGGCGTATCGTAGCGGCCCAGTACGGTTGGTTGATTGGGATTGCCGGCATCCAGCAGGGTGAGTCCTGCCTGGCCTTCGGCCACATAAGCGATGCGGTCGCTCAACACCACGTCCGTAACGAAATCGACACTGGCATAGCGTCCCAGTGTCAGCGGACTGGCGGGCTGGCTGACATCGACGACTACCACGCCGCCGGTGTGATTGCCGACCCAGGCCAGTGAGCCGTTCAGGGTAACGGAACGGGCCAGGCTGCCGGTATCGTAACGACCCAGCCCCTGCATCCGGGCCGAATCACTGACATCGAGCCCTTGTAGCCCGCCGTCCCAGGCCGCCAGCCAGGCCTGGCCATCATTGAAACTGACATCGACCAGTTCACTGCTCGATGGCCATTGGCCCAACTGGACAGGTGTAGCGGTTTGCGTGGTTCTGCTGTGACGTGACATGGGATGATCCTTGGGGTAACTAAGGGGTTAGGGGTTAGGGTGCTGGAGATTTGTGGCATTAACCATCGGGACGGGGTAGCGGGAAAAGATGTCGATGGCCGGTGACTGTCGGCTTCGGTCAACGATACAGGCTATCCGGTTAATTTGATGACGGCGATGACCACGCCCCCGACGGAAACAGTCGTCGCGAAAGACCAGATCATGAAGCGATCGATCCGGGCCGTCATTTGCTCAAAGCGTTTATCGACCTGCTCAAAGCGTTTATCGACCTGCTCGAAGCGTTTATCGACTTGTTCAAAGCGTTTGTTCATTTCGAGCTGCATTTGCTCGAAGCGTTTATCGACCTGCTCGAAGCGTTTATCCATCCGGTTGAAGCCTTCCCTCATCAGTTCACGCTGATGTTTCAGCTCCTCTTCCACCCGGATGATGCGTTCCCTTTGCTCCAATTCGTCGTAGTCATGCAATGAACGGGAGCGGGTCAGATCCGTAACC
>SXGU01250003.1_pt1 | contig 18229 bp, 18 predicted proteins | sample 3174531 | NCBI WGS metagenome assembly SXGU01 (sample SAMN11356863, study PRJNA531348) | freshwater metagenome | isolation source: freshwater sample F1-140 | place: China: Fuxian Lake, Yuxi | collected 2017-12-25 | reverse complement strand
CCACCCTTCCCTCCCCCGCAAGGGGGGAGGGTTTCGGAGTCGTATTTGTTTCTTCTCCCTCCCCCTTGATGGGGGAGGGTTGGGGTGGGGGTGATTCAACCAGAACGGAAATCGCTCTAGCGCTCACTAACCCTCTCCGCGCGCTTGCAGGGGGAGAGGGGCGCGAAACCTCTAATACCCCGGCCCGTCCTGGATCGGCCGCGTGGCGCGCTCCAGCCAGGAAGCCGTCGCCGCATCGAGCAGCGGCTTCAGGGTTTCGCGCACCCGCAGGTGATAGGCATCGAGCCAGTTGATCTCGCGCGGGCTGAGCAATCCGACATCGACCAGCGCCCGGTCTATGGGCGCGTGCGTCAGGGTCTCGAAACCGAGCATCGGCCGCTCGCCGTCCAGATCGATCTCCCGCACGGCCACCAGGTTCTCGATCCGGATGCCGTACTCGCCGGTCTTGTAGGAGCCGGGCTCGTTGGAGACGATCATGCCGGGCTCGAGCGCCACGGTGTTGGGGAGCTTCGAAATACGATGCGGCCCTTCATGCACCGAAAGATAGCTGCCTACCCCGTGGCCCGTGCCGTGGTCGTAGTCGAGGCCCGCGTCCCACAGCGAGGCCCGGGCGAGCGTATCGAGCTGCGAGCCTGACGTTCCCCTGGGGAAGCGCGCCAGGGCCACGGCAATGTGACCCTTGAGCACGCGGGTGAAGCGGTCGCGCTGTTCGGCGGTCGGCGTGCCGACGGCGATGGTGCGCGTCACGTCGGTCGTGCCGTCGAGATACTGGGCGCCGGACTCGACCAGGTAGAGCATGTCGGGCGCGATGCGCTTCTCGGTCGCCGGGGTCGCCCGGTAGTGGACGATGGCGCCGTTGGAACCGGCACCGGAGATCGTGTCGAAGCTGGTGTCGCGGAAATGCTCGCCGCCGCGACGGAATTCCAGCAGCCGGTCAGCGGAGGCGATCTCGCCCAGCGTGCCCTTGGGCGCCTCGCCCGCCAGCCAGCAGAGATAGCGCGTCAGCGCCGCGCCGTCGCGCCGGTGCGCCGCACGTGTACCTTCCATCTCGCCGTCGTTCTTGCGGGCCTTGGGCAGGGCACAGATGCAGTTGCCGCGCGCCACAGCCGCCCCGCCCGCCTCGAGCCTCGAGACGACCCAGACCGAAACGGTCGATGAGTCGGTCAGCACCTTCGGCCGCTCGCCATTGCCGCGCCTGCCGAGCGCCTCCAGCGCCGGACCGAAGGCGTCAGGCGGCAGGACGCGCACGCCGTTGCCAAAATGCCCGGCCAGGCGCTCGTTCGGCTTGCGAGGATCGATGAACAGATCGACGGTCCCGTCGTCGTTGAGGATGGAGAAGGACAACGCCAGAGGCGTGTGCGGCACGTCGCTGCCGCGGATATTGAGCAGCCAGGCCGTGGAGGCCGGATCGGTGAGGATTGCCGCCTTGTAGCCCTGCTTGGTCAGCTGATCGGCAAGATCGGCACGCTTCTCGGGATGCGTACGACCGGCAAAGTAGGTCGAGTGCGGCACCGTCGGGGTCACCGGCGGCGGCGGCTGGTCGCTCCATACGGCATCGATCAGGTTGCGGTCGACAGCCACAAGCTCGGCACCGGCGCGCTCGGCGCCCTGGCGCAGACGCGCGATGCCGTCCGGGGTGTGCAGGCGCGGATCGAAACCGATGCGGTCGCCCTTCGCGGCGTTGGCCGCCAGCCACTCGCCGGGCGGCTCGTCGACCAGATGGCGCGTCTCGAAGAGTGTCGTGTCGACCTGGGTGCGGACCTGCAGCGTGTAGCGCCCGTCGGCGAACACGGCGGCGCGGGTCTTGAGGACGATGGCCAGACCGGCCGAGCCGGTAAAGCCGGTCAGCCAGTGCAGACGCTCGGCATGCGGCGGCACGTACTCGCCCTGGTGCTCGTCACCGCGCGGCTGGATGAAGCCGGTGAGCCCCCGGCGGTCGAGCTCGGCCCGCAGCCGCGCAACGCGTTCGGCGCTCTGGGTAACGGCAAGTTCGTTCATGGCCCAAAACTAGGCTCGCCGGGCGAGCGCCGCAACCGTTCGGCCCCCCGCGATTCGGCCGATCCGCGGCCGCCGAAGGCCAGCCCGCCCGGCCCAGGGCCGGTCCGGACAAGGCCCCCAGCCCGCCGGCCTCAGCTCGTTAAGAAAGAGGCCACCGGGGGACGATTCCGCGGCCCCTTTGTTAAGCCAATTGAGCCGTTTTTGAGGCCAAAAACAGGGGCATAGTGGAGGTGAGAAAAGTGAAAAAAGCCGCTGATTTTAACGATTTGGCCCCATTAACAGGGTTGCCCGAAGACCTGCCTAGCGAAGACCTTAATGAGGCGTTCGGTGAAATCGATGAGCTGCTTGAGCGTTGGCACCAGCGCCTCGCCGTCAAAAATCTGGCCCTCGCCAAACGCTACCTCGAAAACAAACTCGAATTTGTTTTGGTGATCCGGGCCGGGCCCGAAGCGAAACAATACGTCGCCGTTTTTCAGCGGAAAGTGTTTCTGGTCGGGCGTGAGGGGAACCGTGATGGCAGGGAGAAATCCCCCGTCAAAGCGGTTCGCCATCTTGAGTTCCCACTTGATGTTGGTGTGGGCGCCTCCGACGGGTACCAGCAACCGGTGCTTATCGACGATGTCGAGTTCATGAAGACGAAAGATGGCATCGCCGCGCCCTCCATTGTACGGCTGCAGCCTCTCAACGAGGCGCCGAGCTTTCAGGGAGGCCCCGACAAGCCCGGAAGCAATGTCGTTTCGACAATGCTGGGCGGCCGAACTTATTGGGAATTTGGTGTATTTGGTGGGGGTTCCGCCTCCGTGACGGACCAGGCAGTTTGCCAGCAGGTCCAGGGACGCCCTGAGATTGTGGACAATGTCGCCAACAGCCCCGCCCCACCGGGTTGGGATGTCCTCGATTATCTCCAGTTGGTAGACTTCGTGTCGCGAGTGCGTGTCACAATAAGTGATGATGAAATATGGATTTCGATTTTGAAAGGCCGCGACTTCTCCACGAAGCTCGTTAAAGTGCTTCTTGGCCCTGTCGATCTTTACCCAAACCCCTGAAAGTGGGTCTGTCATGACGGATACCACCGACAAAGAGCACGGGAGCGTTCCAGCCGAAGCGGCGAAGGTGATGGCGCGGCTTGCGAGAACGCCTCACAAGCCGCATGCGCCGCTTGGCCTTCGGCCGAAGGTAATCCGCCCGAAGAAGAAAGCTAAGAAACGCGCCCGGAAAACGCGCGAAGGATAGCGCGTATCTCCCTGCGAGTCAGGCGGCGCTTACGCGTACCGGACAGTAGTCCGCCGATAGGTCAGGCGCTTTCTGGCGATCTGAGCAATCAGCTTTTCGGCGCGGGTCTTGTCGTCAACGCCCAACGCCGTGCGGGTGTTGTAGCGATAATCGAATTCGGCCAGATAGCGGTGCAAGTGTTGCTCGCCGCAATGCTGGTACGTGCCGATCATCCCGCGCTTGAACACTGAGAAGAAGCCTTCAACCGTGTTGGTCGTCGTGCGGCCACGGGCATATTCGCCCTTCTGATGATTGACGGCGTGGTGGCCGCCAAATGTTTTGCCGACGCGCTTGTAGTAGGGCGCTTCGTCCGTGTTCAGGACGCTGTTGCGGTCTGCGAAGTAGTTGAGGATCGCACCGACCGTCTCAGCGTTGATCGTCTCGACCTTCACGGAGCGGGCCTTACCGCCGCGCTCCACCAGCGTCACGATCTTGTGGCGGCCAGAGCCGGGCTTGAAACGGGGCTTGCCGTGCTTGTCGATGATGGTTTCTGACGGGCCAAGGAACGTCTCGTCCGCCTCAATCGTCTTGCCCTCGCCACCCAGCGGAGGTGTAGACGCAGGATCATCCTTCATGGCCTCACGGATGCGATGGGCCATGAACCACGCCGTCTTGTACGTGACCCCGAGCATGCGATGCAGTTGATGAGCGCTCATGCCCTTCTTGCTGGAGGTCAGCAGATGGGTCGCCAGCCACCACTTGGTCAGGGGCACCTTGGAACGCTCAAACACGGTCCCCACGGTAACCGTGTACGTGCTGTGGCACTGGTTGCAGTAGTAGAGGCCGGGGCGGTGCTTGGTCCCCTCGACCTTCGCCTGACGCTCCGTGGCCCCGCAATGAGGGCAGTACGCCCCATTTGGCCAGCGGGAGGCCTCAAGGGCCTCACGGGCCGCGTTGAGGTCTGAAAAGATTGGATTTTGCAGGTTTGCGCTCATTGCATGGGCCCCGGTTAAGGGCCTGCATTATGAGGGTAACTTTATGCTTTTGTCAAGTATATTGTATCTGGCATCGGTAAATCACCCCTGACCATCAGTAAGTTGCCGGGACTACGCGAGATGAACCGGGATTTGGTGGGACGGATCGCGACCCGGTGGGCCTATTGAACCCCGTCGGATTCCGCTCTGGGCCTGGCCCGTGAGCCCCATTCTTGGGCATGCCGGCCGCGTTAGAATTGCGGGATGGCGCCCCCGAGTCGGATCACCAAAGCGCTTAAGCAGAACTGGCAGAACTGATTGCCGCGCCAATTTGGTGACGCAGCACCGCGACATTTTGAAGGTGGCTAATCTCGGCCTGTAAGGCGTAGTCCGGAAACTCATGGGCGACGCGGACCCGTAATCCGTCGCGATCGAGGCGGGCGACGTGGAGCTGACCGCCGATGCCGACACCAGGTCGATACAGGCCACGGCGCCAGGCGGCCTCCTGATTCTTCGCCAGCTCGATATGGAAGGCTTCGGTCTCGTCGGGTGCATCGCATCGTGGCCAACGCTCCGCGAGAGCGCCATACGCCGGATCGTCCGACGACGGAACCGGCACGGCTGTATGCCCCCATGCCTCAACCCGCTGGGGAACGAAGTCATCGCCGCTGGCGCAAACAAAGCCGCCATAGCATCCGGCTTCGCGGTCGAATCCCGCGTGAAAGCACAGCAACTCTCCAGGGTGCGGAAGCTCCTTGCGTAGTCCCCTGATCAGCTCGCGAGCGTTCTGTTCCAGGTCCCGAATATCGCTCGCCACCTGGCGAGTCATCAGCAGGGTGGCCCAGTGCCTCAAGGTCGCGTAGCAACCACTCCCCGCCACCAGCATATGCAGGTGAGGGACGACGATGATCTTTGAGCCAAGCGCGCACGGCTGGCTATCGGGTGGCGTACCGTCGCCTATGAACGTCGCCTCCGACGCCTGCTCTACGTCGATCGTGGCAAGTGCCGATAGTTCCTCCAATCCCGCCAGCTTCGGCATTACCCACGTATCTTGAGACACGACGACGAAGTCGCGGCGAATCGTAGCGTTCAAGATGGTCATGTGGGCGCGACCGTCGAACTGACCAGCAGATGCCCGCTCAAGGGGATGAGCCCGCCGCCCACGAGACCAGCAACGCTTGGCTGCCACGCGCCGATGGTGAAAGCACTGCCGACCGCGCCGTCGAGGCCCATCGCCAGACCCAACCCACCGCCATAGGCAAACGACGCCACCATGACGCCGATCGTGAGAACGGTGGCCAACGGACTCTTACCGCCACCCTTGCCGGGTGCAACGCGGATCGAGACCAGCATTCCTGGCTTGGGTTTCACGCGCGCCCAATTCGCCCTGGGGACGATGACCGGATCAGCGCACATCGCGCGGTCAGTGATGAACACGATCGCGTGAGTGCGGGTAACTCGCTCGACCCCTACCGCATCCATCAGGTCAATGATGGTGCCACCGGGCTCAACGTAGCGATCGACCACATCAGCGCGCAGCGGATGCGGCGTCGCAATCAGCCGCAGCGCTTGGTCGGATACGATCAGGGAAGAGCCGGTCATCTCAATTCATCGGCCGCCGCGCGCCGTTCTCGTCAAAGTCGAAGAACTGCGCGAACTGCTGCATGAAGGCCGAACCCGGCAGGCGCGCGAAATTGCCCATCCAAATGAACATCCGCGCTTCCTCGATCGTCGCCGCTACCTGTGACAGCGACTGATCACCCATCAACCGGGCGATATCGAGAGCCTTACGCGGCACCTTCAACTGCTCGGCACAGTCCTCCAGCCCCAGCCCCGAGAAAATGTGCATGAGCAGAACGCGGCGCGCTTCATCGAGCATGCCGTCCCCGGTCAGGAAATCGAGGCCAGCCAACTGCTGCGCTACGGTCAACGCGCCTTCAGACCATTGCGCGGCATGGGCAGTGCCGGATGAAGCCGGCATTACGTCACCACGGCCTTATAGAGGCCGCGATACTCGACGACAGCGCCGCCGTAGATGTGGCGGATTTTGTAAGTCACCTTGTCGTGAGAGAAGAGCGATCCGCTGGTCGGGTTGTCCTGGACGAACAGCTCCGGCTCTTCGCTGCCATTGAAGAAGCCGACCTCGATCGTCGGAATCTCCAGCGGGTCCGTCGCAAGGACCCAATCATTCGCGTCGGTCCAGTACCAGACCGGAATCACGTCCAAGGACAGGCTCTGAATGAAGGTCTTGTCCTGGTTGGTGTTGCGGCGGAAGAGATCGACCGCCGCCTCTTCCAGGTCGGGCGGGACGAAGATCGACTTGGGGCCGACGCCCAGCCGATCGGCACTGTTCATCTCCGTCTGCTTCAGGATCGCCAGACGGCCGGCCGCGACTGATGCGCTGGCCAAAGCCGAGCTTCCCAAGTTGCCGTGGCTGGCGTGGAAGAGGGCGACGCTGTCGTAGATTGCCGCGTTCGTACGAACGAAATCGAGCACGAACTTGGCGAGCGTCCGCTTTGCCGCGCGAGACAGCTTGATCGGCACCTGCCGCACGACGCTAACGTCGTCGTTGGCGATCATTTCGAGGGTAATATCCTCGGTCCCGCCGCGCTTGCTGATCGCGTAGGTGGCCTCTTCGTCCGTCGGCGACGTGAGCGCCGCGTACGGGGCGCTCTCAGCCACGGCCGGCAGCTCTCCATATCCACCAAAGCGAGTCCGCCGCTGCGCGCGGAAATCGCTGACCGGCACGGGCCGGCCCAGCGCTTTCCAGGCGTCATACAGATTCGGCAGACGATAGTCGGCGATCATACGCCGGGTAACGGCGTCACCAAGCACCTGATCAAAGCTCGAACTGCCCAGCGACTCACGCAGGCGCGCCTCGTCGCACTGGCGTGCCATGCCTGTCAACTTGCGATCGCCGGTGATATCGACGTAACACTCGCGGATCGATGTGACGCTCGAGTCTTTCGGATCGAAGAAGGCATCGAGCATCTTCGATACCTTCTCGGGCTGTCCCTCAATCAGCTCGACTGTTGGGCCGTCTTGGCCCAGGCCTTTCACCTTGCCGCTCTCGCTCACGCGGACCAGATAGTCCCTTTCGGCCTTGATCGCTTCGCGCAACGTCTCTTCCGTTACGTCGGCCGCCGCCTCGTAGAGCTGAAACAGCCGCTTCTGCGAATGCTCCGGCAGTTTGCTTTTGACCAGTGCCAGCTCGATCTGATCACGGTTGAGATGCTTGGTCATCGCGTCTACACCTTGGGCTTCGATAAGGTTGATGATCTGGCCGCCGGCGCCCGGCTCGACGATCAGATCGACTGATTTAATGGCGGTGAAGCCGGTGAGTTTGCGGACTCTGCGGCCGGCATGATGGGCGACCTCGACCTTGCCCGTGGCATCGATCGAAAGACCGAACAGGTCCGCCATGCCGCGACCGTGCGCCTCGCGAATCTTGGTGCCGACAGGGCCGTCCGGCTCGACCAGGTTGAGGATGGCGAGGATCTCCGCCTCTTCGCCGTTCTTCGCCTCGACGAACTGCGGATCGGTCAGCTTGCCGATCAGGTTGCGAACGTCCTTGCCTTTGCCGGCCAGGTGCTCGTCATCGCTTTTGACGAAGACGCGGACGCCATCGAACAGCGCCACCGCCTCTCGCAACACGGGCGCCGGATAGAGATTGCCGTTGCCAGAGACGCCGGCACGGATCACGCGGACGCGCCAGCGCGCCCCTTGACCCGCGACAGCTTCGATGAATGTGTTCATCGGGAACCTCTGACGGGGATCGAGACTTTTTCTCGAACCTTGGGCAACGCATCGGGGCCGAGGACTTCGCGGAGTCGAGCTTTGCGGCGGCGGACGGTGCGCTCCGAGACCAGCAGGCGTCGGCGGATTTTGGCTACAGGCGTTCCAGCTAAGATCAAGTCGTCAACAAGCGCGGTTTTTCGGTTGTAACTGGATGCAAGGCCGAACGGCACCTCGACCAACTCGTACGCCCGGTACTTTTTTTGAAGCCACCGCTCGAAGTCAGCACCCATCTCACGTCCGACGGCTGACCGGCCGGACGACCTTGCGATGAGAATCTTGCTTCCGCCGAATGCTCGCGCAAAGCGGAGGGCCGTCTCAGCACCGAAGGCCTGGGAGGTTTCGCGGAACAAACCTGCGATGTATCTGACGGCCGGGCGTTTCACACCCGGACAGTAGGCCGTTACCCAGAATGGCCGTAACACGGACAGATGTCCGGGGTGCCGCTCTCATACGTTGAACGTGAAACAATAGTAAGATGCGGGATTGGCCGGTAGTCGTGCGCCGCCGGCCGGCGTCGATAGCACGCAACGGTTACGGGGCTCGGCCCACCGCCGCGATCAGTAGCGCCCGGAGGGCCGGAACCCCCTCGCGTCCCGAAGACGGCTGTCCAGATGGCTCGGGCGCCAAAACCGAAGATAAACCCTCGGACCCGATCCGCCAAGACGGACCACCCGATTGTTTCTAACGCCGGGGTCACCCCTCAACGAGGGGGCGCGTGCCACACCCGCACCCGTCTGCCCGACTCGGGCTGGATGCGCGTTAGAGGCGCGTTAGCGCCGATCCTGGCCGAGGGGGGGCAGGGTGGGTTTGACCCACCAGGACCAGTATCGCCACACGGAGGTGTAGCCAGGGGCCCGGGCCGGGCCGAATTTGGCCCGGCAGGCGGCAGCCAGGGCCGCCAGTGTCATGGTGGGCAGGTTCGCGTCGACGAAGGCCCGCAGCTCCGGGTCGCCGATGATCTTTCCCGGCCGGCCGGGCATGTGCCGGCGACGCCACTCCCCAGGCGTCAAAAGGTCCGGTGGGCGGCCGACCCCGCGCCGGGTCATCCCGCCGCCGCTGCCTTGCGAGCGATCATGGCGCGAAGGCCGTTGATGGCCTTGCCTGCGGCGACCTGGTCGAGAAAGCGAAGGTCCGTCGCCTTGGCCGTGCGCTCCAGCCAGGTGCGCAAGCCCTCCGCGTCCTCGCTGCCGGCGAACCGCCCCCACATGCTGCGGATGGTGGCGATCTGCGCCTCGCTCGCCATTCCGGCTCGGTTGCCGAAACCCTTCTTCGGCCGCGTGCGGCTGAAGCCGCGCCGCACCAGCTCCACGACCAGGTTGTCAAAACCGAAATTGTCGAGTTGCGTCGAGCTGTCCACGCCACACACGTTGCGCAGCAGGGCGCGATAATCGTCGTCGGTCATGCCGAGCTGCGCCACCGCGACGCGGATCAAGCCGCGCTGCTTGCCGGTCAGCGGCATTTCGGCTCCAGCTCATTCAGCATATCGCGGGTCTCGGTCGCAAGGCGACCGATCACCTCGAAGATGTTGGACAGGTGCTCTCGGATGTCACGCTCGTCCAGCTTCGGCGCGTTTGGCTCGTTGGCGAGTTGCTCGCCGGCCCACGCGAGCGACCGCACGTTATTGACCTCGCCCCACACCTCCATCAGCCCGTCATGGACCGACTCACCCTCAGCCTCGCCGCGAAGCTCAGCAATCCGCGCCTTGATCTGTCCCTTTTCGATAACGAGTCGCCCCAGCTCCTCGATCTGAGGACCAGCAGGCATCTTCGGTGCTTCTATGTTCATGTTCCCCCTCTCCGATTCAATCGATCTGCTTGACGCGTAGTGCGAACTGGATATCCGGCAGCGCGATCGGCGCTTCCCGGGCACGGGCCCGCGCGATGGCGATCACCTTGCCCACGTCGCGCAGATTGCCTTCCTTCGTTCCGAGCTTGATCAAGGCGGCGCGTGCCATCTCGCCTGTGATCCGGTGATGATCAAGAAACGCTGTCACGTCCTCTTCGGTCGACGGGTCGAGCTGTATGGCCAGCCCGAGGCGCGACGTGAACTGCGCGAACAGGCCCCTCTTCCCCTTGAACTGCATCGTGATGCGCTCGTTTCCGGTGAAGACGATGCCGCAGCCCGTGGCGTCGTGAACGCTCCGCAGCACATCGAGAGATTTCGGCTCCAGGTGCTGCGCTTCGTCGATGATCAGAAGATGAGGCCCTCCGCTCAACCGGTACTTGAGTTGTTCGAAAATATGAAACGACGAGCGGAGATCGACCTCCCCAACCTCTTCGCCAACGGCGCGGAGGGAATGAAACGGCTTTGTTTCGACCGGAGACATGGTAACCAGGTGGGCGCGCGAACTAGGGCTGCCGTGGTGCCGGATGTACTCTCGGCACGTCGTGGTCTTGCCCACACCGGGCGGCCCGACGATCGCGCCCATGTCCCCCTCTTTATGGCAATGGCGAAGCGCGAAAATGATCGCCTCCGCTGTTGGAGTTGCGCAGAATGGTTCTGGTGGCTTGATCGTCTTGCCCATCGCTGCCTCTACTTCCTTTCTAACGCAGCCAATTCGCGCATCATTGCGACCCGCCGCTGCTGCTTGATCGATCGGTTTGACAGCTCGGTCACCTTCGATGCCGGTAGTGCCTTGCGCGCCTTCGCCTCGGCATGCAGTCCTCCCGCGAGACGGATACGCCCGTCGGCCGGGGCTGAGACTTCGCCCGGCATGAAGCCCACGGCCTGCCGCATTTCCGCAACCAGATCGACCGGCTCTGTTTGATCGCGGAGCTGCGCAAGCTGGCCGTTGAGCGCGATGACCTGGCGCCGTTGCTCACGGGCGCCCGCCTTGTCTCCAAACTCAAAGATGGTCACCGGCTCAGCGATGGCGAGAACGCGCTGATCGCGCGACAGGATGGCGATCCGGTTCTTATCGCCGACCTTCGGCACGCGGACATGCACCGCCTGCCCAACCAGCGGCGCTAGCGCGTCGGCGCGATATTCGCGACCTTTGATGGTGAAGGCCCCGCCCGCCCGCACCATCGGCGCCAGGTCATCTGCAAAGACCACCTCCAGAAGATGGCGTTCTATCTCGGTCCGCCTCCAGCCAGCCGCGACCTTTGCATTGAATGCTTCTACCGGGCTCTGATCCTTCAGCAGGCGGTTCCGTTGCGGCAGGCGGTTGTAGTATTCGATCGCCACCGCGATAGCACGCACCAGATCATCCGGGCTGCCATCGAAGGGCTCGGGCGCGTGACCCACGTTCTTGGTTTTTGCGGCCATGCGCTGGCCGCCGATGTAGCCCGGGATCATTGCGATCGGGCCGCGCTCAAAAGCTGAGAACTGCGATTCGATCACCTTTGCTTGCGCGTTATACGCTCGCGCGCGCTTCACTGGTGGATCGACTTTGCAGTCGCGGCCGGTGAATTGGGCGCAGCGCATCGCATTCGCTGCAAATTCCGTCCACGTTTGATACTCGCCGCCGTTGTCGAGATAGAGCCGCGCCGACATGCCCCATGCTGGGTGCTGCGTCACGTCGATGTAGCTTTCAATCACGTCCTCCTGCCGCACGCCGGCGCCCTTCTCGAGGAAGACGATCGAGCCGGTCACACGATTGGTCGCCAGGTCGAGCCAGGCAATCAGTTTGGGAGTCGCGGTCGACCCGTCTTCGCGCCGGTAGAGGATATCGAAGTGATGCACGTCACCAGCAACCCACTCCATCGGCCGCAGGTGACTTCGATCTCGGCGAATGCGCGGCGTGAAGCGATCCGAGAACTGCTTGGCGTCGTGATACTTGATCGCGATGATCTTGTGGTCCTGCCGGCGCCGCACGAAATGGCGCGGCAGGCGACAGACGGTCCGCGCGGTTTCGTCCGTCAGCTCGACGCCGGCCGTGCGCGTGAGTTTAGCCAGATGCGGCTGTGCCAGTGCTGCGACGTGGCGCCAGCCGGGAGCGCCGGCCGCGTAGAGCGAGCGAATCTTCAGCTCGATCGCCGCAACGATCTCCCCGCGCTTTTCGTCGGGTAGCGCCTTAGTCGCCGCGTCCCACTGCCCGGAGATAAGGACGCGTGACGCGCCAGCATCGGCCCGGCGCTTGCGCAGCAGGCCCCCCGCGCCGTGCTCTAGATACTGACGGAAGTAGCCGCGAAGAGCCGTAAACGATTTGACACCGGTGGCGGCGATCTGCTCCAGCGCGTGGGTCACGGACTGGCCCTGCTCGTGCGCTTCGATCACCGGCCTGATCAAGGCCAGCCGCTGCTGCCAAAGCGTGTCGTCCGCGTTAGAAACGAGCGAGTGAACCTTGGTGGCTAACGCGTGCTGGTTCTGTTGTTCCCACTTGAGGCGAAGATCGGCCGGCAGGGATGAAACGGCGACTTCGTATTGAAGACCACCTCGGCTGCGACATCCCCGCACTTCGCGTATCAACAACTGCACGCTTCGCCACGGCTTTCCCGAGGCGGCGCGCTTTACCGCCTTCAACGCCCGGCGTGGCGCAATGCAGGCGAGCTGTGCCATCTCGATCGTGGTGACCCAGGCGCGCTCGGCCACGTCAGATTCCCGCTGCCCGCATAAGGCGACGCCGGAGCCGGCGCGCTGCCGGCCCTGTGCGTTTGTCGGTCAGGCATTGAGCCGCATAGGCACGATCGATGCCGCGTGCGCGACACCAGTGCGTGAGCGTGATTCCCTTCACGATAAAGCCCGCGCGAACGCTTGTATAAAGCCCCACGGGGAGGGAAGAATCATGCTTTGCTCTCATGGTGAGAGCATGTTGTCGCTATAGCGACATAGGGTCAAGGAATTTGTCGGTATGGCGACAGAGGGTAAATGGCGACACGTCGGCCATCTTCCATTGCTGGGCTCGCAATCGAGCCTGGGATTGCGGATTAAGTCGGTTCGCCTCTTTGCCGGGCTTAGCCAGGTCGCCTTCGCTGAGCGGCTTGGTGTTGCTCGTAGCTATTTGTCTGAGGTTGAGTCCGAGAAGGGTAAGCCCAGCATTGAGATGATCACCGGCATCGCCGCCAATTTCTCCGACATAGACCCAAGCTGGCTGCTCAGCGGCAGAGGACAAATGATCGTTGGTCAGCAGCCAGGCGCCATCTTGGGAGCGGTCCGCACGATTGTCGTAAGCGAGTTGACGGGGAGGCCCGCGAAAAAAGGCGCCAAAGGCGCCGGCTCACGGCGCAAGCTCAAGGGGCCTTAGTTGGGGCCTTAATTGGCCTCGACGAGGGGCCTTATTCAATCAACTCTAACGCGTTAGCGCGTTGTGGTGCTTGGAGTTAACTGGGTTCGCTGGCCGCGCTGCGCATTAAGGCCCCTACCGGCGCCCCTCCGCTGATCGGAATCGTGGCTTCTCCCCTAAGCTTAGCCGTTTCTAGGGGCAAAATAGCGCTGGTCAGGCACCGGCAGATTATCGATTCCGCCACCAATTCCGCCACCAATATAATGGCGAAAAACAGGCTTGGGCGGGGCCATGGATTAAACGTGAAAGTTTTTCTAACACATTGATTAAGCCAAGATTAATCCATGCGATTTCTGCATTGCTGCATGGCAACATCACCTCAGCCGTATTTCCAAAACGGGCTTATGTTTCTCCCTGTCGGAGCTGGAGCACGCGAATTGTCGCGCCGCCCGCCCCGACCCGGCCCGCCCCGTCTCGATGCCTGATGGCTCAGCGGGTGGCCGACAGGATGGATGAAGAAGATGGCTTATTACGGGACCCAGGATTTCGACCGGATGGTCGCGGCCCGCAACGGGTTTGCGTTTATCCCGGCCCATGAGCTCGAGGTTGCCGCGCGCCGCATGCGCGCCGAGGCCCTCGGGACCCTCGCTCTCAAGGCCGCCAAAGCGGTGCAGGCGTTCGTCGCCGCCCGCCCGGCCCCGACGGTCGTCACCAGCTACAAGCTGACCGCCCAGGAGCAGGCCCGCCTGGCCCAGGCCGAGGCGATCGCCGACACGACAACCAACGCTTTCAACGTGGTGAAGGGCTTCTTCGCCACCCGACCGGAGACCACTGAAGTGAACACGTTCAAGATGAATGAGCAGGACAGACTGCGCATGGCCCAGGCCGAGGCGATTGCCGACGCCGTGATCGCGATTTCGAACTTCGTCACCAAGACCGCGGCGGCGATCTACGCCCCGGTCAAGGCGTGGCGGATCCAGCTGCGGACGCGCGAGGAGCTCGACTCCCTCGACGACCGCGCGCTTGCCGACATCGGTCTGACCCGCGGCGACATCCGCCGGGTCGCGGCCGGGATCTGGGTGCCCGAGAACAGGTCGGCCCAGATTGCCTTCACCGCACCAGTGGCGGCGAGCAACTTCAACAAGCCGCAGATCGCCGCCTAATCCTCCCCCCGAGGCAGCGATCTGTGCAGACGGCGGCCGCAAGGCCGCCGTTTTGCTTTTCCGGATTGGCGGCGGCCGGCATGGCCGCCGTTTCAGCGTTTCCGGGGTCGGCAGGCCGGCGCTGATGCATGGACTTTTAGCCCTCCCGCCGACAAACTGGCGGCATGGGCGTGGAGATCGACGGAGCAAGGCGGAATGATCCGGCACGGCCGCGCAAGTTGCGGCTGCTGGTTTTCATTGTCGCCTACAACGCTGAGCGAACGATCGACAGCGTTCTGACCCGCATCCCCGATTCGCTGAAGGACCTCTACGACGTGGAAGTCCTGGCGATCGACGACGCCTCTAGCGACAGGACATTCGATACCGCCTACGCCTCGCTGCCCCAGCACAACTCCCGGTTCCCGGTCGTGATCCTGCGTAACCCGGTCAACCAGGGGTACGGCGGTAACCAGAAGATCGGTTTCTTCTATGCCATGCAGAAGGGCTTCGACGTCGTTGCCCTGGTGCATGGCGACGGCCAGTACGCCCCGGAATGCCTGCCGGAGCTGATGAACCCGCTGCGACGTGGCGAGACTGACGCCGTCTTCGGCTCACGCATGCTGTCGCGAGGGGCGGCGCGCAAGGGCGGGATGCCGTTGTACAAATTCGTCGGCAACAAGGTACTGACCACCATCCAGAATGCCCTTCTCGGCATGGAGCTGAGCGAGTTCCACTCCGGCTACCGCCTCTATTCCGTAGCCGCCCTTCGTCGCGTCCCCTTTCATCTCAACACCAACGACTTTCACTTCGACACCGAGATCATCATCCAGCTGTGCATTGCCGGCCTGCGTATCCGGGAAATAGCAATACCCACCTACTACGGTGACGAAATCTGCCACGTGAACGGCATGGCCTATGCCTGGAACGTGGTCTTCACCACGCTGCGCGCGCGCTCGCAGGAGCTCGGGGTCTTCTACGATAGGAAATTCGATTGCCGGGCCAGCGAGGCGCCATCCCCCTACCAGGAGAAACTCGGCTTTTCGAGCCCGCATAGCGAAGCGCTCGCCCGCATAAAGCCCGGCACACGTGTGGTCGATATCGGTGCCGGAGATGGGCACCTGGCAAAAGCCCTCACCAGTGTGGGCTGCACGGTCATCGGCATTGACCACGCACGGCCCGGATCCGCCACGGCCTTTGCGGAGTTTCTCGAAGCCGATCTGAATGCGCCACTACCGGCCCGGCTCTTCGCCGGCGCCGACACCGTGTTGATGCTGGATGTCATCGAGCATCTGCACGACCCCGAAGCCTTCGTCGATGCGCTCCGCTCGGCCCCGACGCTCTCCGCCGACACGGCAATCCTTGCCAGCACCGGCAACGTCGCGTTCCTGCCGACGCGCCTTGGGTTGCTGCTTGGTCTTTTCAACTACGGCCGGCGTGGAATCCTCGATCGTACGCACACACGCCTTTTTACGTTCGGTACCTTTCGTGGGCTCTTCGAGCAGGCCGGATTCGACGTTTCTACGGTCAAGGGCATACCCGCTCCTTTCCCGCTGGCCCTCGGTCATGGCGTGGTGGCGCGGATGCTGCTTCTGCTCAATCGCCTGGCGATTCGAATTCGAGCCCCGCTGTTCGCGTATCAGGTCTTCCTCGTCGCCCGCAAAAGACCGGTTCTGGCCGATTTGCTGCAGAACGCCGAAGCCCATTCGGCGGAGCGAATCGCCAATCGACCTTCTCTGCCGACTGCCGCGGCAGGCTAGCGACACACTATCGGGCCAGGGCGGCGACGGCTTCGCTCACCCCCTTTCGCCACGATTGTGGCGCGACTCCCCAGGTTTCGACAAAACGGCGGCTGGACAGGGCGCTGAAAGCCGGCCGCCGCGCCGGCGTCGGAAAGTCCGCACTGCGTGCGGGCAGGATCTCCCGGCAGGCCAGCGACTGACCGGTGAGCGCCATATCGGCGAGGATTGCCTGGGCGAAACCCCGGCGATCGACAAAGCCATCCCCGGCCGCATGATAGATCCCGCGCAACGACGCCCGTTCCGTCTCATCGCAACGCCGAAGGCGCTCCACCAGGGTGACGATCGCCGGCGCAAGCCACGATGTCGTGGTCGGGCTCCCGACCTGGTCGTCGACCACAGCGATACGCTCGCGGGTCTGCGCCCACCGGATCACCCGCTTGAGAAAATTCGAGCCGGTGGCGCCGAACAGCCACGCGGTCCGCAGCACCACCGCAGCCGCCGGTGTGGCAAGCAGAGCCTGCTCCCCGGCAAGCTTGGTGCGTCCATAGACATTCACGGGGCGAGGCGAGTCCTCTTCCGTCAGCGGATGCGACCCGTCGCCGTCAAAGACGTAGTCCGTCGAGACATGGATGACGGCAGCCCCGGCAGAAGATGCCCAGCGCCCGATGACGCCAGGGGCCCGGCCATTGACTGCAGAGGCCAGATCTTCTGCGCTTTCCGCTCCATCGACGTCGGTATAGGCCCCCGCGTTGACGATGATGTCGGGCCGCAGCCGGTTCAGCGCCTCTTCGATGGAAGCCGGCTCCGCGAGATCGAGTTGCGCCCGTGGCGGCGCAACCACGTTGCCGACGGAGACCAGGAGCGGCTTCAGTATCTCTCCGAGCTGCCCGCTGCCGCCGGTCAGGACGATCTTCATGCCTTCGTCTCGTAGCGGGGAAGGCCGGCGATATCCTGGAGGCGCGCACCGGCGCGGTCGCGTCCGTTGATGACGGGCTTGTCCACGGGCCAGGGAATGGCCAGCGCCGGATCGTCCCAGGCGACGACACCCTCCTCGTCCGGACGGTACGGGGCATCCACCTTGTAAAGCACGTCCGCCTCCTCGCTCAGGACGCAATAGCCGTGAGCGAAGCCGCGCGGCACCCAGAGCTGCCGGCACGACGCATCGTCCAGTTGCAAGGTCGCGCAGCGCCCGAAGGTCGGGCTGCCGCGACGGATGTCGACTGCGACATCGAAGATGGCGCCGCGAATGACGGAAACCAGCTTCCCCTGGGCGGTCGGGTACTGAAAGTGAAGCCCTCGCAGCACCCCATGCGAGGACCGGACGACATTGTCCTGGACGAACGGACCCCGGATGCCGGAATCGGCGTAACGTGCAGCGTTCCAGGCTTCGTAAAAGGCGCCGCGTGCATCCCGATGGATTGTCGGCTCGACAATCGCCAGGTCGGGCAAATTCGGATGCGGATTCACGATCATCGCGGAGCGGAACGGGTCTCGTCGGCCAGCGAGCGGATATAGTCGCCGTACGAAGCACTGGCATACGACGCGGCACGCCGCACCAGAGTCTCCCGGTCGATCCACCCCTGGCGCCAGGCGATCTCCTCCAGGCATGCCACCTTCAGCCCCTGGCGGTGTTCGATCGTGGCAATGAAATTGGACGCCTCGAGGAGCGCGTCCGGTGTCCCCGTGTCAAGCCAGGCAGTGCCCCGGCCCAGCAGCGTGACCTTCAGTCTTCCGCTCTCGAGATAGGCGCGGTTCAGGTCGGTTATCTCGAGCTCGCCGCGGGGCGAGGGCTTCAGCTTCGCGACCTTCGACACGGCGTCACCGTCGTAGAAGTACAAGCCTGTAACGGCATAGCGCGAACGCGGCGCCGCAGGCTTCTCGACGATGGAAAGCGGCCGGCCATCAGCGTCGATCTCGATCACGCCATAGCGGCCGGGATCACGCACCGGATACCCGAAGATGACAGCGCCATCCTTCTGTGCCGACGCTTCCTGAAGGGTCTGGCTCAGCCCATGGCCGAAAAAGAGGTTGTCGCCGAGGACGAGGGCGCATGGAGCGCCCGCCAGGAAATCGGCGCCGATCGTCAATGCCTCGGCAATACCGCTCGGCGTCGGCTGCGTCGCGAAGCTCAACCGTACGCCGATATCGCGGCCATCATCGAGCAGCCGCTCAAACAACGGCCGGTCCTGCGGCGTCGTGATG
>SXGU01364816.1_pt1 | contig 18237 bp, 16 predicted proteins | sample 3174531 | NCBI WGS metagenome assembly SXGU01 (sample SAMN11356863, study PRJNA531348) | freshwater metagenome | isolation source: freshwater sample F1-140 | place: China: Fuxian Lake, Yuxi | collected 2017-12-25 | reverse complement strand
TGGTTTCTCTATCGTCTCCGAGGAAACTGGAGAAACGTCGATGACCCTTGGAGAAACTTCACGCTCCCAGGTCGGCTCGGACTTAGGCCGCGTTGTCGATCCGAAGCCGCCGAAGCCGCCGAAGCCGCCGAAGCCGTTGCCGAACGAGAAGACTCGAAACTGACCATTTGCAATTTGCTTCTCGAACTTCTTGCGCAGCATTCGCGCGATGAGATGCCGCGATCCAGGCGCAATCATGACCAACGCGACGAAATCGGAGAGAAACCCCGGGATTGCGAAGAGAATTCCTGCGATGAGGATGATCATCCCGTGGATGAGCGCCTCCGGAGGCATTTGCCCTTGCGCAAACGTCGACTTAAGTTTTTCAACTATGTATCGCCCTTGAGCCTTCGCAAGCCCAATGCCGAGCACAAACGCCGAGAGAAGCCAGAAGAGCGTATTCACCAATCCGATTCGGGCTCCGATTTTGAAGAGCATGTAGAGTTCAAAGAAGGGAAAAAGGACGACGAGCAGAAGCCACATCGCTCACTCCAATTCCACGAGCACGGGGCAGTGATCAGAGCCCATTTGCCCGTCGAGGACTTCCGCGCGCCGCAAGCGCGAAACTAAATTTTTCGTCACGCAAATGTAGTCGATGCGCCATCCGCGGTTTCCGAGGCGCCCGCGCTCCACGTAAGACCACCACGTATAACGATCCGGTTCCGTCGGGTGAAAGTGCCGGAATGTATCGACGAATCCCAGGGACAGAAACGTATCGAACCATGCGCGTTCTTCGGGGAGAAACCCGCTCTCCCCGGCCAGGCGAACGGGATCATAAATGTCGATTGGCTTGTGCGCAACGTTGTAATCCCCGACGACGATGATCGGCTGACCGGCGTCGACGAGCGGCTTGAGGTGAGAATTCAAATCCTGAAGAAACTTTTGTTTGAAGTCGTGTCGCACCTCGCCCGATCCACCGTTGGGGAAGTAGATGTTGTAGAGCCGAAAGTCGGCGTGCTCGGTGATCACGACTCGTCCCTCGTTATCGTACTCGGGCATTCCGATCTCGGTAAAAGCGGCGACGGGCCGCTCACGCGCAAAGGTTGCAACACCCGAGTAGCCTTTTCGTTTGGCGGAGGACCAAAAGCTCAGGCGGCCCGCCGGATGCATGAGCGCGGGTTCGCACTGCTCGGGGTGCGCTTTGGTCTCCTGCACGCACAGCAGGTCAGGATTTTCACGCTCGATGAATTCGATGAAGCCTTTTTTGTAGACAGCGCGAATGCCGTTTACGTTCCAGGAGATCAGTTTCATTTGGTTCTTCTTTCATCCATTTCAAAGAGGTCTCGTCTGCTATGTCTTGCCGCCTGAATGAATCCATGGCAACAAAAGAGAGCGTTTAAAAGGGGGACATCCCATGCCAATGATCGGTCAACAGGCGCCGCTTTTCACCACAAAAGCTGTCATCGACGGCGGAGAATTCAGAGACATCAGCCTCAGTGACTTCAAGGGCAAGTGGGTTCTCTTGTTCTTCTATCCGGCTGACTTCACATTTGTTTGTCCCACGGAGCTCACGCAGTTCCGCGACCGCTTAAGAGAATTCAAAGACGTCGGCTGCGAAATTCTCGGCTGCAGCGTCGACTCCGAGCATGCGCACCGTCGTTGGCTGAGAGATGACCTCAAAGACCTCAATTACCCGCTTCTAGCGGATACGGCTCGCCGCTTGGCCCGCGATTACGGCGTCCTCCTCGAGGATCGCGGTGTTGCGGTCCGTGGCACCTTCCTGATCGACCCTGAACAAAAAATTCAGTACATCAGCGTTCACAATTTGAGCGTGGGTCGCGATGCGAGCGAAATCTTGCGCGTCCTAATTGCGCTGCAGTCGGGAGAACTCTGCCAAGCGGGCTGGAAACCTGGCGATAAAACGATTACGCCGGGACGCTGAGCGTGGACTTCTACGAGCGGTTCGTCGCTCAGATCGAAAAAAGATATCCCGCCTCCGCGCGCGTATTTGATCCGCGTGCGAACTTACATAAGCCACTGATTTGCCCCGATACGATTCCGCTATCCCGAAACTACGCGGACCAAGCTCGCGAGATCGTCTCGGCGTTCTGGGAACTCCGACAACTCGCGGAGCGCGGTCGCGAATTAGCTTCGCTCAATCCGACGACGCCCGATCCCGGCAACTTTTCGGTCCTGATGAGTTACGATTTTCACGTGGACGAAAAGGGGCAACTCCGCCTCATCGAAATCAACACGAACGCCTCGATGAGCTTGATCGTTGATCTTCTTCACGACGTTCACGCGGTTCCCAATCTCTTCTCAAAAAACTTTTCCGAAGACATTGTCATGGCCTTCCTCAATGAGGTGCGCCTTGCTCTTCCTGATGCTCCGGAAGAGATCCGCGCCGTCATCGCCGATGAATCTCCCGAAAAGCAGCGAATGTTTTTGGAGTTCTTGTTTTACCAAGAACTTTTCGGCAACCACCGAATCAAAACCGAAATCGCGGATTCACGCTCCCTTCGTTTCGAGGATGGAAGACTGAAACTGAACGAAAACCAAATTCACTTGGTTTACAATCGGGACACCGATTTTTACTTCGAAAATGCCGAGCACCGAGCGCTCCGCGAGGCGATGGTGTCCCGATCCGCTTGCATCACTCCCCACCCGCACGAATATCGCCTTCTCGCCGACAAACAGCGACTCTTGGAACTTTCAAAGCCCGGTGCCGTCCAAGCGCTCGCCATCAGCGCTGAAGCCAAGGGAGTCATCGAGCGAACGCTGATCCACAGCTGGGATCTTCAGGATTACGGCGATGCGGAAAAAGTCTGGAATGATCGCAAGAATCTCTTCTTCAAACCGAAGAGGTCATTTGGCGGAAAGGCGGCGTACCGGGGTTCGGCGATTCGGCGAAACGCGTTTGCCGAAATCATGCAGGGCTCGTACGTGGTGCAAGAATACGTTCCCGCACCGAGCGTGCGGCTGAAGTCGATGCCGGAAGATGACGGTTTCAAATTTGACCTGAGGTTCTTCGCCTACAAAGATCAGATTCAGCTCGCGGCGGCCCGAGTTTGGAAGGGCCAAATCACGAACTCGCAAACTCTCGGAGGCGGCGTTGCCGCCATTGAGTGGACTTAATAGCCAGAAGGAACAAGTTCGAGCCGAATGGAGAGGCGAATCCTCGCTCCCTCACGCTCGCGGACGAACCTCAAAAGATACTGACGATCCGTCAGACGCACGAACTGGCCGCGCGCCATTCCCGTCGTTAAGAACCTCTTGAGATCCTGACCACGATTTCCAAGCTCCGGATTCGAAAGGATCACGCCGTGACCATTTCGATCGGAGAAAACGTAGAACTGACGGGCAGTGAAACTTTCGCCAGCGGGATTCACGGACGTATCAAATTTCACGAGACCCATGATCGCCAAGTCAAACGGCGCCAGTTTTTCCATGTTCTCTGAGCAGATGATTTCGCCGTTCTTCGAACCCTGAAGCTCGCGGGCCAGAAGTCTTGCGACCGCTCCCGACTCCAATTTTCTTTCAACGAGCATCTCGGAAAGATTCGCGAGATAGAGACCCTTCGGAAGCGGCTCGCGGTCGAGGTCCAATACTTCGCCTTCGGGTCGGTCAAACGTCGCGAGATCTTCGGCCGAACAACTCACCGTTCGTGAAGTTGCCTTGGCCGATCCAGGTGACGTCTCCAGTGGTGCTTCCATTCGCCGTTCGTTCGTACAGGCGAGGAGACTGGCGGCGGTCAAGACGCCGATCATGATGCGAGAGAGCTGGCTCAAAGTCTGGCTATTCATATGGATCAATGTCTGCCTCATCGTCTTCAACAGAGTCATCCAGTGCGGCTCGATTTGCAACCTGCCTAAGGTCCAGCCTGCAGACAAGTGGCGACCGAAATCGTGGCCAAACGCATCAAGAAGTGAATTCTGATCGGAAATTTAAGTCCTCCGTCAATCTTCCGATCAGTTCAAAGAGAGACTGCCATAAAACGAGACGGAAGGGCGATGTCGAAACGATTCGTTCAGAAAACCAACTTGCAGGCACGATTCAGTCGGCGAACGAACGCCCCCGAGAACGCGTATTCGGCCTTCGATGCGATCGACGGACGCCACCCGTGGCAGTCGGCGGTCCCTGAAGGGTACGTCAACTACCCGGTGCGACGGCTTGAAAAGGGCAAGGTTCTTTACTTCAACTTCGCCCTCGCCCGCGAAATGGGTTTGATCCCCGCCCATCATCCAGAAACTCTCACTCCGGAACTGACCGAAAAAATCCTAGAAACGTTCTGCATTCAGATCGTGAACGAATACGATCAACAAAATGGGTTTGATCCGAAAAAAGCGAAGATGAAGCCCCACCCGCATATGGCGACGCGCTATCTGCAACTTCAACATGCAAACAAACAAGGGCGTACATCCGGCGACGGACGCGGGATCTGGAATGGTTCCATCAAGAACAACGGCATCACTTGGGACATCAGCAGTCGCGGCACGGGCGTGACCTGCCTCGCACCGGGCTCGGTCGAAGCCAATCGCCCGCTGAAAACTGGTGCTGCGGAATTCGGCTACGGCTGCGGTCTCGCCGACGTGAGCGAACTTCTCGGCTCGGCCATGCTCTCCGAGATCTTTCACTATAACGGAATCGGGACCGAGCGCGTTCTCACCGTCATCGATCTCGGAAAAGGCTGCGGCATCGGCGTACGCGCGGCACCGAATCTCGTTCGTCCCGCCCATATCTTTCTCTATCTGAAACAGGGCCGAATCGAGCCCCTGCGCCGCGCGACTGATTTTCTGATCGAGCGCCAAATCGAAAACCGTGCCTGGAAGTTTTCTCCTCGAGCGAAAGACAAGTACCGCTGCATGGTGCGCGAACTCGCCCGCGACTTCGCTCGCTTCACCGCTCGCCTGGAACGGGAGTACGTCTTCGCGTGGCTCGACTGGGATGGTGATAACGTACTCGCCTCGGCCGGCATCATCGACTACGGAAGCATCCGCCAGTTCGGCCTCAGACACGATCAGTATCGCTACGACGATGTCCAGCGGTTCTCGACGAATCTCAACGAACAACGCGGAAAAGCACGCCTGATGATTCAGGTCTTCGCCCAATGCGCACACTTCCTCGAAACGGGAAAACGCAAGGGCATCGAGACCTTCGCTGAATGCCAGTATGTTAAGGATTTCGACCGTGAGTTCGATTTGACCCTTCGTCGCCACTTCCTCTTCCAAGTCGGCTTCGAGGAATCACAGATCAACAAGCTGATTGCGGATAAGCGCGGGGCGATTGAGGAGCTCTATCAGTCCTTCCTCGTCCTCGAAAAAATGAAAACCAAAGCCGGCGAAAAACGTCTCCCTGACGGTGTCAATCGGCCCGCGATCTTCAACATGCGCGCGGGTCTGCGCGAACTCCCGCGACTTCTCATGAACGCAAATGAAGAAGGACAAATGCGCGTGACGGCCGAAGAAATCCTCGACGTCATCGCGTCCGCTCACGCTAAAAAAGCCGATGTTAAATTGCGGGGCTCACTTCGCGCGAAGATCGATCGATTTGAACGCGCTTACGCTCAGATCTTGAAACTCGCGGGATGGGATGCCACAAAGCCCAGCTCACTTAAACCTTTCTGCCTGCGCGCCGAAGATCGTAATCGCGCGGGCCGAATCACCGGCAATGGAGCGGAGTTCGTCATCGACGAAATCCTGAAGGCCAAGCGCCGCGGAATTAGCCAAGATGAGCTTCAGGCGGCCATTGCACTCTTTATTGCGCACCAGGCGCCCCGCGGTGCCGCCCCCTCGAGACCCATCAACCTGCAATCCAATGCGGGAAGGCTCTACCAGGCTCTGGTCAATCTCGCTTTTGAGTTCCAAGAGGACATCTGAGCGGCTAGTTGTGTTCGGGCGGTAAGCTTGTTAGAACCTAGGCGATGATTATCGTGACGGGAGCTAACGGTTTTATTGGCAGTGCGCTCGTGTGGGACCTGAACCAGCACGGCCGCGAAGACATTGTGTGCGTCGATACGGTTTCGCTCGGAGAGCGACCCGAGCTTCTCAAAAAGCTTCGCTACAAGAAGTTCCTGCTGAAAGACGAGATCTGGGCGTACCTCGAATCCTCAGGTGCCGAAGTCGAAGCCATTTTGCACATGGGCGCCTGCTCTTCCACGATCGAAACGAACGTCGAATTCTTAAATGAGAATAACGTCGAGTACACTCGCCGTCTCTGGAACTGGTGCACAAAAAATCGCAAGCCCCTCATCTACGCTTCGAGCGCCGCCGTTTACGGAGATGGCAAAGAGGGTTTCGATGATGGGCAACCCTCTAAGATCTTCAAGCCGCTCAATCCCTACGGAGAGTCGAAGGCCGCGTTTGATCGTTGGGTTGAAACCCAAACGGCAACTCCGCCCCACTGGTACGGACTTCGCTTCTTTAACGTCTTCGGACCCAACGAGTACCACAAAGGTTTTCTCCAGAGCGTCGTCTACAAAGCCTTCAATCAGATTCGCGATACGGGTTCATTGAATCTCTTTCGATCGCATCGTTCCGACTTCGCAGACGGAAAACAAATGCGCGACTTCGTTTACGTGAAAGACATCACGCGCTGGTGTTTGGAGCTGATGAAGGGAGATAAACCTTCCGGCATCTACAACATGGGTTTCGGTCAGGCTCGCACGTGGCTCGATCTTGCCCAGGCAGTTTTCGAGAATATGGGCCAGCCGATGAAGATCAATTGGATCGACATTCCCGAGGAGATGCGGCCTCGTTACCAATACTTCACCGAAGCGAAGATTCAGCGTTTGATGGCGCTCGGTCTTTCGAAGCCGCAGTGGCCTCTCGAGAAAGCGGTCGCCGACTACATCAAAAATTACCTCACACAAAAAGATCCGCACCTCTGACCAAGGCGGTTTTCTATGTTACCGGCACATCTCAAGCGTTATGTCGTCGAGCAGGATTACTCCCGCTACACGCCCGTCGATCAAGAGGTCTGGCGCTACATCATGCGCCAACTGATCGATTTCCTCTCCAAGCACGCTCATCCCTGTTACAATGCGGGACTTGAAAAAACCGGCATCGAAGTCGACCGCATCCCCGAAATAAAAAAAATGAGCGAGAAGCTCGAGCGCTTCGGCTGGAGGGCTGTTCCAGTGAGCGGCTTCATTCCGCCGGCGGCATTCATGGAGCTTCAAGCGCTGGGATACTTACCCATCGCGAGCGATATGCGAAGTGTTGATCACCTTCTCTACACGCCCGCTCCGGATATCGTTCACGAAGCCGCGGGCCACGCTCCTATTTTGATCGAGCCAGAATACGCGGGATACCTTCGCGCCTACGCGCAGGTGGCGAGAAAAGCGATCATCTCAAAATCCGATATGGACCAATACGAAGCCATTCGCGTTTTGAGCGACCTGAAAGAAGATCCAAGCTCAACCAACGAACAAATCCGCGCTGCCGAGAAGCAGCTCGAAGAGGTCACCGCGAACATCAAGCACATCTCAGAAGCGGCCCTCTTGAGCCGAATGAATTGGTGGACGGCCGAGTACGGATTGATCGGCACGCTCGATTCGCCAAAGATTTTCGGCGCGGGTCTTCTGTCGTCCGTGGGCGAGGCTCAGGCTTGCCTGCAGCCGAAGGTGAAAAAAATCCCGCTCACCATCGATTGCGTCAATTATTCTTACGACATCACCGAACCTCAACCCCAGTTGTTTGTAACCCCGAGCTTCGGCCATCTGGTGACGGTGCTCGAGGAACTCGCTGCGATGATGGCCTTTCGACTGGGTGGTGTGCAGGGCCTCGAAAAAGCGAAGCTCGCCGAAACTCCCAATACCGTCGAACTCAATTCAGGTGTTCAAATTTCAGGTCGCCTGAAAGAGTACCAAGTTTGCGACGGGCAGCCGGCATACATCCAGTTCGAAGGTCGCACACAGATTTGCCTTGATCATCAGGAACTGCCCGGTCACGGCGGCGATTACCACGTTCACGGCTTCGGTTCTCCCGTCGGCTTTCTCGAAGGCGACTCGAAGTGCCTCTCTGAAATGAATGAAGCCGAGCTCAAGCGCCTGGGTGTTGTCGTCGACGGCCGAACGGAACTCAAGTTCGCCAACGGGACACGCGTGAAAGGCCAAGTCATGGGCTGGTTGCGAGCTCCCACGGGTCAGTTGATGGTCATCTCTTTCCGCGAATGTACCGTGACGCGCGAAGGTCGAACGCTCTTTGATCCCGCATGGGGAATCTTCGACATGACGGTTGGATCGCGAGTTGTTTCCGTTTTCGGCGGTCCCGCGGATCGCCTCGCCTACGGTGAAACCGATGACTTCGTCGCGAGATTGATTCCTCGCAAAGTCTGGCCCGCGCACATCCAAGAGAAACACCGCCTCTACCAAGAGATCCGCGATCTTCGCGAGAACGCTTCAGGCGATTTCTCGTCTCGTCTTGAAAAAGCTTATTCCGATTTGCAATCGAAGTTCCCCGAGGACTGGCTCGCGCGCTTGAGTCTCCTCGAACTCTCACACAAAAATCACGACAACCGCTTGCGGGCGACGCTCGAGACGGAGCTTCGCGCTCTTGAACGTAAAGACGAGCTCACGCGAAAACTCGTCGAAGATGGACTGCGAGTCATGGCTTGAGTCGCATTCGCGTCGTCCTCTTCCGTTCGATTTATCCGCGCAATGTTGGGATGTGTGCTCGGTCGATGGCCAACATGGGCGTCGAGAAGCTCATCTTGGTCGGGCCTCAAACGGAACTGACCGACGAAGCCAAGCAAGGTGCCGCGCACGCGCAAGCGATTCTGAAAAACGCGCGCATCTACAAAACCAACACCGAGTTTCTCGCGAACGAAGGCGAAGGTGTTCGCATCGCTCTCAGCGGAAAAGACGGGCGCCTGAAAGCTCCCGATTGGCTCGATCAAACACTTCAATCCATCGCGGCTGACGGACCTGGGCATTCGTTCTTCAATCGGGAGGCTCCGGTTTATCTCATTTTCGGCCCTGAAGACGACGGACTCTCATTTGAAGAGATGGATCTCTGCCACCACGTCTGCCGCCTTCCTACCTTCGGGGAGATCACGAGTTTGAATCTCTCGCACGCGGTCCTGCTCACTTGCTACCTCGTACAAACCGCCTTGGGTGTTAAGGCCGGAGGTGTGGATAAAGCCGCTACCAATGTGGATCCAAAAGAGCAGCCCGCCTACTACCCTTCCGAAACAATTCGCCAGTGGCTCGAAACACTGGGATTCGATCTCTCCGCGAGACGCGTAAACATCGAAAAGACATTGAACCGCATCTTCCTCTCCCGTTGCCCGACGCCCGAGGAACTCCGCACGATCGACTCGGTCCTCCAACAAACCATACGCAAACTCCGCGGCTGAAGCACCGTGGCAAGCAGAAGGTACGCCGTACCGCAGGCGGTACGGCGTACCTTCTGAAGTTTCTTCCCGGGGGCTGACGTGGAGCGGCCGGTTCGGCTGGGCAATTTCTCCTATGAGGGCGGTGTATTGGCGCTCAGGCCAAAGCAGCGCTGGCTCGCGCCGTGCAAGACTGCGGGCTGAACCCCCTGATTAGGAGATCTCCAATGAGAATGACTCAAACTTTTGTTGCCGCGGCTTTGGGCCTCGTGGCCTCCGTTTCTCAAGCCGGCGTCAATTGCCCTGCTGGCAGCGTGAAGGTCGTCGAGTGCGAAACGAAGAACATTTCGTTCGCCGATTGCCACACGTCGCTTGATGGTTCGGCCATCGTGAGCTCTTCAGGGCTCTTTGCAAGATCATCGATCGCGCCGGAAGTAGGCGCTATGAAAGCGGTTCGTGGACTCACGAGAGGAAGCGGCATCGTCGAGCTTCGTTATTTCCCGAACTCGGGAACGCAGCCCGGTGAAGTCGTCCTCGCGGGCGAAAAGCTCCCGGCGAAGTGCACGGTTCCCTGATCGATGTACCTTCCGGATCTCAAGTCGCCGGTTCTGACGGGCTTGCGGCTTGGGCTCTCATTCGGTCTCCGGCTATTTCTTCGACAGCGCGAGGCGCGTGAGCGAAACGTGAATGCGAGCTCGCGCTGGCATCAAAAATGCTAATCCCTCATCTACCCGACGGCACCCAGCTGTCGCGTCGAACCGGGAACGTTTGATGAATCTCTCTTCACTCCTCAACTCTATCCTTACGCTGACTCTCGCTCTTGTCCTGTCGGCTTTGGCAATTTCGCCAGCATCCGCACAAACGGCGGCGCCTCTCACGGGCGAAACAGAGTGCGGCCTCGGTTTTCACCGGGTGAAGATCACACCGACGCACGCGATCGAATCGCTCCATAACTCAACCCTCATGCCCTCGCGAGTGATTCGCGTGGATGAGCAAGAAAGCGTTCACCAATTTGAAGGTCAATACGTGCGCGTGGATTATTCGACGAAGACGAAGCTCGCAGATTTTTACGATCTTCTTACGGGCGAGATGTCGATTGGTCTCGCCTGCAAATGAGACTTACATTTTCTGAGGCGCGGGAATCCCAAGAAGTCCGAGGCCCTTCGCGAGAATCTCGCCCGTTGCGGCAGCTAAAGCCAAACGTGCGGTTCTGAGTTCCGGGGTCGCGGCCGTTCCGATGGGACACTCGTGATAGAAGACGTTGAAGCGCTTCGCGATCTCGTAGAGGTAAGCACAGATCGCGGCGGGTTTGTAGCCTTGCGCGGCCATGGCGACTTCAACGTTAAAACTCATCAGACCACGAACGAGTCGACGCTCCGATGGATCCGCGAGTAACGACCAATCTGCCTTCGCTGAGGAGTCGTACCCGAGCTTGCGCACGAGGCTTGCGATCCGGGCGTGCGAGTACTGAACGAAGGGACCCGATTCTCCCTCGATCTTGAGCCACTCGTTCATATCGAAGACGATCTTCTTGTTCGTATCCATGCGGGTCATGCCGTACTTCACGGCGCCCTTGGCGACTTGGGCTGCGACCTCGTTCATTTCGGCGTCGGTCCACTCCCCTTTGTAACGGGAGAGATACTGTTCTTTCACCGTGTCTTCCATGCGGTGGATGAGATCGGTGATTGGGATGATGTTCCCCTTACGAGAGCTCATCGCGCCGTCGGGTAGTTCGACGAAGTTGTACTGCAAGTGAACGCAGTCCTTGGCTTGCTCAAACCCGAGATGTTCGAGTGCCTTGAAAACCTGCTTGAAGTGGAGCGCTTGTCTCATATCCACGAGGTACAAGCTCTTCTGGATTTTCACGTCGTTGAATTTGCGACGAGCGAGCTCGATATCTTTCGTTGCGTAGAGACCCGTGCCGTCGGATTTAATGAGGAGCATGAAACCAAGATTGTCGGCGGAGAGATCCATGCCGATCGCGCCTTCGGACTTTACGAGTTTTCCCTCAGAGAAATACTTCTGCATGAGTTGCACGCTCGCGGAGTCGACATCGGATTCCCAATACCAATAATCGAAATCGACTCCCGCCCACTGGTAAACGCGCTTCATGAGATCGATCGACCACTGACGAGTCTCTTTCCAGAGATCGTAGTACTCACCGGATTTGCTCTCGAGCTGCTTTAAGATCATCGTGAGTTGTTCGCGGTTTTTCGCCTCTTGCGGAGTTCCGGTTTGATCCTCAAGGAGAAGGTGGCCCTTCGAATACATTTGCCCGAGCCACTCACCCTTGCCGGTTACGGGCGCGGGTTCGCTGTTGTGAAACTTCATGTACCAGAGAGCTTTCGCCACGTGCGTCCCGACATCGCCCGGAAACGTCGAAGTGATCATCTCGATGCCCGCATAACGGGTCATGCGAACGATGGCGTCACCCAAGCAGAGATTCCGCATGTGACCGACGTGCAGCTCTTTGTGAGTGTTCGGCTGCGAGTACTCGATCATCGTCTTCGGGGCATTAGCGATGAGTTTGCGCTTGAACATTTCTCCATTCAAAACCGGTGCGATCACTTTTTCGCCGAGTGCCCGCATCGAAACTGTGAAATTCAAGTAAGGTCCTGCCGCCTCGACTTTCTCGACGACATCATCGAGCGCGATCGATTCTTTCAATTTTGCGGAGATTTGCGGCGGTCCCATTCGGAGCGCTTTCGCTAACGGGAAGACACCAAAGGCGAGATCACCCATCTCGGGATTCGGAGGTTCAACGAGCGCGTCGTGGATTTGCGCCGTTGTCATCACCTGAGTATCAGGCGCGACCGATTTGAGTGCTTTTTCAATTCGTTCTGCCAGGGCCGAGCGGACCTGATCATGCATCAAAGTCGTTGGAGTCATTCGGGAAACCTCTCAAGAGACTTATATCTCAAAGAGGCGCATTGACGTCCAGCGAAAAGCCGACCGGAAGGCGTCTGCAGCCGTCTACCGTCGGAAAGAACTCGATCAATCGCGTTTGAGAGATACGGCCAAGTACGACCAACGAAGAGGACGCACGATGAATCTGAGGGCCGAGTTCACGCCAGTGATGAACGACGACTTATCCACGCCGCTTGGAAGTCCCTTCGTGATGTCGGCGATCTGAGCGTCACGGAAATAAATGTTGATCGTGTCTCCGTCGATCTGCAACGCGGCTTCGAAGGAAGCGCGAATGCTGACCGGGAATCTCTCGTGCGCGCTCAAGCTCACCTCGGACTTCAACGTACCGAAGTACTGAGAGCCCTGGGGCCAAGGATCCGCAATCGTAATCCGGGTTTTCGCCAAATCTTCGGCGAGTTCGGGAGAACCGGCCTCGATATTGGCGGTGATGACCTCAGGCGGAACCTGAACGGTGTGCTGACCCGAAAGATCAATCTTCCAAGTCGCGTTTCGCTTCATATCCGTGACGAGCAGAAGGCAGCCAGACTGACGAATACGGTACGAGCGCGGGCTTCGGATGAGAGCTTGCTCACCTGCGGGAGTCCAGTTGCCGTTCAAGTTGAGACTCGAACAGTCGATCGCGTAGGCCGTTTGCACCGAACCCAGAAACGCAAAAGCGACAAGGAACTTCGAAAAGAGACGCATAACACCTCCTAATGGGTGATGGTTAGTAGGACACCGAGTAAAACAGAACACTCGGTCGACCTTGGTTAAACACTTTGATGACGATTCCATCGAGATGAAGAAGGCCGGTGGCTTGTAGCACTTCGGTTACGAGATTAACCTCCATAGCCACGGGCACCCACTCACCTTTCTTTGTATGTATTCGGCCGTAAAGAACGCGCGCACCGTGGGAGATGGATGTGACTTTGACTTGGCCCGCATCATCCATTCGCGCTACGCGGAAGATCCCTTGCAGATCCCCTTGCCCGTTGACACCGGATTGATCTGTTCCCGCGTCGTCGAACTCAATTCTTAAGTCTTCTGAACCCTGGAAATCCTCGAGACGAAGGCTAAGATTCTTCGACAGCGTCCCCCAAACTCTCGCGACCGTTGGGCCCACTGGTGGACGACCGACAAGGAGATTGAAATTATCAGCGTGCGTATTGGTAAAACCCAGGTCGCCGTTTTTGTCCACGGGACACCCCATGCATGCGTAGAGGTCGCGGAATGAGTCGATTCTGTTGAGGCGAACAGCTCGCTCATTGTCGCCTGCCTTCAGAAACTCGGAAACTCTTTCATCCATAATGGTCAAGGGAACATGACCGACGCCGTAGACATGACCGAGCTCGTGCATGAGTAAACCTTTTAAGTTATACTTAGCACGCCAATCTGGATAAGCGCTTCGACCCTTCGTGTACTCGCCGTGACTCGCGATCCAGATAAAGCCTTGGCTCCAACCCTTTTTAAAGTCAGCCGACACTCGGTAAGCGAAGCCGACGGGCCGATCGAACTTTTTCATCGCTTCCGTGACAACCTTGTTTCGAACCCCGAGATAAAGCGCGATATCTTCATCTCCTTCGCATTTCGAGCCACGCTTATAGGAGAAGGCAACCTGTTCGATCCCACCGGGAATCGCGCGCTCGCGGAAATAGCGCCCCCAATCACTCCATACCTCTTGCAATGCTCGCTCAATTTCAGCATCCGGAACGCCGAAGTCAGGCGCTACTTCAACGCAACTGATGATCGGATTGAGGGGCGATGTAAACCACGCGGTGTTCTTGCCTTCCTCGATTATTTCGGCACCGTTATCTTTTTCGCCGCCCTGAGAATAAAGGCCAACCTCCATATCGGAATGAGGAACTACGCGACCTGGCTTCTCCGCACAGGAAGCGAGAATGAGAAGTAGAGCCAAGACGAGAAACTTCATTTCTTACCCCGTTTTTTGGTCAGAGGAATGAGTTGTATGGTGAGGTTATAAACTTCGTTCTTTTTTCCGGATTCCATGAAGTTCGAGAGCTTCCTACGAAACCGGCGAATCATCGCTTTCGCCTCAGGAAGTTTTGCGATATCGACAGCCATGGTCATGGAGGTGACGTCTCTGAGTTCCACGGCGACGTCATCAAGAGCCGCAGCTGCAAGCTCAAGATTTTGTTTGTGTGAGAGACGTAAGGCTGCTGACGAGATATCCCGAGTCGTCGTGATGTTGTTTGTGGTTTTGACAAGTCGCCCGCCATCCACCTTGAGTAAACCAAGGCGCTTCATCGCCTCCAGACTTGAACGCGCTTCAACCGACGAAATCCCTAACCGCGCAGCGATCGCCAGAGGGGCCGGATCGAAATCTTCGAGTTCCATCAAACTCAAGATCGCGTAGTGGTGCCAGTCAGCGAGAACGTTGAAGGCATCCGTAGAAAGCTGTAGAAAATTCGCTTCCCGATAGTCCCCATCTTCTGCTCGTTGACCGTCGATGGTTGCGAGAAATCTTTGACGTTTCTCTGGCGAGTAGCCAAGACGCTCACAAATCTTTTCCCCGAGTTGTCTCGTGAGCTTTCGGCGCCCACTCAGAATTTCGCTAAGACGCCCGGAAGGTAGATCCAGCTGCTGCGCCATCCGCCTCAGCGAGTAGCTCGCGTTCTTCTGCTTGCGAGCGCGAAATTCAGATTGAAGCCACGTCTGTGGCGAAGTTTCGACCAGATCCATGTATGAGAGGATTAATGCTGACCCCCACGACTGTAAACCATTTTGGGAACAAAGTGCTCCCAGGATTTGGGAGCAGGGCGAGGTGTCTCGCTCAAGCGAATTCGACCCGAGCGGTCCAATAGAGATCCTCGCCCAGGATTTCCCTCTCGGAACGGCGAAGGCGGATGCGCTCAGCCATGGTGCCCGAGCCGAAGCCCGCGCTCCAAGCGACGCCGTGACGACCGCCGAGGAGACTTGGAGCGATGTAGGCGTGAAGTCTCTGAACGAAGCCTGATGAAAAAAAGTTTCCGTAAGTTTGGCTTCCACCCTCAACCATCAGTGACGTCAAACCTTCGAGTTTCAAACGCGCGAGGACATCCCCGATTTCGAACTCACCCTTTTCATTCAATGGTATCTCGATGACGTGAACGCCTGCGGGGTTCTTGGGCTTGAGTCCTTTTCCGACGAGGGCCCAGACAGATTCGGGCGGACGCACTTTCACTAGATTTGAGCCGGGAAGCTCGGCGAGCGTCACGCCTTCTGGATCAAACAAAACCACGCGATTCTGAAAGCCAGGGAAATCGCGATGACGAACGTTCAAAGAAGGGTTATCGGCAACGAAGGTGTTGCGCCCGACCGCGATCGCATCATAGCGGGCGCGGGTGCGGTGGGTGTGCTCACGTGCGAGTTCTCCCGTGATCCACTTGCTCTCGCCTGAGGTCGTCGCCATTTTTCCGTCGAGCGTGGTCGCGACCTTCACTCCCACGAAAACTTGTTTGGAGCGCATGAAGTACAAAAAGATTTCGGCGAGATCTTCGGCTTGCGCGGTGATTTCCGTTCGTTCGGCTTCGCTCACATCCTCGCGATCGCTAAACAAAACCGCACGTACGCCGGCGGCACGTAAGATATCGGCACCTTTTCCGGCCACCAATGGATTCGGATCTTCAACCGCATACGTCACCGATGCGACACCCAGAGGTGCGATCGCCTTCGCGCATGAACCCGTGCGGCCCTGGTGGGCACATGGTTCAAGCGTCACGTACAGGTGGGAGTCGCGGAGCATCTCTGGATCCGCAAGTTTTTTTATCGCGCTGATTTCCGCGTGATCCTGACCGACTTGGGCATGATACCCGACAGCTAGAAATCGATGATTCCGGTCGACAATCGTGCAGCCGACGAGAGGGTTGGGCGAAACGAAGCCCGCGCCCTTTTTTCCTTCCTCGATCGCCAATCTCATCGCCTCTGTCGGCGTGAGAAGTTGGCCCGGCTGCACATTCTCGAATTTCATTTGGTCATCCAGGATTTCCAGTACTCGGTGAGTTCGATCTTCTCGAGAACGGGATCACGCTTCAACGGCCAACGCGTGTCGATCATCACCGCGTACTCGTCGGTATGGGTTTTCGTTTTCACCTTGTCCTTCGCCTTCGGGTGAGGACCATGCGGAAAGCCCGCCGGATGAAAACTCATCATTCCGGCATGAAGGTTATCGCGGCTGAAAAAATCGCCCGCGTGATAGAAGAGCACTTCATCGTAATCGATGTTCTGATGGTAAAACGGAACGCGCAGGGCATCTTGATCTTCCTCCAACGGACGCGGCAGGAAAGAGCAAACCACGAAACCACGGGTCGCAAACGTCGTATGAACGCTCGGGGGCAGGTGCACCCGGTGACTCATGATTGGCATGATGTGGTCCATGTGCAGCGTAAAGGGAAAGAGATCTCCCTTCCACCCTTGAACATCGAAGACACTCGCATCGTAAGTAATTTTCGTGAGCTCATCCGTGTGCTTGATCCGAATCTGCCGGCAATCCACGCCCTTTTCGCGGATCACGCTGTAGAGCTTGTCGAGGTCGGGTTTGCCGAGTGCATTCATATCCCAAGGTGCATGGCGCCCGACGATCCCGCGATCGGGTTCACGAAAGTGGCCCGAACGATTTTCAATCACGAGAAAGTTCGAAGGCTCATCGAGTAGGAATGCATGCGTGATGCACTTCTGAACGTTGATGTAAGTGCCCGGAGTAAACGGAAGAAGGCCGTACTCCGTCAGCAATGAGCCCGAGCCCTTGTGACAGAAGTAAAGCCAATCGCCGTCGGCATTTCGTCTCGCTTCGAGCTGATCGCCCTGGGCCGGCTGAAGCCACAGGTTCGAAATGGTAATGTCGTTGTTATAGAGCAATCGCTGACCGGCGAAGCCGCCGAGTGTCGCCTCGAGTTTCACAAGATCAAACATGCGAGGTTTAAGCGGCCCTTCGATGTTGGTCCAGCGCGTGCTCGGTTTTTCTTTGATTAAATGGGAGACGGGCCCGAAAAAGCCTTCAAGGCCCTGCTCTTCCTCGAACATCCCCTCGGGGATCCCCTTGTGACCCTGGCGGGTCGGTTTTCCTTGGGTAAAATGATGCATCAGAGAACTCCGCGTGCGCGTTGATCTTCTTCCATCGCATCGAAGAGGGCTTGGAAATTTCCGTCCCCGAATCCTTCGTGGCCTTTGCGCTGAATAATTTCGATGAAAATCGGACCCACCTGGTTCTTCGTGAAAATCTGTAAGAGATAACCTTCCTCATCACCATCGAGGAGGATGCCGAGTTTTTTCAGCGGAACGAGATCATCCTTCACGCGCGGAAGGCGATTGGGAATGTTCTTGTAGTAAGTTTCCGGAGGCGGCGACAAAAAATCGATGCCCGCGCTCTGGAGACTGCTGACGCTGTCGACGACGTTTCCGGTGAGGAGAGCGATGTGCTGGATGCCCGACCCTTTGTATTCGTCGAGATACTCCTGAATTTGCGATTTGGAATCTTGAGGCTCGTTGATGGGAATCGAGAACTTTCCATCCGGGCTCTTCATGACCTTGGAGAAAAGACCCGTCGCCTTACCTTTGATGTCGAAATAGCGCTTCTCTTGGAACCCGAACACGTTCGTGTAGAAGTCGCACCACTTCTGCATTTCGCCGCGGGGAACGTTGTTGGTCATGTGGTCGATCACGGTGAGACCGCGCCCCAAGGGACGTTTCTCGTTCGTTACCCATTCCCAACCGGTGTCGTAGACTTCGCCCTTTGATCCGAACTTCTCCACGAAATAAACGAGAGAATCGCCTATGCCGTAGATGGCGGGAAGATTCCAACCCGACTTCGCGTTTTCATCCGTGAACGGACGAGCTCCGCGCTCAACCGCCGTTTCGAATGCCTTCTTCGCGTTTTGCACGCGGAAGCCCGTCGAACACGCGCACGGGCCGTGAGCTTTCGCGAACTGCGCGGCGAATGAATTGGGATCTTCGTTGATGACGAAGTTGATATCGCCTTGCCTAAAGAGACGAAGCTTCTTCGCCTGGTGACGCGCGACGAGTTTC
>SXGU01362950.1_pt1 | contig 18238 bp, 12 predicted proteins | sample 3174531 | NCBI WGS metagenome assembly SXGU01 (sample SAMN11356863, study PRJNA531348) | freshwater metagenome | isolation source: freshwater sample F1-140 | place: China: Fuxian Lake, Yuxi | collected 2017-12-25 | reverse complement strand
TGCCATCGGCGGGGGCCGGGTGCTGGGGCTTGGGGCATCCGTCGATCCGGCCTGGCTCGCGGGCGCACCGACCGTCATCGATCTCGGCGGCGCGACCGTGGCGCCGGCGTTTACCGATCACCACGTCCATCTCTTCAACGTCGGGATGGCCCTCCTGAACCAGCGAGATCGAGGCCGGCTGGCCATCGATCTCGCCTCTGTCACGTCGCTCGCCGAGGTCGACTCCCTCGTGCGGGCCCGGGCGGCCTCGCTTCTCATGGGCACTTGGATCCTCGGCACGGGCTGGAGCCAGGCGGGCTGGGGCACCCAAGCATTGCCGACCGCCGACATCCTGACCCGGGCCGCTCCCGACCACCCGGTGTTCTTCGCGCGGACCGACGGCCACGCCGGCTGGCTCAACGCCGCCGGGTTGGCGGCGGCCGGGATGACCCCGGCAACCACCGCACCGGAGGGAGGCGCCATCGATAGGCTTGCTGCGGGAACCCCCTCAGGCATCTTGCTGGAGCGGGCTAACGAGTTGGTGGCTTCCATCCTCCCGGCGCCGGCGGACAGCGATATCGTCTCGGCCTTCCGGCTCGCAGCCGAGGCCTTGGCGGCGCGGGGCGTGGCCGAGGTCTACGACGCGGGGCCACTACTGTATCCGGGTGTGGTCGCATTGAACCTCGACCTCGGCCGGTATCTCGCGTTGCTGGTCCGGGCCGACTCGGCGGCGCCGCTGCCGCTCCGCGTCAACCTGATGATCCCCGCACCCAGCCGATTGGCCGATTCCCTGCTCGGGGCCCGGCAACTCGCGGCCTCCCTCTCACCCCGAATCCGGATTACCCACCTCAAGCTGTTCGGCGACGGCGCGTTAGGCAGCCGCGGAGCCGCCCTGAGCCACCGCTACGCCGATGACCCCGCCACCTCCGGGGTGGCCCGGATGACCTCAGAGCAGATCGTTGAGCTGGGCCGCAGGGCCCTCGACCGCGGCCTTGGCGTTGCCACCCATGCGATCGGCGACGAAGCGGTTCGCCGGGCCCTCGATGCCTACGAGACGATCCTCCACGAGCGCCCCAAGCTGATCCCCGGCCGGCTCCGAATCGAGCATTTTTCGTACGCTCACGAACAGGACTTTGCCCGGGCGGTACGGCTTGGCGTGATCCTGTCGATCCAGTCGAACTTCAACGCCCTTCCAACGGATGAGCCGTCGTTTGGCGCCGCCCGGGTCGGGCCGGCCAACGAGGGCCGGGTCTACAACTGGGTCAAGCTGCGGGCGATGGGCGCTACGTTGGCCGAGGGTTCCGACTACTTCGCGACGCCCGGCGGGCCGCTCGCCGACTTCGTCGCCACGCTTGGGCGGAAGTATGCGGTTGGCCAAGACTTGCCGGATTCGCTGGGGCGGCTCCTGGCCTACCGGATGAATGCGATCCGGTTCGACCCGGCCGGCCACCGGTCCGGCGGGCGGATCGCGATCGGAGTGCCGGCGGACCTCGTAGCGTGGTCGGTCGATCCGTTCTCCGCGCCGCGGGCCGAGCTCGAGGGCATCGGCGTCCGGCTCGTCGTCAATGGCGGCCGAATCGTATTTCGAGAGCCATAGCCGTCAATAAGACCGAGGTCCGTGAGACTCGCTGCGCCGGCCGGGCCGCGTCGGGATCGAGGCTCGCAAAGGTGGCCGTGCCCTGGCCCCGAGCGGCCGGGCCGACCGGCGAAGTCGTAGTTCGTGAAGTAGACCAGGCCAACCGCCGGCTGCTTGGCGTCCTGGCTGAACCGGAAGGTCCCCGCCTTGTCGTACTTTTGTTGAGCGGTGCCCACAGCCGGCCAGCACCCCGTTGTCGCCTAAATCGGGGCAAACCGGCGGTATCTTAGGTCATGGCTCTCCTGTTTTCCGGTTTCATGCTCGCCGCCCTCGCGGTCCAACCCGCGCCCGCGCCACCTCGGCCGGTGGCTCAAGCCGTCCGAGTCGTCAAGGGACCCGTTATCGACGGCCGGCTCGATGACTCGGTCTGGCTCGCGGCCCGCCCCATCGGCGGGTTCGTGCAGCACGAGCCGTTCGACGGCCGGGAAGCTACCGAACAAACCGAGGTGCGAATTTTGTTCGACCGCGGCGCGCTCTACATCGGTGCCCGGCTCTTCGACCGGGACCCCGGCGGGATCATTCGGGGAGAAACCCGACGGGACCTAGCGTTGAAGGAGCAGGATACGTTCATGATCCTGCTCGACACCTTCCGCGACCGCCAGAACGGGTTCTTGTTCGCCACCACCCCCGCCGGAGTCGAGCACGACGGCCAGATCAACAAAGAAGGCGAAGGCGGCTTCGGCGGCCCGGTCGGCAATGCGCCGACCGTCACGGGCGCCAACGAGAACGTGAACTGGGACGGCACTTGGGAAGTGCGCACCACGATCGACGGGCAAGGCTGGTCGGCCGAGTTCCGGATTCCCTTCGAAACTCTCCGGTACGGCAGCGGCAAGCCGCAGGTGTGGGGCCTCAACTTGGCCCGCTTCATCCGCCGGAAGAACGAAGAGGACTTCTGGTCGCCGGTGCCCCGGCAGCACACGCTCTTCCGGGTGTCAATGGCCGGAACGCTCGAAGGGCTGGAGCCGCCGTCGACCCGGACGCTGCTGCTCACACCCTCGGTGGTCGGATCGCTGCAAAAAGACTACCGGGCCAACACGGCCACGGATGGCGCCCTCGAGCTCGGAGCCGACGCAAAAATTGGTTTGACACCGAGCCTAACGCTCGACCTGACCTACAATACCGACTTTGCCCAAGTCGAAGCCGACGACCAGCAAGTCAACTTGACCCGGTTCAATCTGTTCTTTCCCGAAAAGCGGCCGTTCTTCCTCGAGAACGCCGGCGTGTTCGCGTTCGGCACTCCCCAATCGGCCGACATCTTCTTCAGCCGCCGGATCGGGCTCGACCGGAACAACCAACAGGTCCCCATCGACGGCGGCGGGCGGCTCTCGGGCAAGATCGGCCGGCTGTCGCTCGGCCTCCTCGATGTCCAAGCCGGCAACAACTACTCCGTGGGCCGGGTGCTCTACGACTTGCCCCATCGCTCCCGGATTGGAGCCATCGCGGTCGGCCGGATCAACACCGACAGCACGGGCGACCACAACCTCACGGTCGGGGTCGACGGCAAACTCGGCATCGGTGAAGCGATTTCGCTGGATGGGTATGTCGCGCATTCCGAAACCCCGGGCGCGACCGGCCGGTCCAACGTCGTCAACCTGAGCGGGACGTACACCACCAGGACCTGGGAACTTGGCGGCGCGTTTCGGCGCGTCGACGAGGGGTTCCGGCCCGATGTCGGCTATCTCGAGCGGCCCGCCTTCCAGTTCGCGAGCCTGAGGGTGCTCCGCCACCTGCGGACCCCGAACCTCGCCTGGTTCCGAGAGGCGCGGCCCCATGTCACCCTTCGCCAGTACGATGATCTCGACGGCAAACCCCAGAGCCGGCTGCTTCACATCGACACCCATTTCGTGTTTGCCAACGGCGCGTTCTTCGAGCTGCCGGGGGTCAATTTTACCCGGGAAGCCCTCCGGGCCCCGTTCGAGATCGCGCCCGGCGTGATCATTCCGATCGGCACCTACGACCACTTCGAGTGGGCGCCGATCTTCAACTCCAACTTGAGTTCGCCCTACTCGATTTCCGGCGGGGTGACCCTGGGCGGGTTCTACTCCGGGCATCGGAAAGGCGCCACCCTGACGCTCAACGCCCGGCCCACCGACCGGATCAACTCGAGTCTCCGGTGGTCCTACGACGACGTGGACTTGGCGGAGGGCAGCTTCCACCGGACCCTGGTGGGATTCCGGTTCGGGTACGCCTTCTCGCCCCGGGTGTTCGTCCAGGGACTGACGCAGTACAGCAACCAATCCGAGAGCCTGTCGGCGAATGTCCGGTTCGGGTGGCTCGGTCCCGCCGGTACCGGCCTGTTCGTGGTTTTCAACGAGGGCCGTGCCACCGGCGACGAACCGGGCCTCGTCAATCGAGTCGTGATCGTCAAGTTCACCAAGCAACTCGATTTGGCCCGCTAGCGCCCCAGGCCGTATCTTCCGGCTCTCCCTTCCAATCAGGCCACCATGCTCGGGCCCGTCAGTGTCGTTTTGGCGCTTGCCGCCTTCCAGACCCCAACCATCGCCTCGCTCCGGATCACGCCGAGCCAGCCGGTCGTCGCCGCCCACGATACCCTCCGGGTTCGGGCCGAGGCGCTCGATGCGTCCGGTGCCGTCATCGGCTCCGCCCGGATCCGGTTCGTGACGGCTGGCTTCGCCAATGCGGGCGAAGTCGATTCCACCGGCCTGGTCAGCACCGCCTCGCCGGGGATCTTGCCGATCTCCATCCTCGCGACCGTGCCCGGTGGCGTCCGGCCCTTCACCCGGCGGATCGAAGTCACCATCGTCCCCGGGCCGGCGGCCACGATCCGGATCACGCCGATGCCGGCCCGGGTCGTCATCGGACAGCGGATCCAAATGGCCGCGTTTCCCAAAACCGCCTTTGGCGACTCGACTTCCGGAATTACCACGTGGAGTTCCTCGGCGCCCGGAGTGGTCCGCGTTGCCGACGGCCTTCTGACCGCGGTGGCCACCGGCCCGGCCGAGATCTCGGCCACGGTGGGCCGCGCCCGGACCAGTTTTCGGGTGGCCGTCCTCCCGGCGCCCAGCTCGCTCGCGATCACTCCGGACCGGCCCACGGTCCGGCAAGGCGACGTGGTGCCGTTTCAGATGGTCGCGAAGGACCGGAATGGCCGGGCCATCGAAGGACTGAGCCCAACCTGGTCGTTTTCTCCCGGCCACGGACAGATCGAGGCCGACGGCAAGTTCGTGGCCTATGAGACCGGGCAATATCAGATCACGGGAAACCTGGGGAACTTGAGCACGGTCGCGACGGTGGTCGTCACCCCACGCGACGTGCGGCGGAAAGCGACGGTGGTCGGGCAGTTGGTTCGGTCCAAACTCGAAACCTCCGAAGTCTGGCTCCATCCGAACGGCAAGGTGGCCTATCTCGGCACCACGCGCGGGGGCGACCGGCTCTACACGGTCGACATCAGCGACCCGGCCAAGCCGACCATCGTCGATTCAATCCAAGACGACATGCGGACCCTGAACGACGTGATGACGACCGCCGACGGCAAGGTGCTGGTGTTCACCCGCGAAGGCGCCTCGAACCGAAAGAACGGGATCGTCATCGCAACCTTGGACGACCCGCTCCACCCCAAGAAGGTGGCCGACTTCACCGACGGCGTAACCGCCGGGGTCCACTCGGCGTTTGTCTACACCGATCCCAAGTACGGGAGCCACGTCTTTCTGACCAACGACGGCACCGGCGCCATCGATGTGGTCGACATCAATGATCCGGCCCATCCGAAACGTGCGGCCACCTGGCGGACCGACACCCCGATCGAAGCCGGCCGGTACAGTCACGACATCGACGTCCAAGACGGCTTGCTCTACGGAAGCTATTGGAACGACGGGCTGATCATCCTCGACGTCGGCAACGGGATCAAGGGCGGCACGCCGGCCAATCCCAAATTCGTCTCGCAATTCAAGTACGATCTGCCGTCGCTATATCGCGACGCCGAGATTACCGGCGGGACCGGATACATCCGCGGCACCCACACGGCGTGGCGGCACAAAAATTATGTCTTCATCGCCGACGAGGTCTTCGGCTTCGAAGAACTCCAGAGCAAAACTGGCCGGGCGTACGGACGGCTCCAGGTCATCGACGTGAGCGACATCACCAAGCCGAAATCGGTGGCCTGGTATGAGCCCGAGTTCGGCGGCGTCCACAACGTGTGGGTCGCCGGCGATACCCTCTACATGGGCGCCTACAACGCGGGGTTCCGCGCCTTCGACATCTCGGGCGAGCTTCGCGGCGACCTCCGGGCCCAACGCCGGGAGATCGTCCATGCCCAAGTGTCCTCTCCGGACGGATTCATCCCGAACTTCACCATGACGTGGGGGGTCGTGGTCAAGAACGGCCTGGCCTACGTGAACGATATCAACGGTGGACTCTTCATCGTCCGGATCGAGCCGAAGAAAACCGACCTCGTACCCTAGGGGAATGGACGAACCGTGAGCATCCGACTCAACCACTCCGCGATCATCCTCACGGCCATCGGCGGCTTCGCGCTGGGGTGCGCCCGCACCCGTGAGGTCGATGACACGATGCTCGCGGCCGCCGACCGGGACTCGGCCAACTGGCTCAGTCACGGCCGGACCTGGTCCGAGCAGCGGATGAGCCCGCTTCACCAGATCGACGAGACCTCAGTGGTCCGGCTCGGCCTCGCCTGGTCGGTTGACCTCGGCACCCTGCATGGCCTCGAGGCCACCTCCCTCGTCAACGACGGCGTCCTCTATACCACCAGCGCCTGGAGCGTGGTCTACGCGATCGACGCCCGGACCGGCACGGTGCTGTGGCGGTACGACCCCGAGGTGCCCAAGGATCACGGCAAGTTCGCCTGCTGCGACGTGGTGAACCGCGGGGTGGCCCTCTACCGGGGCCGGGTGTTCGTGGCCACGATCGACGGCCGGCTGATCGCGATCGACCAAGTCACCGGCAAGCCGGCGTGGACCGCCCAAACGACCCCTAAAGACGGCCCCTACGCCATCACTGGCGCGCCCCGGATCGCGGGCGGCAAGGTGGTGATCGGCAACGCCGGCTCGGAGTACGCGGTCCGCGGGTTCGTGTCGGCCTATGCCGCCATGACCGGCGCGCTCGCGTGGCGGAGCTACATGGTGCCCGGTGATCCCTCGAAGGGCTTCGAATCGAAGGCCCTCGAACGATCGGCCAAGACTTGGTCGGGCGAGTGGTGGAAAGGCGGGGGCGGCGGGAGTCCCTGGGATCCGATCGTCTCCGACCCCGGGCTCGGCCTGATCTACGTCGGCACCGGCAACGCCTCGCCCTGGTATCCGGAGCTGCGTGGCCCGGTCCCGGGTGACAATCTCTATGCGGCGTCGATCGTGGCGCTCAAGGCGGCAACCGGCGAAATCGCCTGGCACTACCAGACCACCTTTGGCGACAGCTGGGACTACGACGCCACCCAGCCCATCGTCCTTGCCGACTTGACCGTTGCGGGGAAGCCCCGGCGAGTACTGATGCAGGCCAACAAGAACGCGTTCTTCTATGTGATCGACCGGGAAACCGGCGCGCTGATTTCCGCGACCCCCTACGCCGCGATGACCTGGGCCACCGGGATCGATTCCGCCGGCCGGCCGATCATCAATCCGGCGGCGCGCCCAAGCCGCGAGGGGGCCTTGGTGATCCCGTCCGACTTGGGGGCTCACAACTGGCATCCGATTTCGTTTAGCCCCGCCACCGGCTTCGTCTACTTCGGCGTCACCGACCAGGCCCCCGCGATGCACGTCGTCGATCCGCAATTCGTGCTCAAAGCCAGCGATCAAACCGTCGGGTATGATCCCCGCTACAAGGGACCTCTCACCGCGGAGTTGGCCGCCGCCAAGCCCGTTGGCCGCCTAGTGGCGTGGGATCCGGTCAATGGCCGGGAAGCGTGGCGGGCCGAGCTGCCGGTGTCGCGGAGCGGCGGGACCTTGGTCACCGCGGGCAACCTGGTGTTTCAAGGCCGCGCCGACGGCAAACTGGTGGCGTACCGGGCGCTCGACGGAAAACCGGTGTGGGAGTACGACACGGGGGTTGGGATTGCCGCCGCGCCAATGACCTATGCGGTGGATCAGGTCCAGTACGTCGCCGTCGTGGTGGCGCCGCCGCTCTTGTATATCGATCCCGGAATCAAGACCGGACCCGGACGCCTCTTGGTCTTCGCGCTCGACCGGAACGCGCCGTTACCGTCGGTCGTTAGGTCCGAGACACCGATCCCCCCGCCCGCCGTGACGATCGCGGCAACGCCGAAGGAACTGGCGGAGGGAGCCGCCCTGTTCGCGCTCCACTGCGACCGGTGCCACAGCCCCGATCTCAATCTCGTGAAGAGCGGCGCGGTGCCGGACCTCCGGCGGGCGGCGGCCGCCACCCACGCGGCCTTCGAGTCCATCGTCCGGGGCGGAGCGCGACGGGCCCTTGGAATGCCGGCCTTCGTCGAGGATCTCACCGCCGAACAGGCCCGCTGGATTCAGGCCTACGTCCTCGATCAAGCGCGCCAGGCCACGGCCGGGCCGCCTCGCACCGGTCACCACTAGGATGGCAGCATGAAACCGCTTGCGATGCTGCTGGCCAGCCTCGGATTGGGCGCCGCCCCCGAGCGCGGTACCCTCGTCGTCACCAACATGAACGACAACACCGCGACCGTGATCGACGTCGCCTCGCGCACTGTGCGCGCCACCCTGCCGACCGGCGTCGGTCCGCACGAAGTCGCGGCCTCCCACAGCGGGCGGTGGGCGGTCGTCACCAACTATGGCGTTCGCGGCAACCCCGGCAACACCCTGACCGTGATCGATCTGGCCACGGCCACGGTGGCCCGGACCATCGACCTCGGCGAATACCAACGCCCCCACGGCATTGCGTTTTATCCCGGCGATTCCCTGGTGGTCGTGACCTCCGAGGCCAGCAAGGCCGTCCTCCTGATCGAGTTCGCCACCGGCCGGGTGGTCGGCACCGTATCGACGGAGCGGCCGGCATCCCACATGCTGGCGCTGGCCGCGAATGCCGAATTGCTCTACACCACCAACGTCGGCGATGGCAGCGTCACCGCGATCAACCCCAAGACCCGAGCCACCGGCCCGGTGACCCCGGTGGCCCGATTCGTCGAAGGACTCGCGATCACGCCGGATGGCAAACAGATCTGGGTCGGAAGCAATGGCGACAGCATCGTGGTGGTCCTCGACACCCAAACGGGCCGCGCCGTCGATACGCTCCGCGGTTTCGGAATGCCCTACCGGTTGGCGATGACTCTAGACGGCAAGACGGCCATCATCACCGACCCCGCCAAGGCCGAGGTCCGGATCGTGGACGTCCAAAGCCGGAACGAGCGGTTCAGAGTCAGCATTCCCGCCGAAAGGGTGTTGTCGACCGCGGAGTTCCCGGGGTCGGCGTCGCCGGAAGGCGTTGCCGCCGGGGCTGACGGGTTTGCCTACATTACCCTCCAGGGCCAGAATCAAGCCGCCGGTATTGATCTCAGAACCGGAAAGATCCTCTGGCGCCTGCCGGTCGGCGCCTGGCCCGACGGGATTGCCTATGCGAAGGCTCGGTAACCGATGAAATACTCCCCGATCGCCGTGGTCCTCATCACGGCCACTCTGCTCGCGCCCCGAGCCACGGCCCAAGAAGGAACGGCCCCATTTACCACCGATTTTCCGCCGGAAGAATTTGCGGCCCGGCGCCTGGCGGTGGCCCAGGCTATCGGGCCCGATGCGATCGCCCTGATCCAAGGCGCTCCCTCGCCCCAGGGCTACGTCCGGTTCCGGCAGAGCAACGACGTCTATTACCTCTCCGGCGTCGAAGTCCCCCACCTACTGCTGCTGATCGAGGGCGGCACCGGACGCACGACGCTGTACTTGCCGCACCGAAACGCCGGCCGCGATCGGAGCGAAGGCCGGATGCTCTCAGCCGACGATGCCGACGAAGTCATCAAGCTCACCGGCGTCCAAGCGGTCTTCGGCCCGGAATTGCTCGGCGAACACCTCGGCCGGATGGTCAACCGCACCGGGCGAACCCTGTATACCCCGCATGCCCCCGCCGAGGGTGCGGTGATGAGCCGGGACCTCGGCCTCCGCGTCAACGCCGACATCGGGTCCGATCCGTGGGACGGACGGCCCTCGCGCGAAGGCCATTTCATCGGGTTGCTGAAAACCCGGTTCCCCCGCTTCGAGATCGCCGACCTGACCCCGACGCTCGACGGCCTCCGGTTGATCAAGAGCCCGCGGGAAATCGCCCTGATTCGACGCTCGAGCATGCTGTCGGGCCTCGCACTCATGGAAGCGATGCGTTCAACCGAGCCCGGCGTGATCGAAGACGAACTCGATGCCGTGGCCAAGTTCATCTACCACCGGAACGGCGCCAAGGAGGACAGCTACTACAGCCTGATCGGCAGCGGCCGGAACGCCTGGTACCCCCACTACCACGCCAACCAGCGCACCATGCCCGACGGCGATCTGGTCCTGATGGATTACGCCCCGAACGTCGGCTACTACAACAGCGACGTGACCCGGATGTGGCCGGTCAACGGCCGGTTCTCACCCGGGCAAAAGGAGTTGTACGGCTTCTACCTGGCCTGCTATCAGGCCATCATCACCGCGATGAAGCCGAACGTGCCGATTCGGACCATCAAGGAACAGGCGGCGGCCTCAATGGCCCGAACCCTCGCGTCGTGGCGATTTTCGAAGCCGGAGTACCGCCGGGGCGCCGAAACGTTCGTGGCCGATTACCAAGCCTCGGCCGCCGCGGGCGGCATGCTCGGTCATTGGGTCGGCATGGCAACTCATGATGATGGTGGCGCCGTCGAGACGCTCCGGGCCGGCATGGTATTCACGATCGAGCCGGCGCTCCGGGTTCCCGAAGAGCGGATCTACATCCGATTGGAAGACATGTTTCTGGTGACCAGTACCGGAGTCGAGAATCTGTCCGGCTTCGTGCCGGTGGAACCGGCGGCCATCGAGCAGCTGATGAAGGAGCCAGGGGTCCTGCAGCGCTACCCCCGGGCGGGTAGCGCTATTCCTTGATTCGCCAACTACATCGTCGGCGTGAACATGATGTGGGCTTTCGGAGTCCCCGGAGACATCAGCCACGGGTCGTTGCCCTTCGGCTTTTCCGGGAGCCCGGTCGACGCCCCGGTCGCGTAGGGCACGTAGACGACGTAGAGCCGGTTCGCGCCGGTGATGGTGCCCGCCTTCGGATCGAGGGTCCCGCCGAAGAGTTGATAAAGGGCCGCCGGGCCGCTTGGCAGCTTGAGCGTTCCCGCTTTCGCCTCGGCATACCGAACCGTGTCCACCAGGTTGTTCGGAGTACCGCCGGCCCGGAGTTCCCGCCCCCGAGCCATGAACGGTTCCATCGACTCGTGATAGCACGAGACGTGGAACGCCTTCTCTTTCGGGTATTGGGCCAAGCAGACCATCCCGCTGCCGGCCCGAAGCTCGACGAACTTGCCCGCCGCGTCGTACCCGAGAACTCGGGCGCTCGAGCGAAAACTCTCCGGTAGCGGCAACACCGCCGCCATCACCTGCTCCTCCTTGGGCGGAATCGGGGCCTGCGCCACCGCCGGGAGGGCCCCGGTAGCCATGGTCAGGACCAGCAAGCTCTGGAATCGCATCTTCGTCTTCTCCGAATGTCGGTCAAATAGGAACGCGACTGCAAGCTACCGAACGCCCGGCCCAATGGCTACCCGGTCCTGCTTGCGGATGCCGAACCGGAGGTCCATACTCTCGCATGCTCCGACTCCTTCTGCTCGCTCCGATCGCCGCCGCTGCCCAGCAGCCGGCCCAGCCCGCGCCCGACTCCCTCCCGAAGCCGGTCCCCGCCGAATCGTCGGTGGTCACGCCCCATTCGGTCACGGTCGATGGTCAGGTCATCCGATACTCCGCCCGAGCCGGCACCCTGCTCGTCCGGAACGATTCGGCCGCGGCCATCGGGAGCTTCTTCTACGTGGCCTATACCCGGGACGGTGCCGACCTTCGGAAGCGGCCCGTCACTTTCGTCTTCAACGGCGGCCCCGGTTCCTCATCGGTCTGGCTCCACCTGGGTTCCTTTGCACCGGTCAAGCTCGAGACCAACGCCCCATCCTTTACGCCGCCGCCCCCCTACACCGTGAGCGATAACCCCCAGTCACTGATCGACCGTACCGACCTCGTCTTCATCGACGCGATGGGGACCGGCTTCAGCCGAATCGTCGGCAAAGGGCAGCCCAAGGACTTCTTCGGCGTCGACCCTGACATCAGAGCCTTCGGCGACTTCATCGTCCGCTACATCACCCTCAACAACCGATGGAACTCGCCGAAATACCTGCTCGGCGAATCCTACGGCACCACCCGGGCCGCGGGATTGGCGAATGCGCTCCAAGGTCGGGGCGTTGCCATGAACGGACTGGTGCTGGTGTCCTCGTGGCTCAACGCCTTCGTCGATTTCGGGAGCCCGCCGAACAGCCTCGAAATCACCTACCAACTCTATCTCCCCACCATGGCGGCGAGCGCCTGGTACCACAACAAGCTCCCAGGGCCGCGCCCGGCCAGCCTTCCGGCGTTCCTCGAACAGGTCAAGGACTTCGCCCTCGGTGAGTATCAGCAAGCGCTCTCGAAAGGGTCTCGCCTGAGCGACGCCGAGCGGAACGCGGTCGTCGCCAAATTGCATGCGTTTACCGGGCTGTCGGAGGATTTCATCCGGAGGGCCCGGCTCCGGATTACGCCGGACCGGTTCCAAAAGGAACTCCTTCGCGGCGATCAACGGACCGCGGGCCGGCTCGACGCCCGGTTCGTCGGGATCGATCACGACGCCGCGGGCGAATCGCCCGAGTACGACGCGTCCGATGTGGCCATCGCCCCAGCCTTCACGGCGGCCTTCAACCACTACATCAGCACGGAACTTCGGTACGACGGCGGCTCAACCTACTTGATGTCGAACTATCCCCTCGTCGGCGCCGACTGGGACGACCGCCACCGGGTGGGCGGCCGGCGCTATCCGATCGCGGACGTCTCCGAAGACCTCCGGGAGGTCATGACCAAGAACCCGTACCTCCGGGTCTTCTCGGCCAGCGGCTACTATGATTTCGCGACGCCGTTCTTCGAAACCGATTACACGCTGCAGCACATGGGCCTCGACCCCTCGCTCGAGAAGAACATTTCGTACGGTTACTACGAATCCGGTCACATGATGTACTTGCACCAACCCGCCCTGGTTCAAATGAAGAAGGATTTGGCCAAGTTCTATGACGCCGGTCAACCGAAGTAACCGATGACCGACTTCAAGGGCTTTACCCCGGCGGCCCAGCGGTTTTTCCGAAGCCTCGAGCGGAACAACAACAAGGTTTGGTTCGAGGCCAACCGAACCATCTACGAGACCGCCGTCCGCGAGCCGCTTCGCGCCTTGGTCGAAGAGCTCGACTCGGCCTTCGGCACCATCGCCCCGGAAATCATTGGCGACCCGAAGCGGTCGCTGTTCCGGATCAACCGGGATATCCGGTTTTCGAAGGACAAGTCGCCCTACAAGACCAATGCCGGGTGCTGGTTCTATCACCAGGATGCCGGACGGGGCGTCGGCCAAGATGCCGATGATGGAGGAGCGGGCTTCTACTTCCACATCGATGGGAAGGTCGCGTTCGTCGCCGGCGGAATCTGGATGCCCTCGCGCCAATCGCTCGGCAAACTCCGGGACCGGCTGGCCGACGAGTGGCAGACTCTCGGCCGGATCATCGAGGCCCCGGCGTTTCGGCGGCGGTTCGGACCGTTCGAGTCGGAGGCCATGCTCACCCGGGTACCTCGGGGCTACGCCCCCGATCATCCCGCCGCGAAGTGGCTCAGGTTTCAGTCGTTTACCGCGAGCCGCTCCTTGCCCGGCACCGACTTGGTGAGCCCGAAACTGGTCGGCAAGGTGGCCCGGGACTTTGAGGCGCTGGTGCCGCTGGTTCGGTGGATCAACGAGTCCCTGGGGTTCAAGCCCGCCAAGAGCCGGCTCTAACGCCACCAGCCGATTTCGAATAGGTTCTTTTCGAACAAATCGACCCGGGGTGTTATGAGAACTGCCTTGAGGCTGGCGTCGGCCGCGTTCACGTTTGGTTCGATCTCGTGCGGTGGGGGCCCTACGTCGCCCCCACCACCGCCGCCGCCACCCCCGCCGACCATTGCCGTGGCACCCCCCACACTCAGCCTCACGGTGGGGCAGTCCGGTCAGTTGGCCGCTACCGTCTCCGGCTCGACCGCAACGGTGTCGTGGGCCACGTCCGCGTCGGCCGTGGCCACGGTCGACCAGACCGGTTTGGTCACCGCCGTCACGCCGGGCACCGCCACCATCACCGCGAGTCTCGCCAACCAACCCAACGTGTCGGCAACCTCGACGGTGACGGTTACCGCACCACCTGTGACCATCGGCCTGGCCGGCGTGACCCAGAACGGCGCCGCCGTCACGCTGACCAACGTTCAGAATACGGTTTCGTTCGACGTCGACCTGACGGTACCGGCCGGCTTCAACGGAGCGGCTCAAGTCCTGCTCGGCGGCAAGGTCGCCGGCCAGCTTCCCATCGTCAACGGATCGCCAGTCGGCATCGGCTTGGCCCCCGGTCAGTCGGGAGCCAACCTGACCAGACAGTCGATCGCCGTGGCGACGACACCGGTCATCGTCGTCGGAAGCGACGTGATCGAACAGTTCCCGAACGGATCGATCCAAAGCCTGCTTCAGGTCATCAACAACACGCAAACGGTGGTGGCTTCCCAGAACGGCCCGCTGCTCGGACTCAACAATCAAACCAAAGCGGTCGTCCTCCGAGGGCTCCATGTCGGCCCGACCGCGGTGCGCGACGGCCGGACCTACGGCTCGTCACTCGACCTCCAGATCGGCTCGGCCAACTACGGACGGGGTGATATCAACCGGATCTCCGGCGCGGAACTCAGCCGGGTCGAGGTACTGAGCGGCCAGGCCGGTACCGCCATCTTCGGGGCCGACGCCGTCAGCGGCGTCGTCAACTTCATCCTCAACCAGAGTGTCGCGCCAAGCGCCGGCGGTTTGTTTGGAATCGGGGAGGGCCGGTTCGGCCTGACCAAGGCGAACGCGACCACCTCGGAAGGCACCTTCCCCGTCGACATCCTCAATAACGATCCATTGGCGGGACTCAACCTGCCCAAGGCCTTTTGGGATCTCGACCTGAAACCCCCTGTTATACCCCAAGTCACTTTCGAGACGGGGTCGTCCACCGCGTGGCTCAACCGGAATCAACTGCTGGCGGATCGGGTGGGAAGCCTGGGAGTGACCTGGACCGGATCGAACCCCACGGTAACGGACGAGGGGGTGGGCGGAGTGACCTGTTCCTTCCGGTACGGGATCAACCCCTCGAACTTCGTGACGACCCCAATCACCAAAGGCGGTGATCTCAGTCCGGAAACCGCGACGCCCAACCTCTATTTCCGCCTCTACTGCAGGGACGGCCTCACCAGGGTTCAGACCCTGGAAACGTTCCGGCCGGTCACGAACGGCCTCAACACGAGTTCCCAGCTGATTGGACTGGATTTCACCGCCCCGACACTGGTGTTTCAGGACAACCGGGGCCCCGAACTCGGGCTTCGGAGCCTCAGCATCAACCCGGCCCCCTCGAGTGCCTTTCTCTTCGCGGGGAACGATTCCCGGAGCGGCCTCGCCGTCAGCGAACAATATCAATACCTGCTCCTCCATGGATTCGGAGGGGCGACGGATCAGCAGAAGTGTTTTGCCGGAACTTACTCCCAAGGAACCTGCACGGGTCTGCCGCTCAATACCGACAGATTCCTCACACCCGGGCTGTTAGCCGGTGAGTTTGAGTTCAAGGTGGGAGCGTACGACCGCGCCCGGAACTTCAGCGGCTACCAATCCCGCGTGATCATCGAGGACCGCATCGCTCCGGCGGCCTCCGATCTTTCTCTCGACGCCACGCTGACCGCGGGCACCAACTTCACGATCGGTTGGAAGCTCACGGACAACCTCGAAGTGGCCGGCACCGCATACGGTCTCAAGTACTCCGGCGTAGGGCGACTGCCGATCTTCAGCTACCAGACCCAGGGAGTTCCTCTTGACGGCCAGTGGAAGCTTTCGGCATCGGTCCAGTACACCTCGAAGTTCCCGGCGTCGATGGAGCAGCTCGTGCCGAACGGGTCGTTCTACATGCCTTCGGGAGTCGAACGGAAAGTCAGCGAGGTCTTCTACGGGGGCGTCGACAACGGCATGAACGGCGGGTGGATGGCCCAGAACATCGCCCCCCGCACGACCTCCAACTTCACCTCGTTTCGGGTCGGCGCCACCGGACTCGACCGGATCGAGTTTCGCCAGTCCTTGGCCAAGGTCTGTTACAACCCGTTTGGCGCTCAGGGGAACTGCCAGGGCGTTCCCGAGTCCATGACGATCAACCTCGACGCTTACTACCCGACGGCGGGGGTCAGCCGGATCACCGAGATGTACCTCGCCAAGGCCTCGACCTTTTCCGGCCTGCCGACCGGGTTGCTCTTCGACCAGCCCATGACCGTCTCCCGCTAAAACTTCAGCGGCTTCTTCATCGACAGCTACACCCAACTGCTGTCCGGCATGCTTTACCAGCCCGGAGACTACGAGTTGATGTTCTACGGATTCGACGCAAACCGGAATGTCCTTGAAGGGCAGTCGATTCCCTATCAAGTCATCGAGGCCACCCGGTTCTGAGGCGAGCGCTATTCCCCAACCGGCCGGTCGATCCGGCCGGATGACTCGTTGGCCAGTTGTCGGCTGCTGTGGTCCCCAAAGATCTTGTCGCCATCGAACCGGCCATTCTCGATGAAGACCTCGGAAATGAACCGGCCGGCCGTTAGGCTCCCCGCCACATATACACCCGGAACGTTGCTCTCGAGGGTTTCGGGATTATGCGCGGGCCGCCCCGTGTCGGGGGCGAGCTCGATGCCGATCGAACGCAACAACCCGAAATCAGGACGGTAGCCGGTCAGCAGCAGCACCCGGTCGGCCGGGAGCCGAATTGGGCCGGCCGGCCCATGGGCTACGACCTCACTCGGCCCGATTTCCACCAGTTGGGTGCCCCAGCGCACCGCAATCTCGCCGGCTTTGACTCGGTTCTCGAAGTCGGGTCGGAGCCAGTACTTCACACTCGGCTTCAGGGCATCGGCTCGATGGACCAGGGTGACCCGGGCGCCGGCCCGATAGGCGCCGAGCGCCTGCTCGATCGCGGAGTTCTTGGCGCCGACGATCACCACATCGAGCCCCGCGAGCGAGTGGGCTTCGACCGGGTAATGACTCACGTGCGGGAGATCTTCTCCTGGAATCTCGAGCCGGTTCGGCTGGCCGAAATAACCGGTGGCCAGCACCAGCCGCTCGACCCGGACCGTCTCCCGCCGGGGCTCCGCCAAGGTTCCCTCGAGATCGCAGACGATCCGGTCACCCTCCCGCCGAGCCCCCACCAACCGGGTGAAGGGCCGAATCCTGAGCCCCTCGACCCGGGCCACGCCCCGGTAATACATCAACGCCTCTTCGCGAGTCGCCTTCTGGCCCGAACACACCAAGGGATGGCCACCGATTTCGAGCCGGTCCGGCGTGGTAAAGAAGGTCATGCCGACCGGATACCGGACAATCGACTCGGCGATGGCACCGGCGTCGATCACCAGCGGATCGAGGCCGCGCCGCTTGGCGGCAATGGCGGTCGCGAGGCCGATCGGACCGGCCCCGACAATGAGAGTAGACATTGCGGAAAGGTAACCCCCGGTCCCCGCCCGCCCCCTTGACGAGGCCGGGATGTTGGCTGAATATTATATCGAACGTTCGTTCGAATATGACCACGACCCTGGCCCGACACCCGACTCCCACGGCCCGCCGCGGCCGCCAAACCACCCAGCGCAAGCTGGATCACTTGCTCACGTCCGCGGCGGCCCTGATTGCCGCCAAGGGCTTCGAGGCGACGGCCATCCGCGACGTCGGGCGAAAGATCGACGCCAGCCTGGCCGGGATGTACTACTACTTCGCGAGCAAAGAGGATCTCCTCTATCAGATCCAGTCCGGAACCTTCGGGGCGTTGGTGGCCGACCAGGAAGCGGCGGCCAAACTCCCCGGCACGCCCGAGGAACGGCTCCGCCGGCTCGTGGCCGGCCATCTGACCTTCTTTGGCAAGCACCCGAACGAAATGAAGGTGTGCACGTTCGAGATGGAATCCCTGACCGGCGACCCTTACCGGAAGGTCGAAGCCATCCGCAAGCGGTACTTCCGCTTGATGGCCGAGGTGGTGGGCGACTTGCTCGGCGGGCCGGCCCGCAAAGCCCGCGAGGCCCAAAGCCGGCGGATCACGCTCTATCTATTCGGCATGCTCAACTGGGTCTTCATGTGGCACGACCCGAACAAGGACGGTCCCGTGGCTAGCCTCGGCCCCGAAATGTGCGACTTGCTCCTCAAGGGAATCGACCGCCGATGACCCCCGCCGACGCGCCAACGATCGTGATTCTCCGCCAGGGCGAGCGGGGTGATCCCGCATGGACCACATTCGGCCAGGCCCTGGCCACGGCTACCGGGTGCAGGGTGTTCCAGTACTCGCGGGCGGAACCCTCCATGTCGGGACCAGCCGTGGAGGTCCTCCCGAAACTCCTCGAGGCCATCGGCTTCCACCGAGGCATCCTCCTCGGGCAAGGCGAGGGCGCGGCGATCGCCACCGCC
>SXGU01243338.1_pt1 | contig 18240 bp, 18 predicted proteins | sample 3174531 | NCBI WGS metagenome assembly SXGU01 (sample SAMN11356863, study PRJNA531348) | freshwater metagenome | isolation source: freshwater sample F1-140 | place: China: Fuxian Lake, Yuxi | collected 2017-12-25 | reverse complement strand
GAGGTTGTCCCGACTGATGTAGATCTATGAACGGTGGTCCCTCCGCTCCGTCCGCTCGCGCTGCGAGCGTTCGGAGTGATCCAGCAAGATCAAGGAGGAACCACCGTGAAGGAAACCGTAGCGGTCGCACCGGCGACCGGACAGGTGCTGCCGGCGCGCGTCCAGGAGGCATTGGGCCATCTCGCCGGCTGCGCGAAGGAGGGGCTGCTTGCCCTCTCGGTCGGAGTCGGATTGGCGGTGCTCGGCGAGCTCATGGCCGAGGAGGTGGAGGACATCGTGGGCCCGGTGGGGCGTCATGATCCGGCGAGAGCGGCCGTGCGCCACGGCACGAGCGCCGGGGAGGTCACCATGGGAGGTCGCAGGGTGCCGGTCGCGCGCCCACGGGTACGCGCGGCCGACGGCTCGGGTGAGCTCGCGCTGTGTGTGTACGAGCACTTCACCTCGCGTGATCCCCTCACGGGGATCGTGCTCGAGCGCATCCTCGCCGGGGGCTCGATGCGCAGCTACCGGCGCCAGCAGGAGCCGGTGGGCCAAGCGGTCGCCAAGGTGTCACGCTCGACCTCGAAGTCGGCTATCTCGCGCATGTTCGTCGAGCGCACCCGCACGGCCTACCGCGAGCTCATGGCCCGCCCGCTGGGCGACGTGCGTCTGGCGGTCATGATGCTTGACGGTATCCACCTGGGCGAGCGCACCCATGTGGTGGCGCTGGGGGTCACCACCGAGGGGGTCAAGATCCCGCTGGGGCTCTGGGAGGGCTCGACCGAGAACACCACGCTGGTGCGCAACCTCCTGGCCGACCTCGTCACACGCGGCCTCGATCCCCAGCAGGGCATCCTCTTCGTGATCGACGGGGGCAAAGCCCTGCGCAGGGCCATCCGTGAGGTCTTCGGCGAGGCGCCCGTCCAGCGCTGCCAGCGCCACAAGGAGAGGAACGTCGTGGAGCACCTGCCCGAGCGCGACCGGGCGGACCTGATGAGGCGCCTGCGCGCCGCCTGGGCCGACCCGGACCCCATGCGCGCCATGGCGAAGCTGCAGCGGATCGCCACCCAGCTGGACGCAACCTATCCCGATGCGGCCAGATCACTTCGTGAAGGGCTCGACGAGACGCTCACCCTGACCCGCCTCGGCTGCCACGAGCAGCTGCGCGGTTCGCTGCAGTCGACGAATCCGTGCGAATCGATGATCGGGATCGTCCGCAAGGTGCAACGCAACGTCAAGCACTGGCGAGACGGGGACATGGCCCTTCGCTGGACAGCGGCCGGGATGCTCGAGGCCGAAAGGCAGTTCCGCCGTGTGGTCGGCTACCAGCACCTGGCCGCGCTGGTCGCGGGAATCGAACGTGAGCGGGCCCCCTCGACGCAGAGCGAGGAGGTCGCTACGCTCGTGCCCGTCTGACCATCATCGAGGGGTCATCGTTCGCGAAGATCCACATCGAGTGGGACATCCTCCAGGGCACCTCTACTACTGGGCAGACCGCCACACGGGCGATCTGCACGACCACTGAGCAACCGAAAAAGCGCAAGCAGCGCGGCGGGCGGAAAACCCATGCGCTTGCGTAAGCCAAGAAGACGATAGAGACTCATCGAATGATCATACGGGCCGCATTCGCCACAGCGGGAGTGACTCTGGCCGTTCTTGCGAGTCCGGCGGCGGGCGCATGGACGCCCGGTCAGGTGCCTCTGGTGACGAGTCCGGATGATGGGGCGACTGTTGTTCAGGCGAGTGATGCACTCACGCTCGAGCCCCACTCGGCGTTTGTCTTCTCCATTGCCTTCTCCACCTCGCCGCAAACGGCCGAACAGGTGCGCGGCCAGCCGCCCGGGACCGACCCGTCACTCGCCAACGAGGTGGCGCATCTCGGGTACTACACCTGGGCACCCAGCTACGGGGGTGTCGTGCAGGCTGCGACGCGCTACCCGCTCGTGGATATGTGGCGTGCAGAAAAGACGATCACTGGTGCCACCACCTACAACCGCTACGTACTTCCTGCTGGTCGCTACTACTACCAAGTCCAGTCCCGGGACACCTTCTATGGGCCGATTCTCTACGGCCCCATTCGAAGCCTTGTCATTCCGGCAGCCGCCGCAGCGCCGGTCCCAAGCGCAAACCCCGCGCCGACTACCTTGAGCGTGCGTACGCCGCCGAGAGTGACTGGCCGCTACCGCGTGGGCAGGCGGCTCTTGTGCAGCGGCGCAACGTTCAACGGGGCCGCCTTCAGCGACAGCGTCACGTACGGATGGCGCCGCAACGGAAGGACCGTCGCCCTGGGGACGACCTACGTCGTGAGGAAGCGTGACCGCGGCGCCCGCATCGCCTGCTTCGTCACGCACACCAACGCGACTTCATCCGCGACCGGCGTCTCGTCCGCGCGAGCCGTGCGCAGGTAGAGGGAGAGTTCTGGATGCGCCATCGACAGCCTCGAGCGACTGTGAATGGCACCGCGCCGGGGCACCTGACCAACCACCATCTCATCCGCTGCTACGTGAAGCGCGATGAATCGGACATTTGAGATGCTCGACACCACCCGATGCCCTCTTTGCTCCGACCTCATCGACCACGATGGTGTCTGCACGGGCACCGACTGCCCGTTCATCGCTTGCCCCTTCTGCAAGGCGATCGATGGCATCGCTGTGGGCACCCCAAGGATGGAGAGGGGGTATGCCACTCCGTCCTGTTCGCACTTGATCCTCCTGACAAGTGGAGAAGTTCCCACGAGCGCCTTGGCCGAGGACATCCCCCTAACTTCGGACGCAGTTCTTCTTCCGCCCGGGGCGGAATGGTTTGAGCGGTATCTCGATCGCGTGGACGACCTCACCCCGTTCATGGCGGCAGAGGGCCTCCCGATTGACGAGACACTTGAACTCTCGGAGGGGCGCTGGACCGACGACATGCTCGAGTGGATATGCCCGGCGGTCGCAAGTCGCCACGGCGCCGTTGAGCGGGTGGGTCAGCTCGGCGTCGGCACCCACTGGGTTGCCGACCCCGTCGCCTACTGGAGCGACGTGGTGGGTCACATCACGAATCTCAAGGAGTGGGTATGGGCGAGGGCATAACCGTCGGAGTTGCTCTGGACGAGAGCGATGTGATCATCGCTCAGACCATTCCCGCGGACCTGCCGGACAACTTGAGCGATGCGCTCCGCTCATTCTTTTCGGAACGCGATGACCTGACAGCGGGCATGTCCGAGTGGCTGTCGAGGCGGGTCGGCCCAGCATCAACCGCTCGTATTGCCCAGGCCCTTGAGGAAGGGATCTTCTTCCGGGAAGAAGCGATGTCGCCCACCTGCGTGCTCACCGGTCAGGTCGCGCTCGCACCAGCGCTCGATGATCTCGGGGACGGCGCGTGGTGGTTCGCCGGAGACGGACCGCCCGAGGGCTGGGATGACAATCCAGGTGGCGGAATCTGGGGCTGGCCGATTCACGTCGCTGACCTCAGCGCATTACGTGCGGCCGAGGCGCCATACCTGCCGGTTCTGGCACGACTTGCGAGCGACCTCGCGGCGGCGGACTGGACTGAGTGCGATGTCTGCGGCGGCGTTCGGCCGAGTGAGGACGAGCCCTGCCTGGATGGGTGTGCGGTCGACGGGCTCGCTGAGTGATGCCGCCGTTGCCCGGCAAGGCGGAGCCGCCTGGTGACTGACGCCCCGACGTACGACAACCCGACGAAGCTCGTGATGGCAGGGGCCACGCCGTCACAGCAGGATGTGGTGGACCAGGCACTACTCCTCGCGCACCTAAAGCGTGCGAACCCCCACAGCGTCCACGCCGGAGCGAGCACGAAACTGGACCAGATGATTCGTCGAGCCATCCTCATGGACGGCATGAGGAAGCTCGGCACGATCCTCAGGCGGGCGTTGAGCGACGAGGGCCTGCAATCGCACGACGGTGCATACCTGCAGTACGCCCTTGATACGGCGCGCGATACCGCGCGGTGGCTGCGGCAACGCACATCAAGGAAGGCGCGAGCGCGGCCCGCGAGTCTCCCGGATTCCGATGGTCCTTCGGGGATCCCAGGGGTCGTGCAGCCGGGAGAGGGCCGGCGGACGCGGCGACCGAAGTGAGGCGGGCCCCCACCGGGGACGTCATCGAGCGCAATCCGTCACCTGGCGAACGCACCTGCGGCGTCCCCCATCACGCGGTCGCCTACGGCGCGAACCGCCGCGCCGCCTTGCTCCGCAGCGATGTCGGGCAGTCCTGAGCGAGTCCTACATTGTCCCTACATTGTCTGTGCGCGCATTCGTGCACCGAACGTGCATCTCGCGCCCCGGGCGGCGGAGGCTGAATCGAGCATAAGTACCTGCACAGCGATGCTTTCTGCGGGCACCGCGCCCGACCCCGAAAACGCGCCCCGGAGGATTAGGAATCCTGTGCTCTATCCCCTGAGCTACGGGGGCGACGTACCTCTACTCGCAGGGATCCCGGTGCGCGGTCGGCGCGGGGCACCCGGCCCCGCCATGCCGCGTCCATTGCCCCTGCACGCGAGTTGCACGCAGCGGTGCCCCTGACGCTGACGGAATGTAGCGCCACCGCGCACCCGCCATGCGGCACCGGACGGCCCCGGAGCCGTCCGCGACGACCTTGACCCGGGCGAAGCCCGTCTCCGCCCGGGCAGCCGGTCGTTGGGCCGTGCCCGGGTGCCCTTCGCACCCGCGGCACCAGAGTGAGGGATCGGGAGCCCCTGCGAGCCCCGGGGGGCATCCCTCCCCCCCGGCGTGCCCCTGCCGGTGACATGCCTGGGCCTGCCCCGGCCGCCACGCCCGGGGGCGGACCAGCGCCGGGTGGGGCGACCGTGCCCGCACCGCCACCCGGAGCATGGGGCATCGATGCCCCATGGCGCAGTCCGGTCGCACGACCCGGTGTACGCTGAGTGCATGCCGTCTCCCCGGACCCGTGCCTCGCGGCGCGCCGGCGCCAGTGCCGGCGCTGCGGGTCTGGCCCTCGCTGCCGTCGTGCTGAGCGGCTGCGCCTACCCCGCCGCGTCGGGCAGCAGCGTGGTCACGTACTTCCCGGGTTGTGGTCCGGACGAGACCCAGATCATTCTTAACTGCACGACGTTGATCGCGTCGAGGGATGCGAAAATCCTGGACGACAAGGGTCGGCGCCATGCGCCAGCGACCAGTCGTGTCACGGCGGAACTGGGTGGCGCGGCCGGAACTCTCGCCATGGGGTTCTTCGAAAAGACCGACGGCGGTCACCTCGTCTGGGCCCACCGAGTCACATGGCCGACGAGCCCCACCACCGCGGGCCCACCCATCCGGCAGCGGGTGGAATCGGTCAGATCCGGAGTGTTCAATGACTACTGGATACTCGATCGGGAACTGCCTGTGCGTGGGCACCAGACCGCACCCGTCGCTTCCCTGTTCTCACACGATTCCCCGGCGGCCCGTGACCCCGCCCCCACGACACCCACGATCCTCGACGCGCGGCAGTCGACGGGCACGGGCCTGACGTACTCATGGGACACCGACGGCGACCGCATGTACGGGGATGACCCCCAGGGCGGATGGACCGGCGTGCCGGCTCCCGCGGCCGGAACCGCGTACATCCCGTCGGGGGCCCTGACGGCGGCGGCGCTGACGCCAGCCGTGAGGGTGACGGACACCGAAACCCAGACCGACGTCGCCCAGGTGGACAACCTGCCCACATGGGCGGATGGGGCCGGGGGCCTCGCCGTCGCCGCGGGTGCCGGCGGGCAGATCTCGCTCTTGCCCGCCATCGGCACGCTGCCGACGGGCTCCTACCCGGTGGTGGATGTGCACTACGCATGCATTGACATCGGTGGCGACGGCACATACGACACCGTGGAGCCACTGGTCTACATCGCGGCTGGCGTGCGCACGGGCTTCCCTGACTACCTGACGGCACTCTGGACGGGCCCCAAGCGCGTGCGCGTGGCCTTTTTTGCTGACAGCCCCACCCCACTCGCCGAGCGGGGCACGTGCACCAACCCCGCACCGGGGGCACTGGTGCTGTCCACCCACACCGAACTGGTCAACGGCGCCACCAGGACAGCGATGGAACAGGGCGGGTACGCGAAGGCGAAGGTCACGCGCTACACCGCCACCGCCCGGGTGCGCCTGACGGGCGGCACCCTGATCGCCCCGGGTACGCAGGCGGGCACCTCCGTGCGCGGCGTCCTCAACCGGGGGCGCTACACGCTGCGCACCCCGGCGCGGGCCCACGGCCGGGCGCGCCCGGCGGGGCTCGCGGCCTTCGCCTCCGGTGACTTCGCCAGCCGCTCAGACGCCACGCTCGGGTTCACCGGGGACGGCCGGACCACGCTGGAGGGCACCACCACCATGGTCATCCGGGGTACCGGGCGGGCGCTCGCCTGCCTGACGGTGGCCCAGACCGATTCGTCCACCACCTGGACGGCAATGGGCGGCACGGGCGTGGCGCGCACACTGCGCATGACCATGACCGGCGGCCCGACGCTCAACCGCCTCGTCACCACGGCGGTGCCGGTGGATGCCAAGGTCACCGGCACCGGCAGGTCGGCGGTGCGGGCGCTGTCGCCGGTGAGCACGCGCTACACTGTGAACGCGGCGACGGGCGCGGGGCGCGGCATGAGCACGGCCTGCCGGGCATTGGTGAAGCGCCTGCCATAGGCGGCTCCCCGGGGCCGTTGCCGTGCCCCGCGATCCCCTCCCCCGGCGGGGGGCCGCCGGCCGTCGGGGGGCATCCACGGCACGGCGGGGGGCCGCCGGCACCCGCGGGCATCCACGGCCCGGCGCGGAGTGACGGAACCGCGCAGCGTGGCCCCGGCCCGGCCCAGCCGGCGATGTAAGGCCGCGGCGCCAACCGGCTGACTCGCTGGCGGTACGTCCCATGCACCGGGCGACGAGGAGGATTCCGGGTGGTCACCCCGCGCAGCGCCATCACCGGATCCATCGCGGTGATCATCGGTCTGGGAACCGCCACGGGTGCCCTTGGGGCCCAGGCGATCTCCGTGGCATCCGGGGAGGACCACTCCTGCGCCATCATGCAGGACACCACCGTGCGGTGCTGGGGCATGAACAGCGATGGCCAGCTGGGGGATGGGAAGCAGGTGGACCGCCCCTACCCGGTACCGGTCGCCGGTCTGACCGGCGTGGTCGATGTCGCGCCGAGCCGCGCCCACACGTGCGCCGTCCTGTCGTCGGGAACGGTCATGTGCTGGGGGGATGGCCAGGTCGGGCAGCTGGGTGACGGCAGGGCGCGCGCGCTCACCACTCCCTCTCTGGTGCCGGTCACCGTTTCCCACATCACGACGGCGACCCAGGTGGCCTCGGGGTCCGAGACGACCTGTGCCCTGCTCCGGGACACCACGGTCCAGTGCTGGGGGCGCGGCGACTACGGCACCCGTGGCGATGGGTCAACCATCAATGCGGGCCTGTCGCCCGTGGCGGTGCGCGGCCTCACCGGGGTCACCGCGATCATCGGCGGGCGGCTGCACATGTGCGCCCTGCTGGACGATCAGTCGCTTCACTGCTGGGGATCGAACGTCTACGGGGAACTGGGCGACGGTACGAGGACCCGCCGGACGGTGCCGTACCGCGTCCCGCTGCCCGGACCGGTCGTGAGCGCGGACGGCGGTGCGACCAGCACGTGCGCTGCCCTCGCGGACGGGTCGGTGTACTGCTGGGGAGGCAACGACCACGGTCAGCTGGGAACCGGTGCCTCGGGCACGGACCAGTTGTCCCCGGTCGCGGTGAGTGGGGTCAGCACGGCGCTCGCGGTGGGCCTGGCCCACCAGGCCGGGTGCGCCCGCCTGCCCGGGTCGGTCACGCAGTGCTGGGGGCACGGCACGTGGAATGGCGGCGTCGGATGGACGACCACCCCCGTGACCGTCCCCGGGCTGGCCGGCGCCGTGGAGATGTCGATGGGAAGCAATGTCAGCTGCGCCACCTTCGCGCGTCCTTCCCTCAAGTGCTGGGGCAGCAATGCGTTCGGCTCCGTCGGGGGCGACATCCCGGGCACCGGTGGACCCTCCCCCGTCACCGTCGTCGGCCTCACGGAGACACCGAAGCTCACCGGCAGCCCGCCGTCACCGAGTGGATCCGGGACCGCGGAGTTCACGCTCGCCGGCCCCGCCGGGGTCACCTACGAATGCACGGTGGACAACGCCGCATTCACGGCGTGCGGGAACCCGGCCACCGTGTCCGACCTCGCCGACGGGAACCGGACGATCCGCTTCCGGGCGCTCGATGCGTGGGGCAACCCCAGCCGGGAGACGACCGCGTTCGCGTGGACGGTTGACATCTCCGTGACCCGGCCCTCCCTCGGATCATCCGTTGGTGCGCATACCAATCGGACGTGGGCGCTGTTCACGCTCGCCGGGGAGCCGGACGCCTCCTTTGAGTGCTCCCTGGACGGGGCGGCGTTCACGGGCTGCCCGGCCAGTTCCCACGTCGGCGGTCTGGGCGACGGTGAGCACCGATTCGCTGCCCGGCAGGTCTCGGTGCTCGGCCATGTGTCGCAGCCCACACAGGTCGACTGGACCGTCGACACAACCCGCCCGGCCCCGCCGGACATCACCGGGCAGCCCCGCCCCTTCTCACCGGGCGTGGAGGCCACCTTCGCGTTCTCGGGAGAGGAGCCCGGCGTGACGTTCCTCTGCTCCCGCGACGGGGCGGGGGCGACGGAATGCGCGAGCCCCCATGGCGTCACACACCTCTCCGAGGGACGCCACTCGATGGACATCACGCAGGTTGACCGCGCCGGCAATCAGGGCGAGGCCTCAACCATCAACTGGACCGTGGACACCGTCGCTCCGATCGCCCCGCATTTCCGGCGCGCCCCGGGCGTCTTCTCCGGCGATCCGGATGCGGTGATCGCGATCGCGGGCGAGCCGGGTGCCACCTTCGCCTGTTCACGCGACGGCGGCCCCGTGGCCCCGTGCGATTCCCGGCAGGTGATCGGTGGCCTGCCCCTCGGGCGCCACTCCCTCAGGGCCCAGCAGGTGGACGCGGCAGGGAACGCGGGTCCGTTCGCCGTGACGTCCTGGACGACCGTGCCCACGCCGCCGCCGGGTGACCGGGGCGTATCGGTCAACGAGGGCGCCATCTACACGACCAGCGAATCGGTGATGCTCGATCTGGTGTGGCCGGAGGGGGCGACCGCGGTCCGGGTGTCGAATGACGGCGGGTTCAGGGGGGCGCAGACCATCGCCCTGGGTGCGCGCGTGCCGTGGACGCTCGCAACCAGTCGTGCGGAGCGCCTCCCCAGGATCATCTACGTGCGCTTCCGGGGCCACCTCGTGGATGAGGACCGCACCTACACCGACGACATCATCCTCGACGGGACCGCCCCGGAGATCATCGCGGCGTCGGTTGCCGGGGACGCTCCGGAGGCGAACCTGCAGCCCGGAACGCGGGCGCGGACGGTGACCATCCGGGTTCAGGCACGCGACCGGACCTCCGGGGTCGACGGGATGCAGGTGGCGTCGTCGCGGGCACCCCGTGCCCGGATCCTCAGGTTCCACCCGCAGACGCGGGCCACCGTCACCGGACCCCGTGTGTGGGTGCGGGTGCGCGACGGCGCGGGCAACTGGTCGGGGTGGACGCGAGCACGTACATGAGCCCGGCGACCGGATCGGGGCGCAAAGGGCCGGGTGGCCACAGCGTGCCCCCGACGCCCACGTGCGCGCCTCCCGGGGATCACACGCCCGGTGCACGCGCGCCCCTCGTGGGCGCGGGTGACGGACTCCCCCGGGGGGCAGGATGAGTCACGACGCCGCACCGACCTGGTTCTGGATCATCGCCGCCGTGGCAATCGCCGTGATCGCCATGGCGCTGGCGGTGGGTGTCTACACATACCGGCAGGCCGCCTGCGTGGACATCGCGGTCAATGAGGTATCGCGCGACGCGTCCGTGGCGTGCATGGAGCGCCTGCGCTGAGTCAGGTCGTGCCGGCGGCGGGTGTGACTCCCGCGGGTGGCAGAGCGGACATGCCGGCGCGGCAGCCCGCTCACGTCGGGCGATGAGGCGGGGGGTCCGGGCCGGCCCCCCGGGCGATGGCGGGGCCACCCGCCGGCACGGGACCGGCGCACGCAGGGTGCGGGTTCCGGGGCGCCCGGCCCCGTCGGGGCGTCCTCAGGACGCGGGAGGGCCGGCCCGGGGCACCGGGACCGCGTGCACCACGAGGCCCGGGATACCCACGAAGTCGGCGGCGTTGGTCGTGAACAGCGGGAGCTCGTGCGCCAGGGCGACAGCGGCGATGAGGACATCGAAGGCCCGTGCCGACCGCGTGCGTCCGCGGGCGCGCAGCCCGACGGCGACGATGCCGAAGGCGCGCGCCGCGGCATCGTCGAAGGGCAGGGCACGGAAGTCACCCTCGGCCTGCTGCAGCACGGCCTGCCTGCGCGCGCGCTCGGCAAGGTCGTCGGTGGCCAAGGGGCCCACCGCCAGCTCGGCGAGCGTGATTGCGCTGATGAGCGGCCGTTCGGGCAGATCGGTGGCGTCGGCCACGGCGGGCAGTGCGATGACCGCGCTGGTGTCGAGCAGGCCCACGGGGGGCCGCGTCACAGGCGCTGGTCCACGAGGGCCTGCACGTCGCGGCGCAGTACGGCGGGATCGAGCAGGGGCACCGCACGCCAGCGGCGCACCAGCGCCCCGGCCTCGAGCCCGGCGGGGGCCACCGGCCGCAGCTCGGCCACCGGCGTGCCCGCCCTCGTCACCATCAGCGCCTCGCCGGCGGCAACGCGATCCACCACGTCGCCCCCGTGGTGGCGGAGTTCCCGGATGCTCACCTGCTCCATGGTGCCACGGTATCACGCGTGATACACACCCGATCCGTGCCCGCACCGGCACGAATCGGTACCGGATCCGCGTGGCGCTCCGGTGGCATCGGGGTCAGCCGCGTCCGCGGTGGCGGCGCCGCATCCACCATGAGCACCGGAACCGGCGGCGGCCGCTGGCCACGGGCCGCATCCGTCGTCGGGATGAGGGTCAGCCACGCCCGGGATGCGGGGCCGGGCCCTCCCCCGTCGTCGTGAGCGGGGCCCGGGCCCTCTCCCGTCACCGTGAGCGGGGCCGGACGTCCCTGCGGTGCGGGGGCCGGGCCCTCCCCCGCCGAGGGCTACATCGCCACCCCGCCGTTCACCGAGAGCACCTGTCCGGTGATGTAGCCCGCGGCGGGAGAGGCGAGGAACAGGATGGCCTCGGCCACCTCGCCGGGCTGGCCAACGCGGCGCATGGGCGTGGCGCGCACCGCGCCCTCGACGATGCGGCGCCCCACCTCATCGGCCTCCAGGCGCTCCTGGAACGGCGTTTCGGTGACGGACGGCGACACGCAGTTCACCCGGATCCCGTGCCGGGCCTCCTCGCGGGCGAGGGACTTGCTGAAGCCCACCACCGCGGCCTTGGCCCCCGCGTACACCGCCTCGCCCCACCCACCGACGCGCCCCGTGTCGGACGCCACCGACACCACGGCGCCCGCACCGGACCGGCGCAGGGCGGGCAACGCCGCGTGCGTGACCGCGAGCACACCCAGATAGTTGATCGCGACCAGCCGCTGCCACAGGTCGGGGCCGGTGTCGGTGAACATCGCCGGGTGGTCCCACCCGGCGCCGTTCACCAGCACGTCGAGGCCACCGAGTTCGGCCTCGGCGGATGCCACCGCGATGGCCACGGCGGCGGCGTCGGTGACGTCAGCGACCACGCCGCAGATGGCGCCGCACCGCCGGGCGGCATCCACCGTGGCCGCGTCCATGTCGAGCACCGCCACCCGTGCCCCGCGGGACACCGCGCGGGTCACCACCTCGCGCCCGATGCCGCCCGCACCGCCCGTCACCAGCACCGTGCGTCCATCCATGCTCATCCCTCCTCGCGAAACCGCGTGAACGTCCCCATCGAAACGGCCGCCACCCGGCCGCCGGGCAGCGTGGCCTCGGCCGATGCCACGACGATGCGCCGGCCCAGCGTCAGCACCCGGCCCTCGGCCGTCACCTCGCCCGGGGGCACGGGCGTCGTGAAGTTGATCTTCATCTCGATCGTCGCGCAGCCCTCATCCGGATCCATCCGGGCGATCGCGGCGAGGGCCATCGCGGCGTCGAGCAGCCCGGCGAGTGACCCGCCATGGGCCGTGCCGTACGCCTGCAGGTGCCCATCGGCCACGGTCATCCGGAACCGGCTGCCCGTCTCGTCGGCCGACAGCACCTCGAGCCCGGTCAGGCCGTACCAGCCGCAGCGGTTCCAGCGCGCCAGCACCTCCGCGTCGGCGCTCACCGGGCGCCCGCCCCGGCCAGCCGATCGGTTGCCATTGTCATCACCTGATCCCTCCTCACCTTTCCTGACGGGGTCACCGGCAGGTGATCCGCCACCACCACCGCCCGCGGCACCATGTGGGCCGGCAGGAGGTCCGCGCAGCGCCCGTGCAGGCGTGCCTCAAGCCATCCGGGCTCCGCGTGCGACCCCACCACCGCCACGAGGCGATCGATGCCATCGGCGTCCGGGGCCGCCAGCACCACCGCATCCGCAACCTCCGGGTCGCCGAGGACCACATCCTGCACGTGCGCCGGATCCACCCACAGCGCACCGACCTTGATCACGTCACCCAGGCGCCCGAGGAAGGTGAACGACCGGTCCGCCTCCATGCGCACCCGGTCGCCGGTGCGCAGCCAGCCACCGGTAAGCGCGCGGGCGGTCGCATCGCGATCGCCGAGGTACCCATCCATCACGGTCGGGCCGCGCACCCACAGCTCGCCCTCGTCACCGGGCAGGGGGCGGCGCCCGTCAATGCACAGGTCGTACCCTGCGACCGGCCAGCCCACGGTCCCCGCACGCGGGGCACCCGGCGTGTCGGAGAGGTACAGGTTGGTGGCCTCCGACGAGCCGAGGCCGTTCACGATGCGCAGGCCGGTGTCGCGGGCCACGTCGTTCCACACGGTCGCCGGCAGGTTCTCGCCTGCCGAGCCCGCATGGCTCACGCGCGCGAGCACGCCCGGGTCGAACCGGCCCTCGCGCACATGGCGCGCCAGGCGGGCCCAGAAGGTGGGTACGCCGTACACGGCGGTGACCCCGCCCAGACGGCACGCCGTCGCGAGCGCCGCGGGGTCCGTGCCGCCGCCGAGCCACGCCGCTGCCCCGGCCCCGAGGGGGAAGTACAGCGCGTTTCCCAGGCCGTAACTCGTGGCGAGCGCCGCGACCGACCAGGTGACATCCCCCGGACCCAGACGCATGACGCTGCGGCCGAACGTCGCGATGCAGGCGGGGATGTCCCCGTGGCGGTGCACCACCCACTTCGACGGCCCGGTGGAGCCCGAGGTCGCCAGCAGGTAGCAGGGGTCCGTCGTGCGCACGGATGCCGACGGTGCACCACGTGCGGACGGCCCGCTCCGCATCGCGGCGTCCACCTCCGCCGTACCCGCCACCGGCGCCACCGGCGCCACCGCCAGATCATCCCGGTCGGACAGCACCAGGCGGGGATCAGCGCGCAGCGCCAGGTCGGTGGCCCGGGCGGCATCCACCGACGGGGCGACCAGGGCCGCCACCGCCCCGATGCGGACGATCGCGATGAACGACGCGACCCACGGAACGCCATCGGGAAGGGCCAGCACCACCCGGTCGCCCCTGCCGACGCCCTGGCCTGCGAGCCATCCGGACAGCGCCTCCACATCGGTTCGCAACCCGCCGCGGGTCACGACGCCCCGCGTGCCCACGAACGCGGGGGCAACGTCGGACCCCGGGGCGAGGACCACATCGGCCATGTTGGCCGGCCGCGTGCCCCGGGGCGCGGGCGGCCGGGGCATCGGGTCAGGCCTCCGCGTCGTCGGGGTCGGGGACCGGGGCGCCGTGACGCACCACCACGCGGCACCGGCCGGAATGGGGACCGACGGCGTCGAAGTCCACCAGCTCGCCCCCCGTTGCGGCGAGCAGGCCCGTCGCGATCCCCTTGTGCAGCGTGCACACCATGGACCCATGCTCGCCCGACACGACCTCGGCGAAGGGGCAGTGGCGCAGGATGATCTCCTGCCCGCCACGGGCCGCGGTGCCGGCGTCGGTCACATCGTCGGGTGCGAAGCCCGTGCGCTGGAGGGCGTCCAGCAGCGTCCCGCCGCACTCCGCGATCGCCCGGCCCTCCTCGACCCCGAGTGCCTCGACCTCCACCTCGGACACCCGTGCGCGCGCAACCAGCCGCAGAAGTATGTCGAGCAGATCCCTCCGGGATGCGGCCATGCCCGCGGCCCCGGGGTCGGTGAGCCGGAAGATGATGCGGGGCCGCCCCGGACGGCCGGTGCCGCGCTCGCGCTCCGACCACACCAGGCCTGCGCCCGCGAGCACCGACAGGTGCGTGCGCACGGCGTTGTGGTGCAGGTCCATCGCACCGGCGAGATCGAAGGCGGTTGCACCGTCGGGCGCCCGCGTGAGCACGTCGATGATGCGCTGGCGGGACGGATTCTGGACCGCGCGCTCGGCACTCATGGGCGTCACGCCATCACCGCGGCCCACCGCCGCCGGGCAGCCCGGAGGTCGTCCTGCGTGTTGAGGTTGAGGAGCACGTCGTCCGGCACCGTCACCCGGGCGGCGGCAAGCGCGCGCACCAGACCCATCGCGGGCAGGCGGCCCGCTGCCAGCAGGGCATCCGCCACCGCGAGGGCCGGCACCCGCGGATAGCGGGCGCACAGTGGCTGCGGCCGCCCGTGGGCGCACGCGACGGCGGCCGTTCCCACGGGCATGGCCGCCAAGGTGGCCACCACCGGGGCGGCGAATGGAAGGTCGCAGGCGAGCACGATCACATCGTCGCACGCCGTGGCCCCGAGCCCCGTGGCCATACCGGTGAGCGGGGCATCGGGACCCGGGCGGTCCATGTACACGGGTACGTCCAGCGGTGGCAGGGGGATGCCCCGCCGACCCACCACGATCACCTCGTCGCAGTGCATTCGCAGGAGGTCGGCCGCCGCCTGCGCCATCGCGACCCCGCCGACGACGACGGGGCCCTTCGGCCGCCCCATGCGCCGACCCGCCCCCCCGGCGAGGACGATGCCCGACAGCATCGGGTGGCCCGCGGCCATCAGGCCACTGCGACCTTCCGGGCGCCCGTGCGCCGTCCCATCGCCAGCAGCACCACGAGGCAGATGACGGCGGTGCCGCCGAGCAGCAGGAAGGCCAGCAGGTACGACCCGGTGGCAGCGAAGGTACCGGCCAGCACGAGCGGCGGGAAGAACCCGCCAAGTCCGCCCGCCGCGCCGACCACCCCGGTGACGGCCCCGACCACGTCGGGGAACTCCTGGGCGACCAGCTTGAACACGGCCCCGGTGCCGAGCCCGAGGAAGCCGGCCAGGGTGAGTGCGCAGATCGTGAGCACCACCATGTCGTGGTACCCGAAGGCGACAGCCACGGCGAGCCCCGCGACGGCGGTGAAGACGACCTTGAGCACGAGGTTGGCGCCCACCTTGTCACTGATGACGCCGCCGATCGGGCGGGCGAGCACGGCCACGGCCGCGAAACCGGCGGCGCGCGCGGCGGCATCGGGCTTTGCGAGGTCGTGCACGCTCGTGAGGAAGGTGGGGAGGTATGCGAACATCGCGACGAAACCGCCGAACACGAGGAAGTAGTAGAAGGTCGGCGCCCACGCCGCCGGGCGCTCCTTGAACACCTTGAGCGGGGAGAGGAACCCGCCCTTCGCGGGTGCCTTCGCGACCGGCGCGTCGCGCGCCAGCACGATGAAGAGCACGAGTATGACGACGATGAGGCCGATGGCGAGGAGGAAGGGCGCCGTCATCCCGAACGCGTCGGCGATGCGCGGGGCCGTGAGACCGGCCACGACGGTGCCACCCATGCCCATCCCGTAGATGCCGAGGGCGCGGCCCTGGATCGCGGACGGGTACCAGCGGTTGACGAACGGGACGCCGATGGCGAACGATGCGCCGGCGAACCCGAGGAAGAAGCCGATGACGATGAGGGACACCAGCGAGTCGTGCCACACCGCCAGCGCGGCGAGGGGGAGGATGGTGAATGCCAGGAGCCCGCTGAAGACCTTCCGGCCGCCGATGCGGTCGGTGAGGATGCCCAGGGGAATCCTCATGAGCGAGCCCATCAGTACGGGCACGGCGATGACGATGGACAGTTGCACCGTGCTGAGGCCGAGCGACTCCTTGAAACTCGGCCCGAGCGGGCCGAGCATGCTCCACGCGTAGAACGTGACGAGGAAGCCCAGCGTCGCGAGGATGAGGGCGAGCGTGCGCCCCCCGCGTGCCTCGGGGTTCATCGGGAAGACCTCCCAGTGGGAATGGCCCCGCCCGCGCGAACGCGCGCGCGGTACAGGATGGGGCTGCGCACCAGGTACCCCACCGGCACGCTCCAGGCGTGCACAAGGCGGGTGTACGGCCAGATGAGCAGCAGGAGCCACGCGGCGATGACGTGCGCCTGGTACAGCACCGGCGCACCGGCCACGAGCGCCACGTCGGGGCTCAGGGTGAAGATGCCGCGGAACCAGGGGGCGATGGTCTCGCGGTAGTCATACGTGCCGAAGATGTTCTCGGCGATCGTGGACCACATGCCGAGGCCGATCACCACGGCGAGCAGTCCCTCGGCCGCCCAGTCCCCACGCGTGGTCGTGCGGCGCACGCGGGGGACCACGATGCGCCGTACCAGCAGGATCACGTAGCCGATCACGAGGATCCCGCCGGCGGCCATGCCCGACGTGATGGCGACCAGGTGGTAGGTGTGCTCGGAGACGCCGAACGCCTCCGTGGCGTCGGCGGGAATGAGGATGCCCACGAAGTGACCGGCCAGCACCAGCAGCAGGCCGACGTGGAAGAGGATGATGCCGGGCCGCAGCCACCGGCGCTCGAGCAGCTGGGTGGACCGGGCGGTGACCGTGTACTGGTCACGCCGGTAGCGCCAGATGTGGCCGAGCACGAACGAGGCGATCGCCAGGTAGGGCAGCACCAGATACAGCAGCATGTCCACCCGGCTCATCGGATACCTCCGGCGGTCGCGCCCGCGCAGGCCAGGCGGCCCGTGGGCTCCGGCATGACCTCGGGCGGTGCGAACGGCTCAAGGCCGATCGCCTCGGTGGGCGGCCCCTCACGGGCCATGGAGCGCACGAGGTCACGCTCCTCGGACGTGAGCGGCGGCAACTCCTGCACCACGGCGGCCAGGACCGGGGCGAACGGGCTCCCTGCCTCCTCGAGGCCCAGGCGCAGCAGTTCGATCACCGGCAGGTGGTCACGCAGTATCGCCTCGCCGTCGGGGTGGCCCGTCCCGGCGAACTCCAGCGCCATCGGCAGGTGGTCGGCGAGTTCCGTGGTGCCATCGGGTTCGACGCCGGCCTCGCGGTACCGGTGGCGGAGGGCGAGCAGTGCGATGCCCCGCTGGCGGCGGTCGCCGTAGGTGGCGTAGGTGAGGTCGAGCGAGGTCCGGCGAGAGAGGTCGAACGTGCGCACGTACTCCTCGCGCAGGCGGTCCGCGGCGAGCGCCGCCCACCACCGCACGGCGGGCACGAGCAGGTCGCGGGCGGGCGAGCGCCGCATGTCCTGAACGGCCGTGGCAATCCGCGGCCGGGCCGCCATCACCTCGTCGTCGGGGAAGCGCAGCATCAATGCCCCCACGTCCATGACGTCGGTGTCCATCAGGCCACCCCCGTCGCCGACGTGGCCGAGCACCCGCAGTCCTCTGCCCCGCATCCGCCGTGGGCGTGGGACGGTGGTGGCGGGGCCGCGCACCGGCACTCACCCGGCTCGCAGCCGCATTCGGGATGCGCGGGGGGTGGAGCGGTGGCCACGGCCGCATGCACCCGATCGCGAGTGCCCAGGTGGAAGGCGGCGACGCGGTCCCCGTATTCGGCCTCCACGGCGCCTCCGCACGGACCGGGCCCGGCCGGATCGGTGAAGCCGCACGCCCCCTGGTGGTCGTCGAGCAGGCCGCCCACCTCGGCGTGGCTCTTGGGGATGACGAACCGGTCGATGGACTTCGCAAGGCCCAGCAGGCGATACATCTCCTCGATCTGCGCGGGGGTCATGCCGACCGCCTCGGCCAGGGAGGAATCCGGTACCCCGCCCACCGTCGCGGTGCGCATGTAGGCGCGCATCGCGGCGAGCCGCTTGAGGACGGTGCGGATGACCTCCTCGTCACCTGCCGAGAGCAGGTTGGCGAGGAACCGCACGGGGATTCTCAGCGAGTCAATCGCCGGGAAGACATCGTCGGGGTCGGCCTCCGCCCCGTCGCCCTCGATCATGCTCATCACGGGCGAGAGCGGGGGCACGTACCAGACCCTCGGCAGCGTGCGGTACTCGGGGTGCAAGGGCAACGCGATGCGG
>SXGU01559911.1_pt1 | contig 18242 bp, 14 predicted proteins | sample 3174531 | NCBI WGS metagenome assembly SXGU01 (sample SAMN11356863, study PRJNA531348) | freshwater metagenome | isolation source: freshwater sample F1-140 | place: China: Fuxian Lake, Yuxi | collected 2017-12-25 | reverse complement strand
CCATACCGGCTATGAGGCCTAAATGATCCAAGTTGTAACTGCTGTAAGAAGAGTCTTCGTTCAAGGCCTGTTTTCATAGTGCGTAATTGATACACGCAGTTTAATGTATTTTTTACCTGGTTGGGTGCGGAATGTCGGATATAAACAAAAGTAAGCCAGTTTTACGAATCCCGGTTTCTAAATCGGAAGGAATCCAACCCTCAGTCCGTGTTTCCATACTGAATGTGTTATGGGCACTGTTTCCGCCGTCTTTAACATACCTTAAAAAAATTTGTTTATTAAGAAAACGTTGAACATGTATGGAAATTTCCTGTACAGAAGTAGGCTTGCCCGATGCCAGTATCAGCTTTTTGGAATCATTATTTTTTGATTCAATCATTCCGGCTATAAACTCAGCAATATCCTGTACCCAAACATAGTCTCGTAATGTGTCGGGAGAGCCAAAAATAACCGATACTTTATTGGTATGACCGTTCCATAATAACGTAGGTATCAAACCTAAACGGTTATGTAAACCGGAAAATCCGTAAACTGAACTGAGTCGATAAATAATCTTAATTAAATGCTTACTTGAAGATAATAATTCTTCTTCTTGTATTTTCAATGCGGCATAAGGTCTTTTTGCACAGGGGATTGAATTTGATTTGACATTGCGTTGCCCTTCAAATAAGCCCCCTGCCGAACTTGTCATATGGAAACGTATAGGATAATTCGGCAAAGAAACCGAGAGCCTCTGAGCGAAAGTCAATAAATCAGAAAACAATAAAAGCTCATCTAACATATCGTTTTCTGACATGCCGAATCCTCCTTTTCCGGCACTCCAAAGAAAATCAATCCGGCAAGAAAACTCGAATGCCGGATGATGAGTAAGGCCGCGAATATATTCGCTAATTTTTTGAAATTCAAAACTATGGTTTTGAGCGTTTAACCATGAATAAGCAATAGTCTCGTACAAAATATAGGCACGTCTCAGCAAGGCTTCAACGACATGGCTGCCTATTAAGCCAACACCAAAAACCAGTACGATTGATCTTACCGGTGGTTGACTTGTAAAATCATCCCTGTGCAGAATCAACATTGTTTCTATCCTTAAAAAAAGCCAAAAGCGTTTTATCCATGCTTCTGTCGACGACAAAGAATGTCGGTTTACCTTGTGTGTGAAGCAAAATAACCGATAAGTATTCAAGAATAATACTACCCAGCAGAACACTCACGCCCCCCATGAATAAAATCGATAGTAGTAGTGAGCTCCAGCCTTTGATATTAATAACTTCCCAATGAAAAAAAGCATTAAAGAAAATATAACTTCCGTAAAAAAGGCTCACTAAAAAGGCAAGAAATCCCACTAACCCCAAAATTCTTAACGCCTTTGAATGCGTTGAAAGAATCATTCTTCTTGCGTGTGAGATTAGCTTAAGAAAACTATACCCACTTTTTCCGCTGATAATATAACGCTCATCTTTAAGAACGACGGCAATAAAGCCAACCTTTTGGGTAAACCAGGATAATGCAATATCAAAGTAAGTGTCATGACTACAAACACTACTGGCTGCACGAGCAATAGAGCCCCTAATAAGTCGAAAGCTATTAAAATAGGGGATATTTTTATTTCCGGTTAATCTAGCTATCAAGCGCTTGTAAAAACGGGAGCCTAAATCCCTGATCAAGCTTTGATGGACGGATTTTTGAGGGTTCGCGTAAACGATGTCGAAACTTTCCATAACTGCCTTAAGCAAAAGGGCTTCAATCATTGCAGGCGGATGTTGAAGATCCTCATCCATTGTGACCACCCAATCACCGGAAGAGTATAAAATACCTGCCGAGGTTGCCGGATGCTGACCAAAATTGCGAGACAGCTGGATGGTCGTGATCCAGGGATATTTTGCAGATAAGTCGTTAAGTATGCTTGACGAATTGTCAATTGACGCGTCGTCAACAAAAATCGCTTCTGATAACGCTATCGGGGCGTCGTGTGTAATCCAACTGGTACATAATTCATCAATTTGATGAACCAGTTTTTCAAGATAATCGGCGCCGGAATAAACCGGTATAACGATGGATAGTTTGATCGGTTTTATGTAATCTGTATTCGCTATCATTCTATTTACACATAGTCAAAAATACTTAATATTAATTGCCGTATTTCTCGAAATACACTTTCGAAAAACTGTAAAGTGCAGAAGGCATCGGGTAATGCTGCTAATCCGACGAGGCTACCGGGGTTGAAAAGGCGAAATGGCGACTGCCTAGATAGGTTGCTATTGTATAAGGCAAAATACCCAATGCTTGAGCTAAATAACTGTTAATGCCAAATTTATTGATTGCTAACATTGTCACGCTTAGATTAAGCAGATAAGCAACCAGAACTACCAGGATAAATCGAAACAGCGCAGGGCCGACGGAACCCGTGTGCCGAAATGACCAACGCTTATTCAGTAAAAAACTCAAGACAAACCCACAACTGTATCCGACCATGTTGGCTACTACATCATTGAGGCCAACCAGCCACTTGGCTGCGTATATGATAAACAAGCCGACAGAGGTATTCGCAACGCCCACAATCATGAAACGTACCGATGCCAGATTGAGTGGGTTAATTCTTTTGCGCGGCCACATAGTATTGAGCTCCAAGCGGCAGCCAGCTTAAAAAGGGCTCTGCTACTCTAAATACCCTTAATTGACCGGGGAAAAAAATTCGATAGTGGCAATAGGGTGTTCTAAAGCCTGCTTCCCTAAAATTGCAAACCATCTTTTTTCCCGTTAGCAATACCGCATTATTATCAAAAGGGCAGGCATTAACAACCCGAACCGTTAGAGGATTTAAAGGGTTGTGTTCGAAGATTACGGCGAAACCGCCATGACGCAATACCCGATACCATTCCCGTAGGATAGATAAGTGTTTCGCGTGCGGTATATGGTGAAAAACACAAGCGGAAAAAATAACGTCGAAATGCTCGTCTGGGAATGGCAGGGCCGTCCCATCGAAACTGACGAAGCGGGCATCGCCAGAAAAACGCTGTTCAGCCAAGACCAAGCTTTTTTTGGAAACATCAAGACAAGTTAATTCACTGTTTGGAAGATAACGCTTGAAATACGGGATTGAATTGCCAACGCCGGATCCAAAATCTAATATTCTCATGTTGCCTGTTACGCCGGCTTTACTCAAAATCTTAGCGGTATCACGTATCTTGTACTCAGCAAAAAAATCAGGCTCCTCACCTGATGCCTTAATGCTCAAGGAATGAATGTGCCGGTATTCATCCGCGAATTTATCGAATTCCGACTCGTTCATTTTACAGATTCCTAATTGATATCAATGTCACCAAGCCCGATTGATAATCCGCATTACAACAGAAAACAGCGGAAAATTTCGGAGCGATTGTTACTGCAAGCAAGTAATTTGCTGCTGATTAGCGAAACGAGCCATGAACTTAATCCTGAAAGCTTGAAAATAGGGTAACTGTTTTTTGGTCAACAATCAATCGAGCCCTGACTGCTTGGAATCACTGGATCGTCTATTGTAGACAGAAAATGCAATGGGTTCTGTGCCGATAGTGCCGATTCGCTGGGTGCATGAAGACAATTTATTACTATCGATGCCGACTTGGGAATGTACATAAAGTATGGATATATTTCGTTCGATTACAGCTTGGCAAATGTCATAGTCCGGGAGCTTAAATATTTCGATGTCTGACCTATTATTGGCCGGGAGCAAATTCGTGGTTCCGGAAAAACTGGAAATTACATTTCCAAAATCCATAATTGTCCCAGCAAATTTCAAATCCTGGTTTCCTGGCCTGGATTTGAAGTCATTGACAATAACAGCTCCCATTGACGCATAGATTTCCGCAGTATGATTAGAATTTATGATCCTTTGATAGGCGAGCCGTAACGACGGCATACTGATCAGGCTGGAGAGTGACACGCCTAGCGGAAATAAGGCTAGTCCTGTAATCAAGTATTTTTGTATGCTTGGCGTATTAGCCCCTGAACGTCGAAGATTGCTGCAAACCAAAACACTCATCGGTACAACGGCGGCAAACAGGTAGACAAGTATATGTTGAAGCTGACCGAAATTTGATGACCTGTTTATATAATAGGGGAGCATCCCCAGTCCGGACAGCGCATAAAATGAAGCAAGGTGCGCCATGGATGGTTCATTGCGGTATTTGGGCCGCAAAGCATTATCTTGCAAAACAACACCGGTACAGTTTTTTCGGATAAATGTTAAACCCGTTACTGTCGATGCCGCCAAGTAAGAAAACACGAACACCCATAAACCGAAGTCCGGCATGGGTAGTGCGCCAAATCCAGTACCGAAACCACCGGCAAACTTAACCAAATACACAAGGTGCACAGAGCCGGAAATCGCGTAAACATAGATCAAAAATAAAGCCATACTGAAGACGGCAGCAATAAGATGGATCAGGGAATTTCTTGCAGCCCTCTCAAAACTGTCTTCTTCAAAAACAAGCACTGTTATGGAAGCGATGAGATAAACTATTCCGCTCTCGAAATTGTTCACTATTGCAAAGCCACACAGACTTCCGATGATAGCTGAATTTCTGATGGATCGGATGGTTGATAGATTTGCTGTTAATGCCAGCGCTATCAAAGGAGCGAAGAAATGCCGAACGGGTACGGAGGAAAATAGAACAAAAATAGAGCTTGAGTATGTGTCCTCAGGCTGTTTTGTTATTAACACGCCGGGAATAAAGAGCAATATACTAAAATACTTGATTCGTTTAGGTAAGGCGCGAGCAATCGATAATATATAAAGCGCAACGGTTAGCAGTGCTAAACCGCTGAGAAAGAGTACGGCGTTATCGAAACTGGCCGCATTTCTGAAAATAACGGCAAATAAATAGCCTAATAAAGACGTATATTGCGATACGAAATTAGATAACGGGTAGCTTCCGTTCGAAGGAGCCAGCACCTCGTTTATAACATATGCCGAATGATAGGTATCGATAAGGCTGTTGGCCGTTTGCATTCCTGATGGAATATAGACAAAGCAAAATCCAATGATGGAAATAAACCCCAGCACCCGGCTGATAGTTTTTCCAGCTTTATGTAATAGCCAATAAACGGCTAAAGAGCCTATAATTCCCAGTGAGGCGATTTTTATGCCATAGCCATACCACAAATTTTTAAAATCTGTCAGTTCGCTAATAATCGAAACCGAGCAATATAGAACGATTATAGAAGTAAAAGCTTCAAACAAGGCTGCTCTAGTATCTAACGGGAAACTGCCGTTTTTTTCCGTAAAATAGACTTTGGTCAAGCCATAGGCCACTAATCCCAACAGTCCTAGGTAAACTAGCTTATCCGACAGTTCAAGATCTTGTAAAAAGGTTGCAGCTATCACTTTTACTAAAGGGAGGAGGAGGCTGGGGGCTATAATACTGGCAAGAAAAGCTACCGATAAATTATCCCGCGCTATCGAGTTGATTCTATTTTGCATGGATGCTATTTCCAGATATAAAAATATTTTCAGTACGCACTTGGACTATAATCCAGCCCTATAAAGCATTTCATGCCGCTGCATCTCTTCAATGCGCCCAAGTTCACGGTAGCAGTTAGCCAAATGTAAATGCGCTTCCTTATAACCGGGCCATAATTCTAATGTCCGTTCCAATTCCAAAATCGCGGCAGCGCATTGATGGGTATCTTTTAAGGCAATACCCAGATTAAAATGGGCTTGGTAATAATCGGGTTCTTGTTTTAAATACTCTCGGTAATGCAAAATAGCTTCCGGTACTTGCCCATTTAACTGAAGACGCAAGGCTTCTGAAAATGGCGCTACATTCTTAGGGGCGCCCGGGCGGAGATTTTTACTGTTGTACAAAAAAATGGAATAGCCGATTTTTTCATCCGGTTCCCGTAAACGCATCCAGGTATAGCAATTTACCTGATCAACGGTGGTGGGTGCTAATAGCTGCCTGATTTGAACGGCCACCAACTCTCCGGTATCATGACAAGGCGGTGGTGTGTATTGTATGCCCGCCCTAGATAATACTGCTCCACTCCAGCCATGGGGAAGAAATGCCAAAGAATTAATCTTACGGTCTTGTAACCACCGGCGCAAATCGCCCCCCCCTTGCGCCCAGTCATTACCTTCAGTAGCAATCCTCCACCCTTGTTCGGGGCCGCCAGCCAAAAAATTAAAATACATTAAATAGTAAGGATGAATAGCTACACTGCCGAGCGTATTGATTACCAACAGACCGCTTATAAAAATTGAACGTGAGGTTGTGCGTATTCCTTGAACGGCGTAACCCGCCAATAAAAACAAAAAAGGCAACGCCGGTAGAATGTGACGGATACCGATTTGCATTTTGCCGTGTGAAGCTACCCCAATTAATAATAGAGGGGGTAAAACCAAAAACAGAATATGCCACCAGTCGCGCGGCAAACGATCAATAATGCGCGCCAGTCCTAATCCTATAATAATTAAGGTGGGAATTGGCAGTTTGACCACTAGCAGCATTAAAAAATAATTAGGCCGTTCGCCGTATCCGGCTTGCCCGAGAAAATAAGTTAAATAACGTTCGTTACTCGTATTATCCAGTACCGCTAATAAACCGCTGACATAAGTAAAAGGCAAGGGTACGGGCAGCCACATAGGCCAAAAATACGTTAGCCGCTCTGAGCCTGTCTGAAACGGAAACACAGCAAGTGGTTTAGCCTGATCAACATATTGTGTCGGCGTCAATAACACGCCATTGAAGCCATAGATCAGATTAATCCCTAATACGGTAACAATGCCTACCAGCACTAAACCACCTGCGACAATCCGTAACCGGCGAGTAAACGGCACCTGTAATATTGTGGCGCCGGCTATAGTAACAGTGCCTAACACGACCAATAACGGCACTAAAAGCAGCGCGGTATGTTTTGCCATAAAAGCGGCGGCGACCGCCAAACAGACCCATGCCAGACGGCGTAAATCCGGGACTTGCAAATAACGCCACCAAGTATATATAGAGGCAAACATGAGAGTAGTCGCCGGCATATCGGTGGTTACGAGTGGGGCATTCGCCAATAAGGGGGGGCAAAGAACATACAGGGCCAAGGGTAGCAACCCTCTTAACGGGCCGAACAATTGCACTCCCCAAAGGTATAACAGCCAACCGAGCAATACCGAAAATATCAGCATCGTCAAGCGGGCTGGCCATAATAACCGATCTTCAATCGTGCCGAAAAAAGCATTGGGCGAATTGTTAAAATCAGCCTGTGCCCAGGCGTCACCCATGCTATCTGCTACGGAATCTATCGACATAAACAACGCGGGTATCGCGGATACTAGCCTGGCAAGTGGCGGATGGTCACCATTTAAGCGCGGATCGCCGGTTTGCAATTGCGCGATGCCTGCGGTTAAATGGAAGGGCTCATCCCAGGTTGATGATTTCTGCCATACGCTCAGTGCGGCTGTAACGACAAATACAGCAATTAAAACAGCGGCTAAAAAAGGTGAGTAGCGTATTTTCCACATCGATTAATCTTCCGTGCTATACAATCAGGTAACTATTTAGCCTGATTTAAACATTAAAATCAGATCAAAGCAATTCACAGCAGCCTTGTACGATACATTCCTAACTGGCGGTTACCGGATGATGGGCCTATTATAAGGCATGGCTTGCGATAATACTTTCACAGCCTCCGGAGCTTGGGAACAATGGCGTGAGTAGCTATTGCAAGTTCCCCTAAACCGACATACTTCATTCATGAACCTGAAATTCCACCTGCTGTCCCGTATCATAATCATCGCCATACTGTGCCTGATCGTAACGGCGGCTTATGTGCTGTATCAAACCGACCAGCAGGCGCAACTACAGGCCCGACTCAGCGCCGATTCCTTGAGCAAACAACTGGAGATGCAACTGCTGCGCATCCATGCCGGTTTCGGCGAGCCGCAACGTTTCCCCGATTTCGACTTGTGGAAACAAACCGGCAGCGTACCGGGATTATGTGTGCGCTTCGTGCCGATAGACACTGCGCCGACGCGTAGCCTTTGCAACGGTTCAAGTGTGACGGGTCCAATCTGGCCGGCGGCGTTTGCAGCTTTTTACCGGCGGGTTTTCAATCCGGGACTTGACGTCAACCGGCCCATTGTATTTAACGGACGTCATTACGGCTCGCTGACCGTCACCCCCGGCGCGGAGATGGAAATTGCCGCAGCGTGGGCTAATATCCGAAACCTGCTGGGACTTTCCGCCATGATGATTTCAGCGATTTGCCTGTTGGTTTATCTCAGCATCAGCCGAATATTGCGCCCGGCGCAGATCATTGTTGACGGCTTGGAGCGGATGAAAAAAGGCGATTTATCGCTTCGTCTGCCCGGTTTTGACATCGCCGAATGGCAACGAACGGCAACGGCCATTAACCAATTGGTCGCCGCTCAACAGCAACTGCTCGCCGAGCGCAGCAAACTGGCCGTCAAACTGATGACCCTCCAGGACGAAGAACGCCGATACCTGGCGCGGGAGCTGCACGATGAATTGGGCCAATGTCTCGCCGCAATCAGCGCCGTCGCGGTATCGATCGGGCACAGCGCGCAGCGGCAATGCCCCGAGCTCGTCCCGGAAGCGCAACAGATCAGCCGTATTAGCGGCCATGTCATGACCAGCGTGCGCGGGTTGTTATTGCGCCTGCGGCCTTTCGAAATCGATGAGCTGGGGCTTGCAGACGGATTGAAAAGCCTGACCTCAACCTGGAACCTGCACAGCGGCGGCAAAACGCATTATCACTTACGGATAGACGGTGATTGCACTCGACTGCCCGAACCCTTACCGGCGACTATTTTCCGCATCGTCCAGGAATGCCTGACCAATGCCGCGAAACATGCCAATGCGGACAACGTCAATGTCACGCTCAAGATCGACGAGGAGGTCGTGACGCTGACTATTGAAGATGACGGCATAACCGACCAATTGCCCTATGCCGAAAATCCAGGCATCGGCCTGCTCGGCATACGCGAACGGGTCACCGCGCTGGCTGGGCAAATGCGCATGGCGACGGTGCAAGCACATGGCTTGAATATCGAGATTCAACTGCCGATTCCACCCGACAAGGCAGCGCAGCTATGAACAGCATTACAATCCTGCTCGTCGATGACCATGCCATCGTCCGCGAAGGCTACCGCTCGTTATTGAAGAAACAACCCGGCCTGGAGGTGATCGCCGAAGCCACAGACGGCGCAGAAGCCTATGCGCTGTTCAAGGAATACAGCCCGGATGTCGTCATCATGGATTTGTCCTTACCCGGACAAAGCGGCTTGTCTGCGATTGCAAGAATTAAACAACGCAGCGCCGCTGCAAAAATCCTGGTTTTCAGCATGCACCAGCATCCGAGCTTTGCTCTACAGGCCGCGCGTGCAGGCGCGCTCGGCTATGTCACCAAAAGCAGTGCGCCCGACGTACTGATCCGCGCCGTTTATGAGGTACACCAGGGCCGCCACACGCTGAGCGCCGACATAGCCCACGCGCTGGCGCTGGAAAAACTGGGCAGCGAACGCAACGCACTGGAAAGCTTGACTGTCAGGGAGTTCGAAATCCTGCGTCTGCTGGTAGACGCCAAAACGCCCGAAACCATCGCGCAAATACTCAATATCAGCCCGAAAACCGTGCTGAACTGCCATTACCTGATCAAACGCAAACTCGGTGTCGTTAGTGATATAGAACTGACCCGCCTCGCTATTAAAATGAATGTGATTGATTTGCTGGAATTGTCGGGTGCGCCGGAATAGTCGGTGGTTTTTCACGCTGCAATACCTTTCGTAACGGTCCAGCATTGTGCAATGCTTGATGTGCCCGTTTGTGCGCCTGTTGTTGGCGTCAGATTGGCGACTCTGCTAGACCGCCCACTAATTCCGATACAGGGGATTGGCATACAAAATATTACCAGAGCGTATTCCTGGCATAATATTAGGGCGATTGACGTTATCCGCCTAAATTTCAATCTTAGGAGACAAGATACTACTTGCTATACCTACGTAATCAATTATGATAAACAAGATTGGAAGAGGTAAAGTTTAACTTTCTGCTGACTATCTGCGGCGGTCAAAATCATGTTTCTTTTATTGCGTCTCCTACTCATTAGCAATAATGGGCGATTAAGGTAAAAGAGAAAACAATACTACCTCTTCCAATTTTTATACTAAGAAAGAATATATCTATGGACAGTACATTCTCGTTTAATGATTTTATCTCCCCAAAAAACCTAAAAGATTGTCGTTCTCCAGAATTATTGGCCAAGTTTTTAGGGTTCAACAGTTATAATGATTTATCTAACCTTATATATCCTAATACTAATAACTTATATCGAAGTTTTTATATTCCTAAAAAAAATGGGACTATCAGAAGAATAGATGCACCTAAGAAAAAGTTAAAAGAAATACAAAAATTAATATTACACGAATTAGATATTATCTATACTCCAAAAAAATCAGCGCATGGTTTTATAAAAAATAAAAGCATTGTTACTAATGCCAGCCAGCATACAAACAAAAATTTCATATTAAATATTGATTTGAAAGAATTTTTTAATACAATTAATGTTTTTAGAGTTAGAAAATTATTCATCAAAACGCACTCGCTAACCTTAGAGCCGTCTACAGCTACTGTTTTAGCTCAACTATGTTGTCATAACAGCATACTTCCTCAAGGGGCTCCAACCTCTCCTATCATCTCAAATATGATATGTTACAAACTGGACTCAGAATTACAGGCTCTAGCCACTAAACATCGCTGTACATATACCCGTTATGCAGATGATATTACGTTTTCATTTACTCAATCGAGAGGCCGATTACCTAAAGATATTGTTACCATAACAAAAGATAAACAGTTATTTATTGGTGCAGTTCTTAAACAAATTATCAAGAATAATGGATTTGAAATTCAAGAAGATAAATCACGGATAACAAGTAGGGATCAACGGCAAGAAGTAACAGGTTTAACTGTTAATGATAGGGTCAATGTTACAAGAGAGTTTGTTAAACAAACGTCATCCATGCTTTATGCATGGAAAAAATTTGGCTTAGAAAAAGCAGAAGAGCATTATTTATTAAAGTTTCACAAAAAAACTCTTTTTGAAAAACACAAAAGAAAAATAGATGAAAAAAAAGGGGCTTTTTTTAAGAGAATCGTAAAGGGGCGAATCAATTATATTAAGATGGTTCGCGGTGAAGGGGATATTATTTATAGAAAACTAGCTTATAAATTAACTGAGGCATTAGGTAAGCCTAATTTAAAATATAAGAAATCTGTACACGATATAGTTGCAGACTCTACCTTTATTATTCATGATTCAGGTGATGATTGCTATGGAACAGCTTTCTTACTTGAAGGTGTTGGCTTGGTAACAAACTTTCATGTAGTTGAAAACATAACCCAAGACAATGCCTGCATGCTTAAAGTATTTCGGCATGATGAGTTCGAAAGTAAAAGAAAGGTGAATTTCATTAAATCTGATAAGTCTAAAGACATCGCAATTTTCCAACCCACAAAAGAGTTTAATGGGATAAAAAGGTTAAAAATAGGTGACGATACGAATATAAAAGCAGGGGATAAAATAACGGTTATAGGATTCCCTCATTATGGACAAGGTGATGGCCCATATATTAATGCTGGAAAAATAGTTCAATCAAAAAATCGTTTTGGCAACAAAGTTTGGATGATCGATATTCCTGTAATACATGGAAACAGCGGTGGCCCTGTTGTAAATGATAAAAATGAAGTTATTGGTATTGCTACAATGGGGTCAGAAAAACATGATTTTTCCACTCCCTTTCATGGTTTTATTCCCATTTCTATTTTATCTGATTACGCTAAAGAAAATACTTAAACTTCAAATTTCCCACACCAGAGCGTCGGAACGATGCAAACCCATAAGACAACATTATGAAAATCGAATCCATCCGCCTAAAAAACTTTAAAACATTCCGAGACGTACACTTAAAAGACATTCCACCTTTTTTAGTCGTAGTCGGCGCAAACGGCACCGGTAAAACAACCTTATTTGATGTTTTTGGTTTTTTGCATGACTGTTTGAAAGGCAATGTTCGGCAGGCATTGGATAGCCGGGGGCGATTTAAAGAAGTCGTTAGTAAAGAGAGCAACGGCGAGAGTATTTTGATTGAAATTCAATACCGTATGGAAATTACCGGGGTTGAGCGTTTAGTCACTTATTCTTTAGAGATAGCCGAGCAAAATAATGCCCCTTATGTAAAACGAGAAAGATTACGCTACAAGCGCGGTCGCTATGGCAGTCCCTACCATTTTCTCGATTTTGCCAATGGCAAAGGCTACGCAATTACGAATGAAGAAGAATTTAATAAATCTGATGAAGAATTGACACGGGAAGACCAATCGGTCGCACCCGATGCGTTGGCGATAAAAGGCCTCGGGCAATTTGCACGCTTTAAGGCGGCCAATGCGTTTAGGCAATTGGTGGAGTCATGGCATGTGTCGGATTTCCATATCAGCGCGGCACGAGGACGTAAGGAAGCAGCGGGCGATTCGGAACACTTGTCTGAAACGGGCGATAATTTGCCGCGTGTCGCGCAGTATTTATACGAACAATACCCGCAGACATTTCAAAAAATTCTCGACACCATGACGCGCCGGGTACCGGGAATAGATAAAATTGAACCCAAATTAATGGATGACGGTTATCTTACTTTGCGTTTTAAAGACGGCTCATTTAAAACCCCCTTTTTGGATCGCTATGTCTCGGATGGCACGATTAAAATGTTTGCTTACCTAGTGTTGTTGCATGATCCGCAACCGCATCCCCTGTTATGTGTGGAAGAACCGGAAAATCAGCTTTATCCGAAATTGATGACTGAACTCGCCGAGGAATTTCGCCTTTACGCCCATCGAGGCGGGCAGGTTTTGGTTTCCACGCATTCCCCTGATTTTTTAAATGCCGTGAATCTGGAAGAAGTGTGTTGGTTGGTTAAAAAATCCGGTGCTACAGAAATTTGCCGGGCCAAAGACGATCCACAAATCGCCGCGTACATGGCTGATGGTGATCAAATGGGTTATTTATGGAAACAGGGCTTTTTCACGGGAGCCGACCCGGAATGAAGGAAAGGGAATTGGTATTTCTTCTTGAAGAGGAATCGGCTAAAGCTATGTTGGAAAGTTTGCTACCTCGAATACTCAATCCCTGTATTACGCCAAGATTAATTCCATTTCAGGGCAAGTCAGACCTCGAAAAACAACTGGTAAAACGTATCAAAGGTTATCTAAATCCCAATGCCCGGTTTATTGTCATGCGCGATCAAGATAGTTCTCCGGATTGTAAGGCATTGAAAAAATCGCTATTAGCCCGATGTGTACAGTCAGGCCGTCAACCTATTCCATTAGTGCGTATTGCTTGCCGTGAACTTGAAAGCTTTTATTTGGCTGATCTTGCAGCGGTAGAAAACGCGATGGATATGAAAGGATTAGCCAGGCAACAAAACAACAAAAAGTTTCGAAATCCGGATTATCTATCCAGTCCTAGCAAAGAGCTGGCCGTACTGACCCAGCAACGTTATCAAAAGGTCAGTGACTCCAGGGTAATTGGACAGCACTTGGATGTAAATAATCAATGTTCTGTTAGCTTTAAAAATCTGATCGCAGGCATTCGGCGCATGGAACAAGAGCTCATTGGGCTCTAATTATCTAGAATTTATTGGCATAAGATTCAGCAAGATGGTTCACTAGCTATGTAGTGGAAATTAATTTGTTGACCGAAAGTGATGCTGTAGAATCAAAACATCATGGCATCAAAGAATCAGGTGAAGTAGATGAGAACCGCTTTAGAGGCCGTTTGGAAACTATGAATGCAAGCCAGAGAGCTCAGGGGGCCGGATTGATTTTGAGGAAAATCTAGATTTGAGCTGGAAAGCCTTGCTATTTCTGGCCTTGAGTTGGAGTTTCCAAACTGCCTCTTAGACATTGACGAAGACATTTTAATGGCGGCAAAGACGCTCGCCAAACATCGGAATTTGTCTGTTGGGCAAGTTGTACCAGTTTTCGGCCATTTTCATATGGAAATACCATCGTTACTAACGATGTAGTCAATGACCTGAGGGAAACCGAAGTTGTCTAATGTGTGCTCAATTGGATGAGAGCATTTGCCGGTTATTTTGTAAATTGGAAATCAAATTATGAGTGAATACTCAGTTTTAGGTCGCAGGCTGCACATCGCGCAGCACAAACTAAAGGCATTTTTACTGTTTCTTCTGTTGTCAGGCTCAAGCCACGCAGACGATGTACTGACTCAAATCACCGCACGTTTAGTTAAAACCCCGATAACCCAGGGTCATTTCCAGCAGGAAAAGCGCCTGAAAATCTTGCGCAAACCTCTGCTATCCGCCGGTACTTTTACCTATCATCAAAGCAAGGGCGTGATCTGGAAAACGCTGACGCCGGTAGCTTCATTATTGCTGGTGAATAAGTCGCGGCTATTGACGGCTCAAGGCGAGCAGGCGGTTCCGGCGGCTTTCGGAGAAATCTTTAATGCGATGCTGGGCGGTGATTTACAGCGCTTGAGCGAGGGTTTTGTAATCAGTGGTGCAGATCAGCAACCTGCTTGGCGTATTGAGCTGACGCCCAAAGATGAATTACTCAAGAAAATAATCAGCACGATGGTGCTGACCGGCGACAATGAACTGCGCGCATTGGAAATTCACGAAGCCGGCGGTAATGTGGCGCGTATTGAGTTGTCGCAAATCAGCCATCCCGAACAATTAAGCAGCGAACAGGAAGCTGATTTTGAACGCTTATCACCCTAGGATAACGGCGTGGCTTTGGCTGCTGGGCATGATGATAATCGGTTTTTTCGGCGCACAGACGCTGACTAAAGACTGGCTGGAAACCGGTTTTTTGGCCTTGTTGCCGGCTAGCGAACAAAATCCCGAAATCGCCGACATTATCGATCGGCACAATCAACACATTAACCGCAAAGTGATCTGGCTGAGCGGTGGGGCGACATCGGGGCAGGCGATTGATCAGGCGCAAAAGCTTAAGCAATTGCTGGAACAAAGCAAGCTGTTTGAGCAGGTGGTATTGGAGATGCCGAAACAACAGTACATCAAGCAATATCAGCAGTTATTTCCCTATCGCTATCAATTGCTGGATGAACAAACCCGGCGCATGCTGGCCGAAAATCCCCAGGCTTTGCTTAAGCAAAACCTGGAAATTATCTACAGTCCGGTTGGGCAAATGCAGGCGGCTGATCTTGAACATGATCCCTTGTTGTTATTCAGCCGTTATTTTAATGCGCAAAACCCGATGCAATTTAACCTGGAACAGGGCATTGTTGTTCTGCAAGATCAGCAGCGCTTTTGGGCGTTATTGATAACCGATTTGCAGGACAATAATTTGCAATTGGACAAGCTGGAAAACTTGCAGGCTCTGGTTGAAACGGCAACGGTTCAGCTGAATGGTCAGTTGTTGGTGACCGGGATGCCGCTGTTTACCGCAGCGGGTTCGCAGTCGGCGAAACAGGAAATTTCCACGGTCGGCGTCGGTTCCAGCGCAGGGATTGTTTTGTTGATGCTGCTGACATTTCGCAGTTTACGACCCTTGGCGCTGTCGTTTCTGGCGATAGGCAGCGGTTTGTTTGCGGCTTTGGTCATCAGCATCCTGTTTTTCGGTAAAATACATATAATCACCCTGGTGTTCGGCGCCAGCTTGATCGGGGTCGCCGATGACTATGCGCTGCATTTTTTTTGCGACAGCTTCGGCTCAAAAGACTGGAATCCGCGCCAGGGACTTAAATATATCCTGCCGGGGCTTGCCATCGGCTTGTTAACCAGTATCTTAAGCTATGCGGGTCTGGGGCTTTCGCCGTTTCCGGGTTTGCAGGAAGTGGCTTTGTTTTCAGGCGTCGGATTACTGGCCGCCTGGTTGACTGTAGTGCTGCTGTTTCCGTTGTTGTTGACAGGATTTCAGCCCGAGCATGAACCGGTGATACTGAAACTGACCAGCTACTGGCAACAGCACTGGCCGGCCTGGTTGTTAAAAAACCGACGAGGTTTGAGTTTATTGCTGGTGGTTTTTATAGTCGGAGGCATTTGGCAATTAACGCCGCGCGACGATGTCCGTTTGCTGCAACCGGCGTCCGATGAATTAATGCAGACTGCAGATAAAATCAGAGAATTATTGCCGGTGGGTCAGGAAAACCAGTTTTTTCTGGTGTCGGGTAAAGATCAGGCCGAATGGCATCGGAATGAACAGCGTTTGCTCGAGCAATTGCATGCCTTACAACAGCAACAGGTGTTGAAATATTACCAGAGTCTTAGTGACCTTTGGCCGGAGACGGGTAGGCAGCTGGAAAATTATCGACTGCTCAAACGCAGTCTGTATGAATCTGGCTTGGTCAAACAGTACATGACCGATCTCGGCTTTAGTGATGCCTCTGTCAACGCCGAGCTTAAACAGTTTGGCGATGCGGCAACGAGGTCCGTTACTTTGCCTGAATGGCTGGAAACCGCCGATGAAAACAAGCAGCAGTTATGGCTGGGTTGCCGTGCGGATCGTTGTCTGAGCATGGTTTCATTAACCGGCATTAGCAATCTGGCAAAATTATCGACGTTACAGAATTTGCCGGGCGTCAGTTGGGTGGATCATGTCGATCAATTATCAGCGCTGTTTGCCCGCTACCGGGTCAGGGCCAGCGCCTTGTTAAGCGCCTCGTACTGTTTGGTTTTTATCGGCTTGGGGTTTAAGTTCGGTTGGCGCAATGCGTTAAAGATAACTGCAATTCCGGTGGTGTCGGCGCTGGTAGCGTTGGCGATGATGGGCTGGTTTGACCAGTTGTTCAGTTTGTTTAACTTGTTTGCGCTGTTGCTGGTGTTGGGAATCGGCGTCGATGATGCTATTTTCTTTTTTATAGCCGGGGAGTCCGGCAAGACAACGCCTGGGGCTATTGCCGAAACCGACGACAAACGCGCCAGCACCTCGCTAGCCGTGACTTTGTCTGCCTTGACAACCTTGCTGGCTTTCGGTTTACTGGCGGTTAGTTCCACCGAGATTGTCCATGCTTTTGGTTTTACCGTTGCGGTGGGTATTTTAACGGCGTTTATGTGTTCGCCGTTGGTGGGGCATGTTCAGGGGAGGGTGGTTAATCCTGAAAAAAATGACCCTAAGTAATCCTCAAATTCCTGCTATATCGTTCCCACGCTCCGGCGTGGGAATGCCGCCTGTGACGCTCTGCGTCACGCAACGCGGGAGCGTTGCTGACTGCATTCTCACGCCGGAGCGTGGGAACGATGGCATGGGGGGATTTTTTCGAGTTACCTTAAGTTTCTTATTCTATCTAAATAATAAAGCCATACTATGACTTTCAGAACAACCCGCATCGGCTTTATTATCGCCGGCAGTGTGATTGGCCTTTTACATTATTTTTGCGGTATCAGTTTGTACTGGCTGATAGCACCAAGCGTGATTGCCGTTGAATTGCTCGTTTACGGTTCAGGCACTATCCAATCCAATTTTCATGCAAGGGCCTATTGTTCCGGCAATAGCACTGAAAAAGAAATTGCCCTGACTTTTGATGACGGCCCGAACTCGACGTATACCCCCAAGGTATTGTCGCTATTGGCCGAATATCAGGCCCCGGCCACTTTTTTTGTTATCGGCAAGCACATTCCCGGCAATGAAAGTATCTTGAAACAAATCGATGCGGACGGACACAGCATCGGCAACCATACTTATACGCATTCATTTTTTATCGATTTTAAAAGCACGCGAGCTTTTAAAGACGAGCTAAGCCGGACTTCTGATGCGGTTTGCAAGATTATCGGCAAGCGCATGAGATTGTTTCGTCCGCCCTACGGCGTAACCACGCCCCATCTTGCCAAAGCGTCAAAGGGCTTGGGGTATCGTATTATCGGCTGGAATATCCGCTCATTGGATACGACCGGCGATAGTGCCGACATCATTACCCGCCGCGTGCTGACACAGATTAAACCCGGCGCGGTTATTTTGTTTCATGATACGTCCGATAAAACCGTAGAGGTATTGAAACGCACACTGGCCTTTGCGCAAGCAAACGACTACAAAATTGTTACTATAGAGCGGCTTTTAGGAATCAAGGCCTACGAGCTTACCCATGCAGCGGAAACTGGTGAAGCAAAAAACAGGCTTTTGACCTTGCTTTCTTTTGCCAAGTCGAAAGGCTATTAAGGAACGCGCATGAAATACTTGAACATTTGATTCACCCTCTCCCTAGCCCTCTCCCTG
>SXGU01458968.1_pt1 | contig 18252 bp, 34 predicted proteins | sample 3174531 | NCBI WGS metagenome assembly SXGU01 (sample SAMN11356863, study PRJNA531348) | freshwater metagenome | isolation source: freshwater sample F1-140 | place: China: Fuxian Lake, Yuxi | collected 2017-12-25 | reverse complement strand
CGAACTCGTCACCGCCGAGCCGCCCGATCGTGTCCTCGGTGCGGAAGTGCTGCCGCAGCCGCGAGGCGACCTCACGCAGGACGGCATCGCCGGCCGCGTGGCCGAACGTGTCGTTGACCGTCTTGAAGTGGTCGATGTCGCAGAACAGCACGCTCAGGCGGGTGCCGTGGCGCACGGCCCGGGAGTGGGCCCGGTCGAGCGCCTCCATGAAGGCCCGGCGGTTGGCCAGCCCGGTCAGCGAGTCGGTCAACGCCATCACGTGCAGCTCCTCCTCCCGGGCCCGCAGGGCCGCCTCGACCTCCTCGCGGCGCCCGATGTCGGCTCGCAGTGCCGCGGTGGCCCGGTCGACCTTGGCCAGGGCCCGTTGCCGAGACGTCGACAAGGTGCCCAGCAGCACTGCCAGCAGCAGGGTGAACAGGACTCCGGCGTTGCGCGCCCGGGTGCTGCGTGAGGGACCGAGGCTCGACATGAACTCCTCCGTGGGCTGCACCAGCAGCCGCCAGGTCCGCCCCGCGACGGGGATGGTGACGGTGCGCTCGAGTCCGGTGCCCTCGACGACGTTCCCCAGGTCGACCCCCGCCACCAGCACGGCCTCGGTCGTGGGCGTCGAGTCGTCGGTGAGGGTCACCGCCACGGTGTCCTGCGAGGCCCGGGCCATCGTCTCGTCGAGGAAGTCGCGGCCGCGCATGCCCAGGAGGAGCCAGCCGAGGAACGCTCCCTCGTTCCCGGTCTCGGCCGCCCCCACGATGGGTGCGGCCAGCACGAAGGACTGCTGCTGCCCTGTTGTCGGCCGCTCGCGGTCCTTGAGGAGCACGTAGGTGGCACTGGCCGTCACCTGGTCGCGGCTGCGCGCCTCGGCGAGCGCCTCGGTCGGCTCCGACGCCTCGCTCACGTCGCGTCCGGTCTGCACCGGGATGCCGTCGAGAGGGTGGTTGAGCACGACGAACAGGTGGTCGTCATCGGTGCCGAAGGGGCTGAGGACGAGGTCCGGGTTGCCGCGAGCCCGCCACTCCCGTTGCAGCCGGGGGATGTCGTCGTGGGCCGCCGGGACCACCAGCGAGGTCCCCGTGGTCCCGGGAAGGCGTTCCCGCGTGAGTGTCATGGTCAGGGCCGTGAAGTCCGCGGCGCTCAGGTCGCTCTGGGCGCCGATCGCGGCGGCCAGGTCCATGCTGGTCTCCACGTAGCGCCGCACCTCGGCCGCGACAGCGCTCTCCACCACCTGGACCCGCAGGTCCATCGCCGCGCCGGCGCGGTCCGCTTCCTGCTCCCCGATCGCGTCGGCCAGTACCCACGACCCGACCAGGCCGAGCGCGATGAACCCGCTCACGAGGAGGGTCGCAAGGCGACCGCGCCTCGTCATCACCGCGCGCTCAGCATGGAGCCATCATCGTGGCTGGCGAGCGTCGAGCCCGGGTTTTCGGGAAACCCGGTGGATCAGGAACGGTGCTGGTACGCCATGAGGGACTTGAACCCCCAACCCGCTGTTTTGAAGGATTGAGCCGCTCGTCCTGGGTCCTGGCGGCATGAGCGCGGGGATCGTGGGCGACTGGCGACCGCTGGCCCTCAGGACGCTCGGCGCTCTGTGCATCGCCGCCGAGAAGTGCGCAGATGAGGTGGCGGAGTTGTCCGACGCCGAGCTGGACGAGGTACTGCGAGTGCTGCGCGGAGCGATCGAAGGGATGAGGTCGTGAGGGCGAGCATGGTCGTCGTGGTGTGCGACGGCGCGTGCGGGGACTCGACCACCCTGGACCTGGACAGCCCGATTGGCCTCGACCAGCAGCTGCGCGACAAGGCGTGGATGTGCGCAGCTGATGGCGCTGACCTCTGTGGCGAGTGCAGCCGCAAGGAGATCGCCCGAGCGGCGCTGCTCGAGCGGCTGGCCCAGCAGGGCCGGCCGCGCGTTGGTGGTCGGCGCCTGATGGCCGTCAACAACCCGTAGCCCTGTGGAGGAAGTTCCGCGCGTTCGCTCGATCGTGGGTAGAACGTCCCGCATGTCATGGGGAACCGACGTCGACGCTTGGCGCGACTTTCAGAGGACAGCCGGCCTGCCGAACAGCACGATCGAGCTGCGGACCTACCACGTCCGCCGCGCTGGTCGTGACCTCGCGCGGCCACCGGATGAGGTCGAGCTCGAGCACCTGGTCGAGTGGCTCGCCTCGAAGGGATGGAAGCCGAACACGCGCCGGTCCTACCGGGCCTCGCTGCGATCGTTCTACGGGTGGGCGCTCTACACGGGCCGGGTGAGGAGGTCGCCGGCTCACCAGCTGCCGCCGGTCAAGGTCCCGCGTACCAAGGCCAAGCGGGCGCCCGAGACGGCGTACACCTCGGCCCAGCGGATCGCCGACGACCGCGCTCTCCTGGCCATCCGGCTCGCGGGCACCTGCGGCCTGCGGCGCGGTGAACTCGCGCGGTCGCGCCGCGACTGGCTCGAGCGCGACCTGCTCGGCTGGACGCTGCACGTCGTCGGGAAGGGAGGCCGCGAGCGATGGGTGCCGGTGCCCGACGACCTCGCTCAGACAATCCTGCGGCGTCCGGCCGGCTACCTGTTTCCGTCGCCGCGGGGCGGGCACCTGACGCCTCATCACCTCGGCAAGATCGTCTCGACGTGCCTGCCCGGGGACCTGACGACGCACTCGCTGCGCCACCGGGCCGGCTATGTCTCCTACGACGGCACGAAGGACATCCGGGCGGTGCAGGAGTTCCTCGGGCACGCCAAGCTCGACACGGTGATGATCTACACCGAGGTGCCGCCGGCCAGCATTCGGGCAGCGATGGAGGCCGCGGCCTAGTCCTCGCTAGAGCGCGACAGGATCCGGATCACCTGGGGGACCGAGATATCGGCCGCGGCGGCAATCTCGCGCAGCCTGAGGCCGGCGTGGTCGTGGCCCTGGACGATGAGGTCGTCGCGGGTGGTGCGTGCGTTGGTGAGCGCGGCCTGCGCGTCGGCTACGTGCTCGGATGCTGCTTTGATCCGTGCAGGTAGCGACTCAAGGTCGCTGATTACGGTCGGGTTGTCCGGCACCGGAGCCTCCGTTTCTCTGAGGGAACACGCGACGTAATACCTGCGGGGAGTCGCGCCTTCCCTCGGAGTATCAGCCTCGTGAGTGGTGAGTCCGGGGCAACGACGTCGCGATCCGGCCCGAAGGTCCGAGGGACCTGCAACGCAGGCCACGTGACCGAGACCCGCGCGCAGAAGGGCCGGGTCACCTGGCACGGCGGGTGCGGCGAGCCGGGGTGTGACCTCGAGGTGCTCTGTCGTCGGGTCCCGGCGACGCGGGCCGCGGAGCAAGCCACCGAGGAACCAGCAGCGCCGGCCTCCGGGTCGGCCGTCAAGGAGGTCGACTATGGCACCCCCCAGCCGCGACGAAACCAGCGCCGCGAAGAGCCCCGCGAAGGCGAGCCAGCCGGAGAGCCCGAGCGAGCCCAGCAGCCCGCCAGCGCCGCCGAGCCAGCCGCTGAGCCCGTTGTTCCTGGCGACGGCCCCACCGCCGAGCGACGACCCGAGCACGTCGAGCCAGCTGCCGCCGTCGTCGGGCCTTCCCGGAATGGACCCGACGAGCCCAAGCGACGGCGCCGACTCTCCTTCCGGTCCCCGCTCGACCGGTAAGGCCCGGCTGCGCGAGCTGCGCGAGATGGCTCGCGCCGCCGTCGCTACCGCCGGCGGGCTCGCGCACCAGCTGCTCACCCGGCCGGACACTCCGGAGCGCGAGGTCGGGCTCTACATGCCGGACAAGGAGGACGTCGAAGCGATCGGCGACCCGCTTGCGAGCCTGGCCTCGAGACGGATGCCCGAGGGGGCCGCAAACCCCGACGCCGTCGACCTCGTACGTGTGGTGCTCGGCCTGGTCGGCTACGCCGGCAAGCAGATCCAGAAGCGCGCCGAGCTCACCCGCCAGTGGCTCGAGCAACAGGTCGACCCCGAGGAGCCGGACGGCCAGACCGGACCGGACGAGGTTGTGGTCCCGTGAGGCGTGTCGGCCGGCTCCTGACCGTGATCGCGCTGGGCGCCGTGGGTCTGATCCTGCAGACCTGCGCCGACCCGATCGCGGACCTGCTCTGGGCACCTCGTGAGGACGACGTCAGCGACCCCGAGCCGGAGGCCGAGCCGGAGCCCGTCGCCGAATGAGTGAGCCGCACCCGTTCCCCGCGGTCGACCCCGAGCTGAACCAGATCATGCTCGTGGTCGGCCGCAAGGGCTCGGGCAAGTCGGTGTTCGCCTACGAGACCTTCCGGGCCTGGCCGTACGTCGACAAGTTCGTGATCGACCCGACCGGCGACGCTGATCCGGGTGCGGACATCGGGACGGTGACGCTGCGAGAGCTGCCGGCCAAGCTGCCCGAGGCCAAGAAGGGCGAGTTCACCGTCACCCGCTACGTGCCGGACCCGTCCAAGGCGACGTACCGCGAGGACCTGGACCGGGCGGTCGGCCTGGCCTTGTTCCCCAAGCACCGTCGCGTGCTGCTGTGGGTGGATGAGGCCGGCGAGGTGTTCCCAGCCGGCCGGACAGGGCCGTACGCGTCGATGCTGCTGCGCCAGAGCCGGCACTACTACGCGTCAGTCCTGCTGTGCTGCCCGCGGCCGATCACGATCGACCCGCTCTGCCTCGCCCAGGCCGACCGCGTGGTGATCTACGACCTCCCGCACCCGCGCGACCGCGAGCGGGTCGCCGCGGCGATCGGCATCGAGCCTCGCGAGCTGAGCGCGCAGCTGGACGAGACTCGCGCCCGCGGGCCTCACTGGTTCCTGCTGTACGACGCGCGCGCCCACGAGCTCTACCGGTGCCCGCCACTGCCGTTGTCGAGGTCCTACAAACACGCCCAGCAGTAGCGGCAATCTCTCGACGTCGAGACGGTTCTGTCAGAGCGATTCTCAGGCGTTTCGGTCGCGGTCGGTGCTCTTGTAGACCGCGATCTGCGCGCGTGCGACGGCGGTCAGGTTGTTGACCAGGCCGTCGAAGCCGCCGATCGCGGCCCAGTAGATCGAGAGCCGGTGCAGCTCGGGCACGTGCAAGGGTTGAGCGAAGACCACGCCGGCCGGGGACGCCGCCGACGGCACGGCGACCAGGGTGCGCGGGTACTCCTGGTCGCCAGGGAAGATGCCGCGGTCCGCGTCGAGGAAGACATCGACGCGCGTGGCGCCGCCGCTGCTGCCCGACCCGAAGACGTCGCCTTCGTTACGGCTGGTGTGTTCCCCGTTCGCGAGCAGCTGCACGACGAGGTGCTGGACCATCCACAGCTCACCCTCGGGGACCAGGTCGAACGCGCCGAGGATCTCGGCCTCGCCGCCGGCGCCGACGGAGTCGAACTCCTCGAGCACCGGGTACGCGTAGTGGTCGAAGCGCCAGCCGGGCTGGACGTTGACCGAGACGGGGAGGTGGGTCACCTCAGCCGCCGGGCAGCAGCTTGGTCGCGAAGGGCCGGCGCTTGCCGCGGTTCTCGTAGGCGTCGTAGAGCGCCAGGGCCCCGACGATGATGCCGCCGTACCCGACCCACAGCGCCAGCTGGCGATCCTTGATCCACGCGTGCGGCCGTGTCATCGGTGGTCGTCTCGCTCCGCGTCGACTCGGTCGCGCGTAGCTCGGTCTTCCTCGAGTTGGGGCAGGGCCTCCGGGTCGATCAGGTGCGGCGCGAGGATCTCGGCGACCGCGGCGCGCAGCTTGGCGTCCATCTCGCCGTTGCGCAGCTTGTCGACGCCCTCGCCGAGCTCGTCCTGCTTGCGCCCGACCTCGTAGGCCTTGGCCAGTCCGATCACCGCGGGGAGTGCTACGGCCAAGGCGCCGAAGAGCTGCGCGATCTGAGCGCCGTTGTCGCCGGGCACGAAGATCAGCACCAGGACGGCGCCGGTGATCGTCACGCTGAACATGAGCGAGGCCGCGATGACGACCGCGACGGACGTCGGGGTATTGCCGTTCTTCATGGTGCGAATTTCATCGCGAGGGCGACGCGAACGATGCGCATTCACGTCGCGGGTTGCTGTGCCAGTCCCGTCGGTATGGTTAACCCCCGGTCGGTCGCCCGTGCAAGGATCAGGCGGTGGTCAAGCCGACGGGAGCAGGGTGGTATGCGCACCCCTGGTCGGGTGGCACCTTGCGCTACTGGGACGGCCGGCGGTGGAGTGGAAAGTTCACCGAGGAATCGTTGTCCCGCGACACCTTGCTTCAGCCTCCGCCTGCGAGTTCACGCACAAGTCCCGGCAAGGCCGCGTTGCTGGGCACCGCAGTGGCGCTGGGGTCCATCGCGGTGCTGGTCAGGTCACGTAACTCGCGGCGCGCTCGTACCATCACGCCATGAGTCACTGCGTCTACCTAGCCACCGTCCCGGTCTCGGCCCTGCCAACCGACGAGAGCGCATCGCGTGTGGACCTTGACGGACCGCTGTCAGCGCAGATCGGCACGGGCACGGTGTTGGGGATGTCCACGACGGTGCTGGTGGACGGCTCCCTCGTGATGGCCATCCTCGTCGACCACTAGCCGTCAAGCGCTGATAGCGTCCCGCGACATGAGTGGCTCTGCGAAACTCAAGAAGCGGTTGGCTGAGTCGAGGCTCGCGCCAGCGGCGGTTTTCCCGGGTCGGGCCAAGCTTGTCGCGAAGCACAACGCTGCCGAGGTGAGGGAGTCGGCGCGCTGGCTGGTGCGGTCGCGTGAGCACACGAACTTCACCTACGACCTGACGCCGCGGAACAGGGAGCATCTGGCGTGGTGGGTCTCGGCCGTGAGCGGCGTTGACGTCGCCGACGCGCGCGGCTATATCCGTGAGCTCGACGAGGATGCAGACCTGCGCAGTCACATCGAGACCGGGACAGCCAACAGCCCTAGGCGTCGGGTTGCCAACTCCGAGGTGCTCTACGGGCGCCGGGCTGGCTGGTACGCGCTGACCCGGGCGCTACGTCCTGCGCACGTGATGGAGACGGGCACGGACAAGGGGCTTGGCACCTGCGTGTTCGCAGCCGCGATCCTCCGCAACGGCGAGGGTCGTCTGACGACCCTAGACATCAACCCGAACTCGGGGTACCTGCTGACGGGCAAGTACGCGGAGGTCACAGAGCGACTCATCGGTGACTCGGTCGCCCAGATCCGGGCTGGATCGGAGCCGGTCGACTTGTTCATCCACGACTCGTGGCACTCCTATGAGCACGAGCTGGCTGAGTTCGAGGCTGTTGCACCGCGCCTCGCTGAGCCCGCACTGGTGCTGTCCGACAACGCAGAGGTGACCGATGCGCTGGTGGACTGGTCAAACGCACGAGGTCGCAGGTTCCTGTACTTCGGGGAGGAGCCGGTCGATCACTGGTTTCCGGGTGGCGGCATCGGCGCTTCCTACTAGCGGTGCTCAGGCACTCGCGAGCATCTGAGCGTAGAGGTCGACCTGCTGGGCCTGCCCGGCGCTGTTCGGGTGACGCGGGTCGGGCGAGGTGATCCACCCGGCGGTCACGGCCTCGGCGTAGGTCCCGAAGTGCTGGAGCATGTCGATGAACGGGACGTTGAGCTGGTAGCGCTCGCGTGGCGCGTACTGCTGGATCAGGGCGTAGATGTCGGGGTCGCTGTCCGGTGCCGGGGAGACCACGATCTTGTCGGCGGTCGGGGCGGCGGCCAGGATGCTCTGGAGGTGGCCCATGAACGTGGTGGCGCTGTACTCGTTGACGGCGTCGTTGACGCCCAGGAGCACGATCACGACGTCTGGCTCGTACTCGTCGATCATGTTCTTGGAGTAGACCCCGCCGGCGTTGTCCCAGGTGGCGGCGTCGGAGGAGTGGACCGCGGCGTTGGCGACCCGGATCTTCCTGGTGGTGGCGTGGTACGGCTCGATCATCAGCACCGTGACCAGGCCGGTGGCCGAGATGGTCAGGGTGTGCGTGGTGGCCGCGGCTGCGGCGACCTCGACGGTGACCTTGACGATCTGTCCGTACCCGGTGTCCAAGTCCTCTACGACGGGGGTCTCGGCGTTGACCTGCATCGTTGCCTCGCCGCCTCCGGGTTGGCCAATCAGGTAGACGTCGAAGCGGTTGGCGTTCACGTTGGGGTTGGCGTAGACGAGGTTCCCGGCGGGGCTGGTGACCTGCCAGCCTTGGTTGCCGAACCCGAAGGCGTGCGCGATCGGCCAGCCGGTCCCGGCGGTGAGGTAGGGGACGCTCGCGGCGGCCAGCGGCATTGCGGTCCCGCCCTCAACGGCGGCGAGGCTGTACGGGGACCCTGCGAGCTTCGCGGCCAGGCGTTTGGCGACGGGGTTGGCCGTGTCGCCGAACTGGGTGGAGTCGCCGACCAGGAGGATTTTGGCGTCCCGGGTGCCGGCGAGGACGGCGGCTTTGGCGGCGGTCCAGTAGGGCAGCGCAAGGGCGGTGTCGCGGACGAGGGTGGCGGTGTCGGAGGTCTCGAAGGCGGGGAGGCTGGTCACCCGCACCTTGGCCGAGCCCGGGTCGCCGGTCGCGGAGGACTGGATGGGGCCGACCTGGGTGGTGTTGTCCTTGTTGGTCACCGAGAGCGCGTAGGTGTAGCTCTCTCCGGGGATGAGGCCGCTGATGGTGGTGTCGTAGAGCCCTCGGTCGTCCTCGACCAGGGCGGAGGCGGCGTGGCCCTTGATCTTCCGCTGGGTGCCGGCGACGGGGTTGTTCGCTTCGTCCATGAGCCGCATGTGCAGACTGCACGCCCCGGCCGGCATCTGGAACCCGAACGAGATCTCGATGCTGACCCGGCCGGAGTCGGGAGCGGTGAAGGTGAAGTCGGAGTTGGACAGGCCGACCCACGTCCCCGCAACCACGCCGGTGTACCAGTCATTGTCGGGGAGCACGTCGAGCAGGATCAGGGACGAGGAGGACGCGGCGATCTGTGCCCGCTGGCGCATCGCGTAGACAGTGTCGGGGTCTGCTGCCACGTCGAGCATGGTCCCTGGGACCGGCCCGTCTGGGTCGACGATGACTGCGTCAATCGCGGCCAAGAGACTGGCCTCGGTGAGTCGGTCAGGGACGTCCTCTTCCTTCAGCTTGCCGTCGACGTCGGCGACCAGGGCGCCGGCGTCCTCGAGGACCGCCGGCGCGGCCTCCTCGAGCGCGGCCTGGACAAGGGTGGGGTCGAGCCGGACGCCGGAGCTGCTCACTCGGCACCTCGCAGGAACACCGAGCCGTCGATGTCGCCGGGGTTGCCCAGGTCGTCCACATAGGTGATGAAGAGCCCGGTCGAGAGGTTGATGCCGCCGGGGCCGAACCAGTCGCGCACGGACTCACCGGGCGCGAGGGTGACGGTCAGGATGACGTCGGCGTTCTCGTCGTGGCCGTCGTGGAAGAGCACGCTGACCGTGACGGCGCTGACTGTGTCGCGGTTGCGGATCGCGTAGCCGACCAGCGCGCCCGGCGACTGGGTCGGCCGCCGGGTGGCGCCGGAGGTCACGCCGATTGCGACCGGGCGTGCGCCGCGGAGCACGATCCCGCCGACCGACTCGGCCAGGTCGACGCGCAGGTTCTCGAGCCACTGGACGAACACGGCGTCGGCGCCGTCAGGGGTGACCATCTCGCTCATCAGCTTGTGCCCTTCGTTGCGGTGGCGGCCGCGGCGACGCCGGCGGCCTTGGCGGGAGGTACGGCCAGCAGGGCCGCGGACTGGCCGTCGGCGATGACCTCGTTGACGGCCGGCTTCGCGACCCGGCTCGCGCCGATCCCGATCAGGGCGACCCCGAGGAACAGCAGCGCGCCCACGAGCGCGTACTCCTTCAGTTGCTCCGGAGAGGCGCCAGGGATGCCCACAGCGGCCGTCTGAGCGGCGTTCCCGCCGTTCTGCCCGGCCACGGCCGCGGAGACGCTCAGAGAGCCCGTGGGCGGCGTCGAGAGCGGCTGTGCGGGCCCGCCGGGGGTCGGCGCGGCTCCGGTGCCGGAGCCGGTGAACAACGCGCCCCACGGGCCCTTGTAGTCGTAGCCGGCCTGGGCGGTTGCGACCGAGACGTGCACGTGGTCCATGTGGTTCGCGGTCGGCGAGCCCCGGTCCTCCATCGTGCGCCAGCCCTCGCTGAGCCGGTCGGCCGAGATGATCCGCTGCTTCCAGATCACGTACGCGCCCGGACCCATTGCCGGGTGCTTGCGCAGCTTCGCGGCGAGGTTCTGCGCCAGCTGGTCGCCGGCGGTCGTCATGATGTCCGCGGCCCGCACGACGCCGATGCCCTGGGAGTCGATCGCGGAGTAGAAGTCGTGGTCCGAGTCCGGGTCCGATCTTCCGGTGCCGACCGCGATCCCCGGCCGCTGGGCGCGGACCGCGGCGACCAGGACGTTGATCGAGTTGGCGTTGCGTGAGGTCATGGCTGCACCGCCCGATAGGCACCGATCGCCACCAGCGTCACGGCTAGGCCGAACGCCGCCGACCAGAGCAGCCCGGCCATCACCGACTCCCGCACCGAGTCGTTGACCCCCGCGGCCACCCATCCGAACGTGTCAGGCACGACGTCGGCGACGTCGCCACTGGGGACCGTGGCCGCGCCCGAGGGCATGGGCGCGTCGAGCGATGACGGCTCACCAGCTGCCGCCCGCACCGCGCCCAGGTGGCTCCGGTAGGCGCCGTTGTTGTACGTCGTCCACGGCGACCAGTCCGACCCGCGGTTGCTGATCGAGGCCATGCTCCGGGCGTTGAACGACGGGTTCTTCAGCTGCGTCGCGTCCCGGACGCCGCCGGTGCCGGACTGGGCCTTCAGCGACCGGATCTGCCACAGCCCGATCGAAGGTCCCCAGGTCGCGTCCTGCAAGGACTCGTCACCGACCGCGTTCTCGTTGAGGCCACTCTCAGCGATCGCGACAGCGACCGCCGTGACTGCGGCCTCGTGAGACAGGCCCACGCTGCGCGCGAGCGTGTGGGCGTTGGCGATGGTGACGGACATGTCAGGGGATCACCAGCACCGTCCCCGCGAAAAGCTTCCGCGTCGTGCCGGGGTTCTTGACCTTGTGCTGCTCCGCGGCCCGCTTGATGATCTTGCGGTTCACCGCGTAGAGCCGCGCGGCGCCGCCCTTGACCTTCTTCTTCTTCGCGACCGAGCTGAGCGTGTCGCCCGGCTGGACCTTGTAGGTGTTGCGCACCGCGGGGTTCTTCGGCCCCTTGACCGGGCTCTTCACCGGCTGCGACGGAGCCTCGTTGGCCTCAGCCGGCTCCGGGGTCTCCCACTTCGTGCTGAGCTCCTCGAGGGTGTCGCCGATCTGCTCGAGGTCGGGCTGCAGCTCGTTGTAGAGGTCGGTGGTCGACGTGTCGTACGTCGAGAGCTCGTCCTCGGGGTCGTCGGCCTCCTGGGAGCGACCGACGGTGACGGCGACCAGGGCGACGACGCCGGCGCCAGCCCACATCCACGTCTTGCGGTCGACTCCGCGCAGGGAGAGCTTGCCGCCGGCCCCCGGGGAAGCGGGGCCGGCGGACGGCTTCGGGAAGACCTTCTCCGGGGCGCCGGTGCTCACGAGCCCACCGTCTGACGCCGGCGCAGCCGGTCGGCGAAGATCCGGTGCACCGGGTCACCCATCGGACCGGCGGTGACCGCGGACGACACGTCGGCGTAGTCGCCGGTGCGGGTCACGACGCTGGTCGACGCCGGGTTGGCCAGGCCGACGAAGTCCTGCATCTGCGGGCCGTAGCCGTGGAACTGCAGCTCGGGGTCGGCGTCGCCGCCGACCACGGCCGGCACCAGCCAGCCGTGCAGTCGCAGGAACACGTCCCGGAGCACCTGGGCGCCCGGGTTGTGCGGGTCCGGGTCGTAGTCGACGACCGTGCGCGTGCGCGCGTTGACGGCGCCGAACGGCTGAGTCATCTCAGCGGCCCTGGAACGCCTTGACCAGCGAGACGCCACCGGCCGCGCCGGACCGGAACGCCCGGCCGGCCTTGGTGCCGTTGGCGACCACCAGATACAGCGCGATCAGTCCCGCGCCGTACTTCGCGTAGACCTTCATCGTTGCCTTCTCTCACTCGTTGGGGACCGTGTTGCCGTACTCGTCCAACTTGAACGGCGGCTTGCTCTTGTAGCCGCCGCCGGTGCGGGCCAGGTTCGGGATGGCCGGCACCTCGGGCGACATCGCCGACCGCACCAGCTCGCCGGCCCACTCGAAGAGGCCCCCGAACCGCTCGGCGCTCTGGTCGCTGCGCAGCACCGCCTCGAGCGCGATCAGCGCCAGCGCCCCGGAGAACACCCCGCGCCAGGTCATCGCCGCTTCTTCTTCGCAGGAGGTGCCGCCTTCTTCACAGGACTCCGAGCCGCTTGAGCGCCTCGCCGTACGTCACCTGCACGAGGACCCACACCCCGACGACCATCAGCAGCAGTCCGCCCACCGCGACCACCTCCCTTCGTCTTGCCTGGGTTCCGGCGCCCCTCGGTCGAGGGCCGCAGCTTGCGCTTGCTCTTCTTGCGTCGCGTTCCTCGCGTCGCCGCGGTCTCGTCCTCGAGCAGCTCGTCGTACTCCTCCTCGTACGCCGCCTCCTGCTCCTCCGGCACGGCCAGCGGTGACAGCGGCGCGACGACGGGCCGGGTGCTGACCAGGCCGCCCGGCGGCGAGGAGGCAGCGCCGCCGGACGACGATCCCTTGGCCCCGCTGAGCTCGGCCGGCTCGTTGAGGAACTTCGCCGAGAACCAGCCCTTCACACCCTCGGTCCCGTGCGTGAGGTAGTTCAGGGCCAGGGCGTAGAGGAGTAGCCCGGCCAGGAACCCGCCCAGGTCGCCGCTCGAGAGCTTGCGCGGCGGCGTCAGGGTGATGTTGGTCGGCGCCGAGAACGACGGCATCGAGGGCAGGCCCGGCAGCCCGGGTTGCGAGCTGCCGGACCCGCCCGTGGCCGGCGGCGACGTCGGTGCCGCCGGCCCTGCTGGCGCCGCTGCTGGCGCCTTCCCTTGTGGTGAGGATGTGGGGCCGACCGCGGCCCGTGCGTCCTTGGCGTTGAGGCCGAGCGAGCGCAGCGTGTTGTAGACCTGCTCGTCGCTCTGACCCTTGCCCCGGTACTTGCGGGCAAGGGCCGTCGCGTCGAGCGTCTGCGCGCCCCCGGCCATCAGCTGCGATCTCTCAGCTGCGCTCGACCGTGGAGTAGGCCATCAGACCCACGGTCGCCGCGGCCACGACCGCGAACCAGAACATCGGGTCGCCCGGGTTGAGCATCCCGGCCAGCGACGGCTGGACCACGGGCGCGACGGAGGTGACCGCCGTCGCGTCCGCGGTTGCCTTCGAGTCGCCGATGCTCGCGCCGTACTTGTCGACCGGCGAGGCCAGCCAGGTGCCCATGGTCAGGCCCCTGCCCCGGCCGAGAAGACCGTCTCCGCGGTGACCTCGAGCGCCGGGTTCGACAGCGCGACACCCGAGCCCACGGTGATGACCTGGCGCCACTCGGACGTGGTGCCCAGGTCGACCACGTCGCGCAGCGCGTTCTCCGCGGCGAACTCGTGGCACCAGAAGCCCCACACCGCGCCGATGTCGACGTTGTACATGCGCTCGTTGATGGCCCGGAGGATCTGGCCGTCCTGGAACTCGTCGGGCGTCTCGTTGCCCGCGAACCGCCAGGCCATCCGGCCGAAGTTGTCCTCGTTGACGACCAGCGGGGCCGGGGTGGCGCCGTTCCACAGCTGGGAGAACGCGCGCAGCAGCGTCTTGCCGGCGCCCTGGCCGATGAGGGTCTTCTCCTGCTCGCCGGTCGCCCAGTCGGTGTGCCGGGTCTGGATCAGCGAGTGGAACACCGACAGGTCCGGGACCACGATCTGCCCGTCCGCGCCGAGCGGGATCGAGTAGCGGTGCGCGACGACCTGCACCGAGCCGGCCACCGCGGCAGCGCCGCCGCCGGCGAGAGTGAACAGCTCGCCCTCGGTGGACCAGTCGATGACGAGGTTGAGGTCGGTCGAGGACGTCGCCGCGAAGATCGCGCCGGCCAGGTCGACCTGGTCCTCCGCGATCGGGACGAACCACTCGAGGTCGACGTCGTAGGTGCCGCCGGCGATCGCGGTCGCGCGGGAACCGACGCCCCAGGACTCGCAGGCCTGGGAGAGCGTGCCCTGCTGGACCGAAGCGTTCGCGATCGACTGCACGATGCCGCGGTCGGACAGGTCGCCCTTGGCCATGTAGTCGCGGACCTTCAGCTTCAGGCCCGAGCAGTTGATGATGTTGCTCTGCCCGTTGGCGGTGAACCGCAGCTGGCGGATCAGGTCGTAGGGCCACCGCGCCTTGGTCGCGACCGAGCCGCCACCGGGCGTCGAGGTGACCGTGCCGTCGAAGCGGATCGTGATCCCCGAGAGGATGTCCGTCTTCTTGAGCGTGACCACCGTCTGCTGCCCGAGCCCGGGGAAGGGCTTGGCCTCCTCGGTCTGGATCTTGCGCCGCGTGCGGCGGAAGAACTCGGTCGGGTTGACCGAGCTCGCCGGCACCGCGACGCCCTGCATGTAGCGCGTCTGCTGCGACGCGCTGGGAGCGGCCTGCTGAGCCATTCGATTCTCCTGGGGAAGGGTGCGTCAGCCGTTGCGGCGCACGAGGTAGTCGCGGAACGAGGCGAAGCCGCCGCCAACGCGGTCCGCGGCCACGTTGAGGAGGGTCAGGGCGATGACGCCAGAGCCGCCGGCAGCGGCCCAGAACGCCAGCCCGCGCGCCGGGCGGGCCATGTCAGCCCTTCTTGCCGTACTTGTCGTAGCCGATGACGACGGCCAGGGCGACGGCCGCGGTGTAGAGCAGTCCGCGAGTGGACATCGAATTCTCCTTCAGTCGGGAGCGGGTGCGCTCGAGCCAAAGGTCGAGGCCCGACACACCGAAACGCCTGCATCGACGTCGCGTGTCGGGCCTCGGAGAGGAACTACCTGCGGGGAGCAGGTTCGGACTCGTAGCCCGCCGCGACCAGCAGCGCCTCAAGCGCCCAACGCTCGATGAAGACCAACCGGTGGTCCGGAACGTCGTCTGGCGTCTCCACCCAACTCGTGACGGCCGTGGTGTCGTCCATGCGGTCCGTCTTGACCCACCTCACCAGGACACCTCGAGCGAGACGGCCGGGTGGTCGCTGACGGCGCCGACGAAGCCCTCGTGCCGGCGCCCACGGCGCCCGCGTACGCCGCGCACGAGCACCGCGTCGACGCCGGCCCGGAACCCGCGCCAGCCCTTGAAGAGCCGGATCGCGATCTGGAAGTCGCCGAGCAGCACCACGCGCCCGATCCCGTTGACCCGCGCCTCGAGCGCGCGAGCTGCGCGCCGGCGCGCGCGGCGTACCGACCAGCGCCGGCCGGCCCACCAGTGCACGCCGACGAACGTCACCGTGCCGGCGTGCCCACCCCAACCCCGGGGCTCCAGCTGGAGGACCGGCAGGTGCAGCACCTCGCCCAGGCCCTCGAGCAGCAGCTCGCGGTGCGTCTGCGCCGGCCACCAGAACGCCGGGTCGACCACGAACGCGTTGCCGATCTCGACGCCGCCCGGGTGGCGCTGGTTCGGGGTGGCCCGGAAGATCATCAGGTTGGGGAAGGCCTTGCGGATCGCCTCCTCCTGGAGCTTGGTGAACTCGCAGAAGAACCACACCGTGACGCCGTGCCGCCGGCCGCGGCGGATCGCCTTGCACGCCCGCTCGCCGGCCGGACCGAGCCCGGCACCGGGACCGCCGGCCCCAACTCCCTTCGGCGACTTGCCGCCCTTGACGTTCGCGGCCATGGCCCGGGTGGCGCGACGCGGCGCGTTCACGACCGCCCCTCGCGGAGGCCGGCGACGAACACCGCGGACGCGCGCGAGGTACCGAGCAGCTCGCCCTCGGTGCGTCCCTGGCGCAGGCCCGATCGCCATGCCCACATGGCGACGAGCGCCAGGCCGAGCACGCCGCGCATCAGCGCGCGCCCCTGGGCTCGAACCGGCCGGCCGCGAGAAGCCGGCGCACGGCCGGGCCGGGGCACTCGGTGCCGCCGGGCCGGATGTCGCCGTGGCCAACGAGGTCGCGCCCGTTGGGGAAGATCGTCCGGAACCGCGCCACCCGACCACGGACGGCCTTGACCATCTCCGGCGTGGGCTGCTCGCCGTCGGCGAGGACCAGGAGGACCGCGCCGAACGCCTCGTTGACCTCGCGGCTGCCGTTGGCGGCAGACCGGAACCGGAGCCCGCGCAGCCGGTAGCTGTTGCCCTGCTGGTCGATCGCGACCTGATAGGCGATGTCCGACGCGCCGCCCTTCGCGATCTGATCGGTGTTCATGTGCGCGGCCTGGATCGCCCGGAGCGCGGACATCACCCGCTCCGGGTTGCCGAGCGGCGTGGTGATCGCCGGCCAGTGCAGGGCGAGGCCCTCCACGAGCGAGCGGCTCAGGATCACGCGATCCCGTGGCGGCTTGGCGCCCCAGTCGTCGCGGCTGAAGTGGCGTGGCATCAGGAATCTCCTTCGGTTGAGACGGGTTCCGGCTCTCGGAGCACGTCGGGGTCGGGGAGGCCGAGCGCGTCGTGCCTCTCCGCGAGGGGAGCCGGCACCGGGTCCGGCTCAGGGGTCGGAATCAGCGCGCGCAGCTCGGCGATCGCCTCGGCTCGAGGCCGGATCTCGCCGGTGACCGGGTCGACGTTGGCCGGCGGTGCTGTCAGCGGCAGGAACTCGTGGCCGTCGTCGGCCAGCGCCGCGATGCGCCGGCACGCTCGCTCGTCCTTCCCGCACTCGCGACAGATCTCGTCCGGCCGAAGGCGGCGCTGCGGTTGCGACTGGCCCGGCGTCGCGGCCCACCACGGGCCGGCCTCGGCCACGCGCTTCGGTGTGCGCGTGCCCGGGTCGGTGGCGACGTAGGCCAGGGCGACCGCGGCGTCTCGGTCGCTGCGCAGGTGCAGCTCGGTCTCGATCAGCGTCATGAGGCTCTTGACCGGCCAGTCCGGCCGGAGAGCGTTGATCGACGCGGCGAGCCTCTGCGCCTCGGTCCTGTTCATCGGTCCAAGGCCAATCCGTCGTCCGGCCCGACCATTACGTCACTGGACGACTTGGTCTTGGCTGGAGAAGAGGGATCGGGGTAGGGATAGGGAGTGGTCCGCTGGGGCGGACCGCTACGCGGACCACGAGCCGGACCACGAGCCGGACCACTACGCGTGTCGTAGTGGTCCGCTGGGGCGGACCAAGAGTCCGAGCCGTTGCGGTCCGCAGGGACGGACCACGAAGTGTCGTTGTGGTCCGCGGCGAAGTAGAACTCCGGTTCGATCAGCAGTCGGTACGCCGAGCGCCGTCGGCCTGTCCCAGGGACGCGCTCGACCAGGGCCGGCCGAATCTCGGTCGGCTTCACCAGCGAGTCGATCGCCTCCACGATCCGGCCCTTGTGCTCGCCGGCCGCGATCGCGAGCTCAACCAGGGACGGGCTGCACCAGAACGGTGGGCGCCCGGAGTAGGTGTCGAGAGCCATCAGTGTGAGCACCAGACGCTCGCGCGTCGTCGTCCATTCGCGCGGCAGCTCCGTCACCCAAGCGACCGCCGGCCTAGGTCCGTCGACGTTCACGTCTGACACCTCCGACACGTCGAAGAGCGGCTCTTCGTCCGCCGACCACAGACGGCGCACGTGTGCGACTTCGGGGCCGGCCGGTGCTGGCGCGCGGCGTCGGCCGCGCGCTTGTTGGCGGCGTTCCACCGGGCGAGCTCGGCGAGCCACTCGTCACGAGGCCGCGCGGGCAAGGAGCACCAGTCCGAGGACGATGCCGGCGTACCCGAGCGCCTGGACGACGTCGAGCAGGGCGATCACGACGGAGGGCTCGCGCACTCGTGCTCGATGGGCGCGGCCGTCAGCCAGACACGCACCTGCATCGAGTCGAGCGCCGCCGCGGTGACGCGCGCGATGTGCACGTCGAGCTGTGCGCCGCAGCTGGGGCACGCGACCGTGACCACGCTCCCGGGCTTCACGCCGACACCTCGCGCTCGAGCAGCTGGTCGACACTGCTGCGGTCAATGCGGAGGGTGCCGGCGATCTTGGTGCCGGTCAGGTGCCCGGCCTTGAACCAGTTGCGCACCGTCGCGGGCGTGACCTGGAAGAGGTCAGCCACCTCGCGAGGGGTCATGAACGAATCGGTCATGCCGGTAGTGACGCATTTCGTCAGACATGCGGTGATTCAACACGCCGACAAAATGACGAAAATCTGCAATCATGCACTCATGACCGTGCAGCAGGAGAAGACGACGGGCCTAGTCCCCGCGTTCCACGTCGGCCACCGGATGCAGCTGGCGCTCGAGGTCGCCGGCATCAGCAAGGGCGAGATGGCCGACTACCTCGGCGTCAGTCGAGCCACCACGCTCCGGTGGATGAACCTCACGACGCCCGTCAAGCGCCACGTACTGGTGGCCTGGGCGATGAGGACCGGCGT
>SXGU01396792.1_pt1 | contig 18256 bp, 14 predicted proteins | sample 3174531 | NCBI WGS metagenome assembly SXGU01 (sample SAMN11356863, study PRJNA531348) | freshwater metagenome | isolation source: freshwater sample F1-140 | place: China: Fuxian Lake, Yuxi | collected 2017-12-25 | reverse complement strand
GCGGCACGGTGAAGGGTCCGAAGTTGTCGCGCGGCTGGACCGTGGCCGGGTAGGTCTCGGAGTCGGTGTGTTTGGTCATGGGTGGGTTGGGAAAGGGCTGGCCGTCGACGTAGAGCACCTTGTCGACGACCTCGAGCCGCTGGCCGCCCACAGCCACGCAGCGTTTGATCAGGTCGCGGTCCGGGTCGGTGGGGGAGCGGAAGATGACGATGTCCCCGGGCCGGGGGTCGCGCAGACCGGGCAGGCGGAACAGGGTCAACTCGGCCAGGGGGATGTCGACCGGCGCCCCGTACACAAACTTGTTGGCCAGCAGGTAGTCGCCCACCAGCAGGGTGTCCTCCATCGAGCCGGAAGGAATGTAGAATGCCTGGACCACGGTGGTGCGGATAAAAAGGGCGAGACCCACGGCGATCAGCAGGGAGGAGGCGTATTCTTTGACGGTCGACTTGGGAGCGGATGGGGCAGCCATGTAAAATTCTCTGGAGTTGGGATAGGAAGTGGTGTTGCTGGTAGGAGTATAATAAACGGGCAGGGGGTTGTAAATACAGACGGATGCGAGTCGGGAATCGCTTGTGGAAGCCGGCGGGGCTTTATATAATTGTACCAACTTGCCGCATAGGGGGTTCGGCCGTATGCAGATCGCTTTCTGGGGGGTGAGAGGGTCATTCCCCGTGTGCCGGGAACAGAGTCTGCGCTACGGCGGCAATACTCCTTGCGTGGAGGTGAGGGCCGGCGAAAGCGCGATTCTCATCGACGCCGGCACCGGGATACGGGCCGCCGGCAGGTCTTTGGCGGAGCGAGGGGTGCGCGATATCCATCTGCTCCTCAGCCACGCCCACTGGGATCATATACAGGGATTCCCCTATTTCGCCCCCTTGCAGGAAGCCGGGACCCGCATTCGTATCTACTCGCTGCGCCGCCCGGGGGCCAGGCTGGAATCGATCTTTTTCGAGCAGCAGCGCCATCCCTTTTTTCCGCTGAACCTCGGCGCGATGGCCGCCCGCCTGGAGTTCGTGGAGCTGGAGGAGGGGCAGGTGGTCGAGATCGGGGATACCAGGGTTTCCAGCCGGCGGCTCAACCACCCCAGCGTCACCGGGGGGTTCCGCCTCGAGCATCAGGGCCGGACCCTGGCCTACTTGTCGGACGTCGACCTCTATACCAAGCTCCTGCTGGGCGAGGGGCTGCAGACCCCCAGCGCTTCCGAACGCCAGCAGCGCCTCGGCGAGCTGCTGGCAGGGGCTAGCGCCCTGGCCAGGCAGGCCGACTTGGCGGTGTGCGACACCTTCTTCCGCCCCGAGGACTACGAGCCCAGTTGGGGCCACAGCCGCCCCGAGGACGCCCTGCAGCTGGCCCGCGACACCGGGATCAGGCAGGTGGTCCTCTTCCACCACGAACCCCACCGCAGCGACGGGGAAATCGACGACCTGTTGGCCCATTACCGGCGCCAGGCCGGCGCAGAGCTGGAGCTGGTGGCCGCCGCCGAAGGGCTGGTGTTGAGCCTGTGAGAAAGGGTCTCTTTTGCAGGTAAGGGTCTGGGGAGCTAGGGGATCGGTGCCCTCGCCGGCGCCGGCCAACGCCGGGTACGGGGGGGACACCTGTTGTATAGAAGTGCGGACCCCCGGCGGTATGCTGCTGGTCCTCGACGCCGGGATGGGGTTACACTGGCTGGGCCGCGCGCTGATGGAAGGGGCCTTTGGGGCGGGCCAGGGCCAGGCCCATCTGCTGCTGAGCCACACCCACTGGGGCCATATCCAGGGCATCCCCTTTTTCACCCCGCTGCTGATCGCCGGCAACCGGTTTACGCTCTATGGCCCCGGAGAGGGCGAACCGCTGCAGGACGCGATGCGCCAGCAGTTACACCCCACCTACTGCCCGGTGCCCAATTTCTTCAACGACCAGGTGGGTGCCACCATCCAGATCGAGGAGGTGGAGGAAGGGGTATTTGACATCGGCGACGCGCAGGTGATGGTGCGGCGCGTCAACCACACCCCGGGTATCACCTGTTTTGCCTACCGGGTCGAGGCCGGGGGTCAGGCGCTGGCCTATATCCCCGATATCGACTACCACTGCGAGGCCGACCGCCGGCCGGCCCTCGAACTGGCACACCGCGCCGACCTGCTATTCCACGACGCCCACTGCCGCGCCGCGGAGTACCGGCCTGGTTGGGGCCACAGCAGCGATCAGCAGGCCGCCGACCTGGCCGCTGAGGCCAGCGTCCGCCGCCTGGCCTTTTTTCACCATCATCCCGACCGCAGCGACCAGGAGATCGACGCGATGGTCGCCGCCCACCAGCGGCAGGGCATGGTGGTGGCGGGGGCGCGGCAGGGGCAGATTTACAAATTGGGGAAGAAAAAGTGAAAAGATGGGTATGGGCGCTCGCCGCCCTGTGGCTCGCCGCGTGTGGCGGTCGCGAGCGGGGGGCGCCGGAGTCGGGCAGCGACTACCTGCAGGAGGTGCAGCAGGTCCTGCTGGACCTGCGGGTGCTCGACAAACAGATCGCCAGCCAGGTCACCGCCGACACCCTCGACGCCGGTCGTATCGTGCCGCTGATCCGCGACCAGTTCCGACCAGCTTTGGCTGGCCTGCGCCAGCGGGTGGAGGTGCTCAAACCGGATTCGGCCTTCACACCGGTCAACCAGCAGTTGCTGCGCTATCTCGACCTGCGCCTGAAGGCCTACGACCTGGCCATTCGGGGCGGGCAGGAAGGGCGCCAGGAGCTTTTTGAGGAGTTTGCCCAGCTGCAGCTGCGGGCCGACACCGAGGGCCGCAACCTCGAAGAGGCGCTGCGCCTGGCCCGCCAGCGCCGCTGAACCCGGCCCCGAGGACGAGGTGGTCCAATGGAAAACAGCATGATGGTTCTTGGCCCGCTCGCCGCGGTGGCCCTGGGCCTGTTGGCCTACGTAATATACGTGTGGCTCCAGTACTATGAGGAAGCCAACCGGATGCAGTCCCGCGAAGCCCAGTACAACCAACAGAGCAGGGCGAGCATTTCGGCAAGCGAACAGGCGCGGGCCAAGACCGGCCAGACCCTCGAGTACTGCCGGGTCCTCGAAGAGGAGGTCGCTGCCCTGCGCCAGCAGTTGTCCGAGCTCCGCCAGGCCAGCAGCGGGGACCATGAATAACCCCAGGCCCTCCCGCAAAGGGCGCCGCCAGGGAGGCGGGATCTGATGCTGGAGTCACTGCTCTTCGCCTGTATCTTCCTGGCCGTCGCCGGGGTACTGAGCAGGGTGTTGGTGGGCCGGTGGCTGGGGGAGGGCAAGGAAAGGATGAACGACGCCCAGCTGGGCGCCCAGCACGCGGCCACCCAGCGCCGCCAGAACGAGGACCTACTGGCCTTCGAGGAGGACCGGGTACGCCGCCTCAAAGCGGAGCACCAGACCCTGGGCAAGCAGATCGAGAATCTCAAGAAGCGGTCGGGTGGGTCTTCTCCGGGTTGAGCGGCGGGCGTGGACGGCGCCGGGGCCGGGAGGTTGGGTGCTCTGCCTGAGGGCGCTATAGCGCCTAGCCGAAAAACCCATCCCTCAAGGGCACGTGGTGGGGCAGGATGGGAAAGGTGAAAGCGGTTTTTCGCGTTCAGCTCAGGTAGGCTTCGAGGTCGCGCAACTCCTCGGGGGTATAGGGATCGGCGAAGGCAGGGTCCGTGGGGTGGGACCCTTTCTTGAGGGCCTGGGAGATGGGCGGGGCTTCCCAGCCTTCCAGCTCCTCGCGGGTGACCGGGCTGCCCTCCCGCTCCAGGGCGGAGCGGAACCCCATCAGGAACATGGCGACTTTTTCGAGGATATCCTCGCCGCTCTCAGGGGCCTGGCGGGTTTGTATCATCTCCTGGATGACCAACTGCATGGGGTGCCAGAGGCTGTGGCGGTACCAGCCCGGGTGGGCCGAGATCCTGCTCTCCACATCCCCGGACTGACCCGAGCCGAACACCCGCATATAGGCGTGGCCATCCATGCCGGCCTGCAGGTGGAGCTGCCCGTAGAACAGCCCTCCGCCGGTGCTCTCGTGCACAAAACTCACCGCGCCCGGCGGGGTGCGCCAGTCCGGGGTGAGATAGGAGGCCGCCAGGCAGCGGCCCCGCCCTTTCCGCCGCTCGGCGCGCAGCGCGGCAGCCAGGTACCAGACCCCGTGCAGGCCGTGGGTGTAGTAGTCGCTCATGTGGTTGTGCGCTGCGTACCCCATGATCTTGGGCAGCCGTGCCATCTTTGCCTGCAGCTCCCCCACACTCTCGGTAAATTCCCAGGTGGAACTGCTCATCAGGGGGGCCCCGCTCTGCCGGGCCATCTCGACCATCAGCCGCCCTTTTTCGAGCGAGGTACAGAAGGGCCGGTTGACAAAGGTGGGTATGCCGGCCTGCAGGAAAGGCCGGGCCAGCAGGTGGTAGAGGGAGATGGCCGGGACTGCGTCGATGTAGACACCGTCCACCGCACCCACCATATCCTCGAGATTGGTCACCACCTGTACTCCCGGGGAAAGCCTGGCCAACTCCTCGGCAAAGGCCCGGCGGTGGCTCCAGATCTTGGTGACCACCGTGCCCGTGGTGCGCCGCTGCCCCGGTGGGGGATTCATGACGGGAATCCAGATGGAGGCGTGGCAGCCCTGCGCCACCACCAATCCTACCTCGATCAGATCTAGGGGGTTGTTGCGGGTCTTTTCGCTACGCATGGTTTTGCCTGCGCGTCCTCTTGGCCTCATCCAGGCGCCGGGTTCCAGCGTCAGCCGAAGCATCTGCTTCAGGGGGCCAGCGCGGTGCGGTAGGGGTAATATGCGCAAAACCGCGGGCAGCGAGAACCCGGCGAGGGTGGTCTGGCGAGATCGCGGCGGCGTTGGCGGCGTTGGCGGCGTTGCACTACCCGCACCGAAGCGGCAGCAGGCAGGGCAAGGGTGAAGCAGCGCGGTTGAGGGGGTGCGGTCCTAGCCGTGCCGCTCCTCGGTCCAGGGATCGCCGTGGTTGTGGTACCCGCGCACCTCCCAGAAACCAGGCTGGTCCTGGGCGGTGAAGACGAGTTTGCGCAGGAACTTGGCCGATTTCCAGGCGTAGAGTTTGGGCACGATCAACCGCATGGGGCCGCCGTGCTCCAGGGGCAGGGGCTGGCCGTCGAGTTCGCAGGCCAGCATCACGTCCTCGTCCATACAGTCGGCCAGGGGCATGTTGGTGGTGTACCCGTCGGCGCCGTGGGCGATGAGGAAGCGGGCCGCCTCGGTGGGGCGGACCAGGGCGGCCAGGTCCAGAAAGCTGAGCCCACCCCAGGCCACGTCGAATTTGGACCAAGTGGTGACGCAGTGGAAATCGGCTACCTGGTCTTTTTTGGGCAGGAGCTGCACGAAGCCGTCCCAGTCCACGTCGATGGGCTGCTCGACCTCGCCCTCCACCTGAAAGCGCCAGCGCTTGGGGTGAAACTGGGGATGTACCCCCAGGTCGAGGATGGGGAAACCCTTGGTCAGGTGCTGGCCCGGCGGCAGGAGGTCGCGGGTGGGGACCTGGGCACTGGGTGTTTTGCTGCGGAAGCGCTCCAGCAGCTTGCGCTTGGCCTCCAGCATCTTCTCGTTGTATTCCATCTCAGCCTTTCACCTGATCAACGTACACCACCCGCTCCTCCTGAATCGAGACGATGGCCGCAGCCAGCACCCGTTGCGCCGCCAGGCCGTCGGCCCCGGAGCCGTCGATTTCCTCGGGGCCGGCACCTTCGTCCACCTGCTCGACGAAGCGGCCCAGGCGGTTGCGGAAGGTGTCCCCGAAGCCGCTCATGCCCCCGAAGAGCGGGTTGGTGTAGACCGTCTTTTCGAGGTCGCCAGCCGGGTATAGCGTCGCCTCGCGGAACATGTCCTCGATCACGAATCGCCCCTTGAGGCCGGCCACTTCGCAGCGCTCCATGGGGTGGCCGCGCTCAATGTCGTAGCTGCCGGTCAAATGGCCCAGCGCCCCGCTCTTGAAGCGCATGTTGAACTGCGCGGTGGAGTAGATGGCTCGGCCCGGGGCTTTGAGGGCAAAACACTGCACGGCCTCGATATCGCCGCAGAAGTAGCGCATGATGTCCACGGTGTGGGGATGCAGGGCCTTGATCTGGAACCAGGGCGAACTCTCGCGGGGGTTCTTGATCCACATGCTCATGTTCATGAAGAGCTGGTGGCCTATGCGCCCCTCCTCCACCCAGCGTTTGGCCAGGCGCGCCGCGGGGGTGAAGCGGTGGTTGAGATCTACCCCGAAGCAGCGCTTGAGGCGGCGGGCGGTGGCGACCATCTCCTCGGCCTTGGCGATCTCGTTGGAGATGGGTTTTTCGCACAGGACGTGCGCCCCGGCCTCCAGGGCTTCGATGGTGGGCAGGTGGTGGTCGCTGCCGTACTCGTGGCCGCCGGTGGCGACGCTGACCAGGTCGGGGGCCAGGCTTTTCATCAGTTCGGCGACGTTGTAGCAGGCCGGCACCCCGAGGCGCTGGCTGGCGGCGTCGGCGCGCTGTTTGTCGATGTCGCACACCGCCACCAGTTGGGCGCGGGACATCTCCTTGTAGATGTCGGCGTGCAGGTTGCCGATACTCCCCAGGCCGACGACGGCGACTCTGACTGTCATAGCTGATATCCCGGGCGCTGCGTGAGCGCCCCTCCGGGCTTTCCCAAGGCGCGGACTTCCCACCCTGCTCGCGAAGCTCCGCTCTCCCCGCGACCCCTCCCGCGTCCCGCCGCACCCCAACGTATGGGGTGCAGCGTAACACTCTCTGTCCCTCCCCAAGACCCTTCCCCCGCAGCACCATATAGATGGTGCTGCGCCCCAGGGAAAGCCCTCCGGGGCATCTCCCGCATCGCCATTACAGGGTAATTACCTTCCCGGTGTCCCAGGACTTGATGGCGGCCTCGATGACCAGCTGCACCTTGAGGGCGTCTTCGGCCTTGGCGTCGATCCTGTCGGGCGGGGTCTTCTTGCGCAAATCCTCGACCCAGGCGCCGATGCGCGAGGGGAAGGTGTCGGGGAAACTCTTCATACCGCCCAGGTGTTCGTAGATCTCGACCTGGTTGGAGAAGCGGGGGTGGAAGCTGAGTTTCTCGCAGGCCTCGTTGATGATCACCCGGCCCTGGGAGCCGACCAGCTCGCAGGTCTCCAGGCCGTAGCTGCCGCCGGCGTCGTAGCTGCCGGTCAGGTGGCCGATGGTGCCGTTGGCAAAGAGCAGGTTGACCTGCACGTTGGACCAGATCTTGCGGCCCGGACCCTTTTTGAAGAAGGCCTGCACCTTGGCTACGTCGCCGGCAAAGTAGCGCATCACGTCGAGGGAGTGGGGGTGCAGGGCGCGCATGTGGAAATGGGGGCTGGACTCGTTGGGGTTGTTGATCCACATGGTCATGTTGATGATGTTCAGCTCGCCCAGGCGGCCCTTTTCGAGCCACTCCTTGGCGCGCACCGCCGAGGGGGTGAAGCGGTGGTTGAGGTTGATGCCGTAGGGGACCTTGTTCTTTTTGGCCAGGGCCACCATGCGGCGGGCCTTGGGGATCTCGTTGGAGATGGGTTTCTCGCCCAGCACCGGGATGCCGGCGGCCAAAAGCTCCATGGTGGGTTTGTAATGATCCCCCCCGTTTTCTTTGCCGGCCGAGGTGACACTACAGGCGTCGAGCTTGATGCCGCTCTTGAGCATCTCGCGCACGCTGTAGAAGGCGCGGGCCTTGTACTTCTCGGCGGCCAGGTCGGCGCGTTCCTTGATGAGGTCGCAGACGGCCACGACCTGGGTGTTTTTGTTTTCGGTGTAGCAACGGGCGTGTAAGTTGCCGATGCCGCCCAGTCCGACGATGCCGATGCGCAACATGGTTTCTCTCCTTGGCTGGTGATACCTCTGGTATAATCTACGAAATTCAGCCCCAGCGTTTGCCCAGGGTGATGTCCTGTTCGAGGAGCGGGTCCTGCACACGGCCCAACGCTTCGAGGCGGCGGCGGATCAGGCCCTCCAGCTCCTGTTCGAGATCGCGGCACAGACCCGGCTGGTCCTCGGCCAGGTTGCAGGTCTCCCCCGGATCGGCCTGCAGGTCGTACAACTCGCGCGGGGGATTGCCGTAGTGGTCGGGCCGGCGGGCCAGGATGAGTTTGTGCCCGGCGGTGCGCAGGCTCCACTTGGACTGCCAGGTGTTCTCGGCGCTGACCAGCTGATCTGGCACTTCGCGGTCGGCGGCCAAGAGGTTCCGCCCCTCCATGGCGGCGGGGACCTCCAGGCCGGCGGCCCCCAGCAGGGTGGGGGCCAGGTCGAAATGCTGGGCCAGCTCGTCCCGCCGCATACCCGCCTCGATGCGGCCGGGCCAGCGCAGGATCAGGGGTACATGCAGGCAGCAGTCGTAGAGCCCGTGGTGATCGTAATAGATGCCGTGTTCGGTGAGGCTCTCGCCGTGGTCGGCCATCAGCACCACCAGGGTGCGCTCCTCCAGGCCCTGGGCCTGCAGTTCGCCCAGCAGACGTTCCACCTGGTCGTCGAGATAGTTGAGCGCCCCGGCGTAGAGGGCGTCGACGAAGGCCGAATCGGTGACCCCGCCTGCCCACCGGAACCAGGTCTCCTGCCAGGTCTTACCCAGGGGGTGCTGCCAGAGGCCGTCGAGGGAATGGTTGCCTGGGTCGGCCTGGTTGCCGCCCTGATAGAAGCGCCGGCGGTACGGTTCGGGCGGCAGGTAGGGGGTATGTACGTCCCAGTAGTGTACAAAGAGGAAGAAGGGTTCCTGGCCGGCGCCGCGCAGGAACTGGATGGCGCGCTGGTTGAGGTCCTCGGCGGGGACCATCAGCGGCATCTGCTGCCGGCGCGAGGGGTCGAGGTACTGCTCGTAGCCCCGGTTGAACCACGGATACTTGCCCCAGCCCAGGTTGTCGATGGCGCAGGTGGTGTACCCGGCCTGCATCAGCAGTTCGGGCAGGGTGGCGGTGTCCGCATCGAGCTGGGCCTGGCCCCCGTGGCAGACGATGTTGTGGGTCAGGGGATGCTGGCCGGTGTAGAAGGTGGTGAAGGAGGGGTGGGTGGGGATGGCCGGGGCGTAGAACCTCTGCCAAAGGGCACCCTGGGCAGCCAGGCGGTCGATGGCCGGGGTGAGGGGGCGGGGCTCGCCGTAGCAGCCAAGGTGGTCGGCGCGCAGGGAGTCGACGGCTAGGACCAGGATGTTGAGTTTTTCGGACATGGCTCAGGCGGAGAGTGGGGTTGGCAAGGCTACACCCAACTCGGCGGCCAGGGTGCTGATCTGGCTCCAGGCGCGTTCGTCCACGGCAATGCCCTGCGCCAGGCGCTCCTTGGAGATGCGCCAGGCCTGCTCGCCGGGCAGGAGCACCTCCTCGAAGCCGGCGGCCGGCGGGCTGGACTTGATCCAGGAGATAAACTGCTCGGTCTCCCGGAAGTATTTCTCCAGCGGGGTGAAGGCGGCGATGTCGATCAGGGCGATGAAGAGGGCATTGCCGCTGCGCTCTGGCTTGGCCCGGCTGCAGCCGGCCCCGGAAAGGGCCCCGGCCAGGATATCGACCATCACCGCCAGGCCGAAACCCTTGTGGCCGGCCCCGGGGAAACCGAGGGGCAACATGGCCCCGGGCGGGGGGCCGTAGTAGGCCCTGGTGTCGGTGGTGGGCTGCCCCTGGGCGTCGATGATCCGGTCAGGGGGGGTGGGCGTGTCCAGGTTCTGGTGCAGGCGCAGGGCCCCGCCCGAGATGGCGCTGGTGGTCATGTCCAGCACCAGGGGCCAGGGCCGCTGGGTGGGCAGGGCCAGGCAGAGGGGATTGGTGGGCAGGCGGCGCTGGGTGCCGCCGAAGGGGGCCACGGCCAAATCCCCGCCGTGGCCGTTGGCGGCCACCAGGGCGATGTGATTCTGCTGGGCGGCCAGGGCGGCAAAGCGGCCCAGCCGGGCCACGTGGTTGCAGTCTTTCAGGGTGACTACCACCAGGGGCGAGGCAGCGGCCAGTTCGAGGGCCATAGACATGGCCGCCTCGGCGCTGACCGGGCCGAAATTCCAGTTGCCGCTCAGTTGGGCCATACAGCGGGTGGCCCGCACCACCTGGGTGGGGGCCCCGGGCACGACCGTGCCCTGTCTGACCATCTCGACGTACTGGGGGAAGCGCAGGGGGCCGTGGCTGTCGTGGCCCAGCAGGCTGGATTCGACCAGGTGGTCGGCCACCAGTTCGGCGTCGGCAGGGGGCACCCCTACGGCGGCGAAGAGGGCCACCCCCAGGGTTTTGAGGTCTTCGGCTGCCAGGGTGGGCATGGGCATCAAAGGGCGGCGGTGGTGTCGACCAGCAGCAGGGCGTTGGCCACCGGCCGTTCGCCGGTCTCGTCGGAGGGCCGGTTCACCACCTGCTGCTGGATCACCATGGTAGTTGAGCCACCCCCGTCCAGGTTGAGGGCCTGGTAGGCATTGGTACCGCTGTTGGTGTGCTCGGCCAGCTTGAAACACATGAAGTCGGCCAGTTCGGGCAGGGTCATACCCTCGCTGTAACCGGGCTGCCGGCCGTCGACGGTGATCAGGAAGAGGGTCTCCTGGTTTTCGGCAAAACCGATGGCAGTGCGCGGGTGGCGCTCGTCGACGAATTTGCGGCCCAGGCTCTCCTGCTCGTGCTCGATGGACACCTCGCCGTCGCGCACCAGGCGGGGGCCGCCGCCCAGCCCTTCCTCCAGGGGTTGCAGGGCCGGGGGCAGGAGGCAGAAAAGGCGCACGGTGTCCCCAGGGGCCAGGGGGGTGTTGTTGAGGTAGTTGACCCCGGCGCTGATCAGCCATTGTCCCTCGGCCAGACCTAGGTCGGCGTTGACCGGCAGTACCTGGGCCACCCGTGCGGTGACGGTGTCGTTGGCGAGGCGGCGCGAACCCAGGGGTTCGAGTTGGTAGCCGATCTGGGCGCGGCTCGAATCGACGTACCCTGGCCCGAACTGGGTGTAGAGGCTCAGGCCGTTGGCGGCGGGGCGGCGGTTGAGGGCGTTGATGGGCAGGATCTGGTCGGGGGCGCGCAGCAGGCCGGCCTCGAAGTGGAAGACCTCGATCAGGGGCCGGCCCTGGGCGTTGAGGGCAAAGACCGAGCGCTTCTGCGGCAGCTGCAGCACTTGGCCCTGGCGGACCTGCAGGCCGGCGGTGCGCAGCACTGGTTCGTCGCGGTAGAAGAAATCCCCGTTGATCGCCGCCACCGCGTTGCCGGCCAGGGCGCTGGTTTTTTCTAGGACCCCGTGGGCCAGGTCCGCCCGGGCGGTGCGCAGGCCGAGGCCTCCTTCCCGCGCCTCGTGCAGGTCGACCTCGAGCACGTTGATGGCCCAGGGGCCCTGGGTGAGATAGAGCTGATGGTGATAGACCCCGGGGGCGATGGCCGGGGCCGAGGCGGAATTGCAGGCCGGCAGAAAAACCAGGCAGAGCCGGGTCAGCCAACCCGCACACGACATCAATAAAAGCCACTGCCTATTCGACACCGTCCGCTCCTAAATGAAGAGGCGGGGAGAATGTAGGACAGCTAGGGAACGGTGTCAAGCAAGTCAGTGTAGGATCACGAGTTGCCGTGTAAATCGGGCAGTAGGGGTGCGCAGCACCGCCAGGTAGATACCGCTGCCGCTGGGCTGGCCCTCCTGGTTGTGTCCGTCCCATACCAGCTGGTGGGTGCCCGCCTCCTGGAAGCCTGCGTACAAGGTGCGCACCTGCTGCCCGGCGGTATTGTAGATGATCAGGGAGATGGGCTGGGCCTGGGGCAACTGGTACTGTAGCACCACCTCGGCGTTGAAGGGGTTGGGAAAGGGCGCGTCCAGGCCCAAGATCTGTGGTATGGCGGCTTTGGCTGCTGGGCCGGCGAGCCACTCCAGCGGCGGCGGCAGGGCCAGGGAATCGGCGGTCCCCGAGGCGGAGCGGGTCACGGCGGCGGCCACGGACAGCACCAGCGGTGCGGCGGTGGGGCCGAGCAGGCGCAGGCGCAACAAACCCAGCAGGCCGCTGCCGCTGAGGGGCTGGGCAAAGGAAAAGCCCAATCCCAGCCGGCCCTCCCCGCCCTGGTCTACCAGGAGCAGGGGCTGGCCGGCCAACCCGGTGTCGGGAAAGACCATGCCGGCGTATTCCAGGGTCTCGGGCAGCCTCAGCTCCAGGCTCAGGCCGTTCAACGCGCGGGCTTCCCGCAGTTCCAGGGGCACGGCAAACTCCAGCGTCCCGGGTACGGGCTGGCCCAGGGCCAGGGTGGTGGGCGCCAGGCCGCGGCCCTCCAAAACAACCTCCAGGGATTCCCGCAGATTGTCGGCCAGCAAGAGCCGGCCGCGGCTGTTGCCCACCCAGGTGGGCCTGAATTCGACCTGCACCAGTCCCTCCTCCCCGGGCTCCAGCCTGGCTGGGGCCCGGAGGACCCTGAAAGGCCCCTCGGTGCGCGCCTGCAGCACCAGAGGGGTGCGGGGGTGGAGGTTGCGGACCTTCAACTCCCCGCTGCGGGCCTGGTCCACGGCGGTGGGGGAGAAGAGTTGCCGGCTGGCGGGGCTGTGCAGGTAGGTGCGGCTGCCCCGGCCGCTGAAGGGCAGGCGCACCTGGGGCCGGGCCGGATCATCGGTGGTGAAGCTCAGTTCGCCCTGCACCAGGCTGGTATCCCGCGGGGTGAAGTTCAGTTCGATGGCCGCGCTCTGTCCGGGCGGGATGTTCAGGCGGCGGAGATTGGGCAGCAGCTGCGGCGAGCCGGTGAGTACCCGTTCGAGGTGTAATTCGACCTCGCCCTGGTTGCGCAGTTCGAGGCGGTGGCGGCGGGCCTGGCCGATGCGGCTGAGGCCCAGGTCGAGGCTGGCGGGCAGGCCAGCCAACTCGGGCTGTCCGCCCCGGCCCCCCAGCAAGACCTGGCGCACCGGGGCCTCGGGCACGTCGCTGTGGATCAGCAGGGTGTCGGCATAGCTGCGGCGCTGGACGGGCAGAAAGCTGAGGGGCACCTGGATGGCGGCGCCTGGGGCGAGTTGCCCCTGACCGGCGCGGCCAAGGCGGTAGGCGCCCCGCAGCTCCAGGTGATAGTGCAGCGGCGCGCTGCCGGGGTTGCTCAGGGCCAGCACCTGGCGGCCCTCGCCGCCCACGGGCACGGCGCCGAAGTCGAGCGCCGCGCTGCTGAGGCTGAGATCAGGGGCCAGGCCCTGGCCGGTCAGCGGCACCTGGAGCAGGGCGGGGCCGCCGGGGGCGCGCCAGTACAGGGTGTCGGCCTGGGCTCCGCGCGCGCCGGGGGTGTAGGCCAGGTCGAGGGTGCGGGTCTCGCCGGCTGCCAGGCGCAGCGGGGCGGCTGGGTCTAGTTGCAGGGCCGAATCCTGGACGGCCACCAGCTCTACCGGAAAGGTGCCGCGGTTGCGCAGGACCAGCTGCCGGCTGTTGGCCCGGCCCACCAACTGGGCGCCAAAATCCAGGCGCGGCGGCCAGGCTTCGACCTGGGGGGTGGGCGGGGAGAGGCGCAGGAGACGGCCGCCATACGCATCGCCCTCCAGCACGTGGATGGTTCCATCGGGGGTGGCGGCCAGATCGAGCAGGGCCGGGGCGAATCCCGCGGCCAGCTCCTCCAGGCGCTCATCCGCGCCGAGGCGGTAGAGGCGGCCTCCTTCCACCCCCAGACAGAGTTCGGCGCCAAACCCCAGGGCCAGGGGCCGCTCAGGCAGCTGCAGTACCCGGCGCAACTCGCCATAGGAGTTGAACTGCCCATCCTGGTCTAGATCTTCGGCACGCCACAGTTCGCGGCTCTGGACCAGGGCGATAAAGAGGATACCCTCCGGGGTGCCTTCGAGCAGGGCGGGGCCGGCGGGCAGCCTGGCACTGGCTTCGAGGCGGCGGTCGGTGAGGCGCAGCAGCCGGCCCGAGGTCTGTTGGTACAGGTAGAGATGGCCGCCGGCCACGGCCAGGGCATCGGCGGCCTCATCGAGGTAGGCGAGGGGCAGATACAGTGGTTTGCCCTCGCTGTCGGCGTCGATCCGGGTAAAGGGCTGGGGCCGGCCCAGGGCCGGCGGGGTGCCCAGGAGCAGTCCGCCGCCCAGGCTGGCAGGGGCTGGCAGGGCGCTATAGGAACTGGCCTGGAAGGCAGCAAAGCTGCGGCGGGTGGGCAGCATCTGCACCACCCCTTCGCGGTGGGTGAGGTACAGGGTGCCCGCCGGCTCAACCACCAAGGCCAGCAGGCCGGGCAGGTCGAGGGCGGCCTCGGTCTCGACCTGATAGGAAAAGGCGGTGTGAATGCGGTCGCCGGCGTCGGCCAGCTGGCGGGCCACGGGCAGGCGGGCGATGCGGTGCTGCTCGATATCGGCCAACAACAAATTGCCCCGGGGATCGAGGGTCAGGCGGGCAGGGCGGTTGGCATCGGCTGCGACCACCCGCAGCACCCCGTCGCCGTCTATGTGCACCAGGCGGCCGTTGCCGGTATCGGCCACAAAGACCCCGCCGCTGCCTTCGGCCACCAGGCCCAGGGGCTGGTCCAGGGCGGCGCGGGTGGCGGTGGTGCCGTCGAGGCCGGCGCCGGGACTGCCGGTGCCGGCGATGGAGCGCAGCAGGCCCTCGGGGCTGAGGGTGTAGATTCGGTGGCTGCCGGGGTCGGCGATGTAGAGCTGGTCATCGGCGCCAAAACTCAGGTCAAAGGGCAGGGCCAGGGCGCTCTGCAGGGCGGGCCCCCCCTCGCCTGGGGGCAGGGCGCCGCCGCCGGCGGCGGTGTGCAGCTCGCCCTGGGTGTCGAGTTTGCGGACGCGGCGGTTGGCGCTGTCGGCGATGTAGAGATTGCCCTGGCTGTCGAAGGCCAAGCCCATGGGCTGGTCGAGCAGGGCCAGGCGGGCGGGTCCACCCTCGCCGCCAAAGCCAGGGATGCCGGTGCCGGCGACGGTGTGGAGGTTTCCCTGGGTGTCGAGTTTGCGGACGCGGTGGTTGGCGCAGTCGGCGATATAGAGGTTGCCATCCTGGTCGAAGGCCAGACCAGCGGGCTGGTCGAGCAGGGCCAGGCGGGCGGGTCCACCCTCGCCGCCAAAGCCGGGCAGGCCGGTGCCGGCGACTCGCTCGATGATCCCGTCGGGGCGCACCCGGCGCACCAGGTGGTTGCGGCGGTCGGCGATATAGAGGTTGCCCTGGGGGTCGTGGGCCAGGCCGAAGGGCTGGTACAGGGAGGCGTTGAGGGCTGGACCGCCCTCGCCGCTGGCGCGCAGGAGGCCGTTGCCGGCCAGGGGCAGGGTAGGGCCCTGGTCCTGGAGCACCACCACTCGGCGCTGGGCGTAGTCAGCCACCAGGATGCGGCCCTGGCGGTCGACGCTGAGGGCCTTGGGCTGGGCGCCGGGCTCGAACCGGGCCACCACCACCAAGGTCGAGTCGGCCTCGAGGCGCAAGAGGCGCGGACCCAGCTCGTCGAGGATCAGCAGTCGGCCCTGGGGGTCGAAATCCAGATCGATAGGTTTGAGGCTGGCCTGGCGGGCGGCCCGCCTGCCGCTCCAGGGCAGTTCGCCGCCATCCCCGGCCAGGGTGGTGATGCGCCCCTGGGAATCCACCCGGCGCACGCGGCGGTTGCCGGTGTCGGCGATGTAGATGGAGGCATCGGGGCCCACGGCCACGGCGCGCGGGTCGGCCAACCGCGCCAGGGTCGAGGGGTTGCCGTCGCCGCTGAAACCGCGAAGGCCATTGCCGGCCACGGCGCGGCCACGACCCTCGGGGTCGAGCTGCCAGACCCGGTGGTTGGCGCGGTCGGCCACCAGCACCTGGCCCCCGGCATCGGCGGCCACCCCGTAGGGGGCAAAGGTGTTGGGGGCGGTGGCCACCAAGGGGTGGTCCGGACCCATGAGGGTGCGCAGGGTGCCGTCGGCACCCACGACGCGGATCTGGCGGTTGCCCAGGTCGACGATATAGAGCTGGCCCTCCGGCCCCAGCGCCAGACCAGCCGGCACGGCTAGGGCGCTCTGGCGGGCGGGTCGCAATTCTTGGTCGAGCCCGTAGCGGCCGTCCCCGGCGAGGGTGGTAACCCGGCCCTGGCCGTGGACCAGGCGCACCCGGTTGTACAACTCGTCGGCGATGTACACCGAACCGTCTGGTGCGGCCAGCAGGTCCTGGGGCAACAGACTGGCTTCCAAGGCTGCGCCGCCCTCGCCCAGGCCACCGCCGGCGAGGTATTGCAGCTCGCCGGTGGTGAACAGGTCCGAAGCCTCCAGGCGCGGCGGCAACAAGACCAGGAGCAGGGAGAGGGGGACGAGTGCAGACCAGAACATGCCAGGCCTCATACGGGGCAAAGGGGTGCTGTTGGGATTGATAGTCATAAATATCCGCATGGGTGCCCCCAAGGCAACACCCGCTTGCTGAGGCGGGCGGGGCGCGGTAGCTTTACTCACCTTTCGCGGGAGGATGCCCATGGACAACAGGTTGGGGGCTTTGGCCCTGGTGCTGGGTCTGGCAACGGGGGCCGTTGCCGAGGTGTGGCACGGGTTCGATCCGGCAGGTTTTGGCGGGCTGATGCTCAAGGCCGAGCAATTGCAGGCCATGGTGGCCGAGGTCCGGCAGCAGCGGGCACCCAAAAACGGGGACCACTATGTCTTTGCCTTTGCCAATCTGCAGCGCGATATGGCCTTTGGTATCAAGGTGGAGGAGGGTATCAAGGCCAATGCCGCAGCGGCCGGCATCGAGTTGCTGGTGGCCGACAACCGGCTCGACGGGCCCACGGCCCTGGCCAATGCCGAGAGCTTCGTGCGGCGCGGGGTGGACTTTGTCATCGAGTTCCAGACCGACGTGAACTTTGGCCCCACCATCATGCAGAAGTTCGCCAAGGCCGGCATCGGGGTGGTGGCCATCGACATCCCCATGCTGGGGGCCACCTTCTTCGGGGCCAACAACCCGCGTTCCGGCTTCATGGGCGGTTCGTACCTGGCCCAGGCAGCCCTGGCCCGTTTCGGGGCGGAAAAGGTCAATCAAGGATACCTGGTGGTGGGGGAGTTGCCTCAGTCGGGGGCCATCCCCGCCATGCGCACCGAGGGGCAGGTGGCCGGCTTTTTGGCCGGGGTGCCTGGTTTCCCCGTCGACCACCTGATTCACATCGACACCAAGAACACCCTGCAGTACTCCTTTCAGCAGATGCGCAACGCCCTGGGCCGCATCCCGCCGGGGGTGCCGCTGATGCTTCTGGCCATCAACGACCAGTCGGTGACCGGCATGTTGCGGGCAGTGCAGCAGGCTGGCCGGCAGGGGGACCCCATCGCCGTTGGCAACGGGGCCGACGAACTGGAGACCCTGGCTGGGGAGGAAGGGCTGATCGCCTCGGTGGCCTACTTCCCTGAGCGGTACGGCAACTATCTCATCCCCCTGGGCCTGATGGCGCTGGCAGGCCGGTCCCTGCCGCCGGCGGTGCTGGTGGAGCACCTGATGGTCACCCGGGCCAATATCTGCCAGTATTACCCCGAGTTCCCCTGCCAGCCGCAGGCGGTTTTCCCCTACGCCTTTCCGCAAGAGGCCTTTGGCCGGCACCTGGCCGGGCTGAAGGGCAAACCCGAGTTGTCCGGGTACGAAACCCTCATCCCCGCCCGCTGAACCAAGGTCCATGAGCAGGCTCTCTTCGCTGATCGCCAAACCCTGGGCCGGGGTGGGCATACTGCTGCTCTTCTACCTGGGGGTGGTGGTCTGTTTCGCCCTGCTCTCCCCCTGGTTCCTCTCCGTCGACAACCTGCTCAGCATCGGGGCGAACATGGCCTTCATCGGCCTGATGGCGGCGGGGCAGACCCCGCTGATCATCGCCGGAGGTCTGGACCTGTCGGTGGCGGCGGTGGCCGGCCTGGCCGGGGTGGTGGTGGCCCTGTTACACGCTGGGGGTATGGACGTGTGGCTGGCAGCGCTGCTGGCGCTGCTGTTGGGCGGGGGGATCGGGGCGCTCAACGGCTTGCTCACCACGCGTCTGGGCTTCAACCCCTTCATCGCCACCTTGGGGACCATGAGTGTGGTGGGTGGATTGGCCCTGGTCCTCACCGGCGGCCTGACCAAACCCCTGCTGGTGGACTCCTTTGCCTGGCTGGGCAACGGCCAATGGCTGGGCTTGCCCGTGCCCCTGCTGCTGATGCTGGCGGTGTACGCGGTGCTAGGCTGGGTGCTGCGCCACACCTGCTTCGGGCGGTACGCCTACGCCCTGGGCAGCACTGCGGTGGCCAGCCGGCTGGTGGGGGTGCCGGTGGAGCGGCTTCAGTTGGTGTTGTATGCGGGCTCGGGCCTGAGCGGGGCGCTGAGCGGGTTGGTGCTGGCGGCCATGCTGGGGGCCGGGGCCCCGGACGCGGCGGGCAAACATCTCCTGACCGTGGTGGCGGCGGTGATCCTGGGGGGTACCAGCCTTTTGGGCGGGCGGGGAAGTGTGTGGGGG
>SXGU01346771.1_pt1 | contig 18263 bp, 6 predicted proteins | sample 3174531 | NCBI WGS metagenome assembly SXGU01 (sample SAMN11356863, study PRJNA531348) | freshwater metagenome | isolation source: freshwater sample F1-140 | place: China: Fuxian Lake, Yuxi | collected 2017-12-25 | reverse complement strand
TGTTACTGCGGGGGTGCAGTCTGTCAAGCTTCCGCCATCCTCGGAGGTTCAACCTGCCCCCCCACGCGTGCGCGCAGGCTCCTGCGGAAGAGGGTGTAGAGTGAATACGATCGTGGTGCGCCGACAGTGCGACATTGCCCTTGAGTGATCGGAGAAGGAAGCCAACCATGCTGACGACCTCCTGCGGTAGACTGCAGCACCGTGGCGGAGAACTGGCACGAGCAAGGTGAATCTCCGTACCCCTACGAACGCGAGGCGCTGTCGTGGGTTCGGAAGTGGTTTCCTGAGCATGAGCCGTGGCGCGCATTCGCGCGGTTCAGCTTCCCGGGCTCCGACGGTCGGGATCACGAGATCGACCTGCTTGTCGGCGGACCGACCGGTTGCTTTCTGATCGAGTTCAAGGGTTACGCAGGACGGATCAGTGGCGGCGCGCGAGATCTCGTCTCGACGAGTGACTCGCGCAGGGTCGCGTTCGACCATCCGAAACCACTGCTCAAGTCGAAACTCGACAAGCTCGTCGATGCCCTGAAGCACACGAGGAGTTACAAGTCGAAGGGGAGCCGGCCACCGTTCATTGAGCCGCTTGTGTTCATGCACCACGCTGCTTCGCTCGAGATTGCCTCACCTGGTCACAGCGGTGTCTTGCTGCGGGACCGCGACGCCGGCGACGCAGTTGCGATCGATGGCCTCAAGGCCGCCATCCTGGAGCGTCGCGCACCGTGGATGGAGCGACTCGCCGACGGCGAGCGCCGCGTCGACAAGCCAGCAGCCAAGCTCCTGACCAACGCCATCAAGGAGATTGCCTACTTCGGACCGCGACCGCCGATGGTCGCGGGCTCCTGGCAACTCGAGGCGACGCCTCTGGAGGAGGCCGCCGCGTGGAGCGACTACGAGGCGACGCACAGATTGACAGGCGACAAACGTACGGTGCGCGTCTACATCGCGCCCCGCGGACGCGAGCTCGAGCAGGCGCGGCTCGCCAACTGCGCGAAGCTCGAGTTCGAGGCGCTCCGACTGTTCGAACATCCTGGCGTCCTTCGCGCCCATGAGTTCGATGAGTGCGACCTTGGTTCGGTCATCACCTTCGAGCACACGCGAGGTTTCGTTCGGCTCGACCACTTCATGCTGACGCGTGCTGGCGCGCTCGACTTCGGCGCGCGCCTTGGGCTGCTCCGTCAGCTCTGCGAAGCTGTCTCCGCAGCACACGATCGCGGCATCGCACATCGCGCACTCTCGCCATCGGCGGTCCTCGTAGCCAACGCTGACTCCGGACGACCAACAATCAAGCTGCGCAACTGGCACCAGCGGGTACGGACGGACGCCGCCGGTCTCTCGACGCTCCGCACCTTCGGTGGCGAGACGATCAGCGACCTCACCGTCGCGTCCAACGACCTGAGCGAGGTCGAGCGCACCTATCTCGCGCCCGAACTGCGGGCGGTGGGCGAACCGGGCGGCATCGCGTCGGACATCTATTCGCTCGGTGCGCTCGCCTATCTCATCTTCACGGGACAGCCCCCTGCACAGACTCTTGACGAGCTCGACGGCGTGCTCGCGCGCCAGCACCACCTCGCCGTCTCGCAGCACATCAATGGTGCCAGTTCGGGTCTTGAGCATTTCATTACACGCTCCGCGCACGCTTCTCCGCTCCAGCGCGCCGCCACCGCCCGGGAGCTCATTGAGTGCCTTGACAGGACCCAGGAGGAGTTGGCGCGCCCCGAGTTCACGGTGGTCAGTGGGCCTGATGATCTCCTGAAGGACACGATTCTCGACGGTGGATCAGGCGGAGCGATCACAGTCGTCCGTCGCCTCGGCTCGGGTGGAACCGCCGTGGGGTTTGAGGTGATGCGCGACGCCACATCATTCGCGCTGAAGGTCGCACGCACCTCTGCGCTCAACGTGCGTATCGAGGCAGAGGCGGCAACGCTCGGGGCGCTCAAACACGAACACATTGTGTCGCTCGTGGGAACGGTTGATGTCGGACCATGCAACGCACTACTGATCTGGCCATTCGGAAGCGAGACCCTCTTCGATTACCTCAAGCGTGATGGGGCGCTGCAACTCGACTTCCTTGAGCGCTGGGGAACGCAGTTGCTCAGCGCCGTTGAGCATCTCGAAGCCGAAGGCAAGTCGCATCGGGACATCAAGCCCGGCAACATCGCGATCACTGACAAAGGGCAGAAGAAAGCGCAGCAGATTGTGCTCTTCGACTTCTCGCTGGCAAGCCTCGGTGCGGACAACTTAGACGCAGGCACGCCGGGCTACATCGATCCATTCCTTGGAATCGGCAACCGGCGGGCATGGGATCGCGCCGCTGAGCGCTACGCGGCTGCGATCACGCTCTACGAGATGGCGACTGGTGTGCGCCCGACTTGGGGTGACGGGCAGACATTGCCCAAGCTCCTGCGTGACATCGAACTTCCAAACCTCGATAGCGACCTCCTCCCCGAAGGCGTTCGGCCAAGCCTCCTCACGTTTTTCCAGCGCGCGCTGCAACGTGATGCGGGGAAGCGCTTCGACAGCGCCACCGCGATGCGCGAGGGCTGGGCGAAGGCGCTCAGAGGCGACGCCGTCACGGTCGTCGGAACGCAGTCGCCCGACGGTAGCGCGCAGACGCTGGTTCAAGCCCTCGACGCCGCAGTATCAGGCGCGGGTGTTGCGACCATCATCCCATCGCTCCCGCTCTCGATCCGCGCAACAAACGCACTGAACCGCCTGGGTGTCGACTGCGTGAGTGATCTGCTCCACCGGTCACCGCACTCATTGCGCTGGCTTCCTGGCGTCGGCAGCACGACGCAGAAGGAGCTCGTCGACCTCTACCAGGAGGCCCGCAAGCGCTTCCCGGATGTGGAAGTCACTATTCGCTCTCCGGACGCGAGTGCGGTGAATTCGGACGCGCGACGCTCAGGCGTTGGCACCGGTGGAAGCCGAACTGCCAGCGCAACGCGCCCAGCAACGCAACTACCCGCTGACGCAACGCTCGAGGCGCTGGTGAGGAGCCTCGTGGTGCGCAATCGAATGGCGGAGTCACGATCGAGTGAAGCGCTCGCGGACTACCTCGGCATCGGCGCCTCAGGCGACGCGACGCCAGGCGAACCGGTCTCCATGCAGGCTGCGGCCGAGGCGCGCGGCCTCACGCGTGCCGCGGTCCATATCGCGATCGACACCTCTGTGAAGCGCTGGCGCAAGTGCCCTGCGTTCTCGCACGCTGCGAGCGTCGTGCAGGAACTACTTCAGGCTCGCGGAGGCGTCGCAACGATGGGGGAGATAGCAGCCGCGATCGCGACGCGGCTGCCGGCCGATGGCGCGAGCACGCACGCGGAGCGTCTGAAGTCAGGCTTCACGGTGGCGCTCTCTGTCGCGGAGGCCGAGAAGCGCATTGAGGACAATCCGCGCTACGAACTCCGCCGCGCAGGCAAGCGCGCGTTCATCGTGGCTAACGGCCTCGATGACGCTGCGCCCTACGCGATCAAGCTCGGCGAGGCAGCCGACAGGCTCGTCGATCCCTCCCAACCTGTCCTTGCGGGTCCGGCTGCTTGTATCGCTGAACTGCGTGGCGTGAACCGACCGCCCGAACTCGCGGAGCTCGCCCATGAGCGCCTTCTCGCGCTCGCCGCGGCAGCGAGCTCTCACGCCTGCGTCAACGGCCGCGGCGAGCTCTATCCGCGTGGCCTCGACGCCCGACGCGCACTCAAACTCTCGCAGGGCGCGATCGCTGGTCTCGGTGAGATGGATCGGGTGAGGCGACGCCGTGTCTTCACCGTCGCCGAACTGCGCGAGCGCATGGCGCAGCGCTACCCCGAGGCCGCACCACTCCCCGACGCGCCAGAGTGCGTCGCGCTCGTCCGCGAGGTGCTTGGAGAAGAGACCGAGTACGACGCGCCCAACCAGCGCTTCCTTGTGCGCGCCGCCGAAGCGATGACCGTCCAGACAGGCTCGGGCGCGCGCACGACGATGTATGTCACGCAGCTCGGCGCCCAGCCGATCGACGCCCACCAGCAGGCGGTCGCCAGGGCGAACGACTTCAACCGCGAGGTGAACTCTGCGCTCAGTGATCGGCGCCTGATGGTGCTTGGTGTGCAACCTGCATCGTTCGCGTGCGCCGTTCCGCGTCTCACTGAGTACTTCCGCGTACGGCATGTCTCGATCGACGCGCTCATCATCGACGGCCTGCGTGTCGTAGCCGCCAAGCGGAACATCCAACTCACCAGGATCCACGAAGCCGATGCGACCTGGCCCTCGGGCCCGGCCTCGGGCAACCTGCGCGCCGTGCTTGAAATGGTGCGGAAGGAGCATGTCGGCCCCGCGCTGCTCGACCCCGACGGGCCCATCCTCGTCTCCGACTGGGGCCTGCTCTTCCGCTACGACATGCAGGGCCTCTACACCGAGCTCCGCGACGCATGCGGCCGCGGCGCACATCCGGGCGCGCTCTGCGTGCTGCCCGCCGACGACGCCGAGCAGGCGATCGTGCTCGACGGCTTCAACTTCCCCGAGTTCGACCCCTCGCGCATCCTCCGCGTACCCGGCGCATGGCTGCGGTTGGAGACAGTCTCCGCAGCCTGAATTCACATCGCACCCCATGGCCTTTGCCCTCACCACCCGACTCCACGCCCGTCTGGCGACGCTCGAATCCGACATCCGCAAGCGCGTCGCCGACGATGCCTCCGTTCGCGCGCCGCTAGCTGCTGAGCACAAGGCCGAGTATGCGAGCGGGCTTACTCGCCAGGACTTCGCCACCTGGCTCGGCGGCCGCGTCACGCAGGCAGGCGTCGCGTGGATTCTTGCCAGCGTGTTCGTGCGCTTTCTCGAGGACAACAATATCATCACACCCGCGCGCTTGCTCGAGCCGGTCGGCAGCCGCACCAATGCGCCCGACGACCGCTGGCAAGCTTTCATTCGCAAGACGCCCACCGCCAACCGCCGCGATTGGATGCAGTCGGAGTTCGACGAACTCGCGCGCATTCACCCTGCGCTGACCGAACTCCTCGGTCGCGCCAATCATCATCTGTGGATGCTCGCTCCTTCGCAGGACGGTGTGACGGCACTCCTCGCGAACTTCAGTGAGCGCACGGACGACGGCACGGCACTCAGGTGGCCGTTTGCCGACGCTGCACTCTCAACACGATTTCTTGGTGATCTCTACCAAGACCTCTCCGACGAGGCGAAGAAGCGCTTCGCGCTGCTGCAGACTCCCGACTTTGTCGAGCGGTTCATCCTCGACCGGACGCTGGAGCCTGCGCTCGACGCCTTCGGCGTGCAGTGGAAGGACGAGAAGGGCGGCTTCCGCCTGATTGACCCGACGGTGGGTAGCGGGCACTTCCTCTTGGGCTCCTTCCCGCGGATCCTCAAGCGCTGGCGCGAGGCCGAGCCGACGACTGACATCCGCATCCTCGCGCAGCGCACGCTTGATGCGCTTCACGGCACCGACATCAACCCGTTTGCGGTGTCGATCGCGCGGTTTCGACTGCTGATCGCAGCGTTGAAAGCGTGCGGCATCACGCACCTGAGCGCGGCGCCTGACTTCACGATGCAGCTTGCTGCCGGAGATGCGCTGCTGCTGGCCGACCGCGGAGCCGCGCGAGGAACAAGCGGCGTGCAACTCTCGCTCGACCCGACCGACGCAGCGACTGTGCAATTGACCAGCGCGCTGTACGACCCAGCGCGCAGGATCCTGGCGAAGGGTTTCAACGCGGTGGTGGGAAATCCGCCGTACATCCAGCCGCCCGAAGACCTCAATCAGGCGTACCGCGAGCTCTACGGAAGCTGCAGCGGAAAGTACGCGCTGACATGCCCGTTCATGGAGCGCTTCGTCGAGCTTGCGCTACCGGCGCAGGGGGCGCGCCCCGCGGGCTTTGTGGGCAAGATCACCTCGAACTCATTCATGAAGCGTGAGTTCGGCAAGAAGCTGATCACCCAGTACTTCGCAAAGTGGGATCTCACGACCGCGATCGACACGAGCGGAGCCTACATTCCGGGGCACGGAACGCCGACTGTGATCCTGTTTCTGCGGAACCAGAAGCCGTCGAAGTCGACGGTGCGCGCGGTGCTCGGCATCCGTGGTGAGCCGTCGACGCCCGAGGATCCGTCGCGCGGCCTCGTGTGGCATGCGATCCTCAATCAGATCGAGAAGCCTGGGTCGCAGAGCAAGTTTGTGAGCGTCGAGGATCGCGATCGGCAGGCGTTTGCTACGCATCCGTGGAGCCTGAGCGGTGGCGGTGCGGGTGATGTGAAGGCGGCGATTGAGCGCGGCACATCTCCGCTGAGCTCGATTGCCTCCTCAATCGGTATCACGTCAGTCACAGGAGAGGATGACCTTTTTATCGTTGGCAGATCACCTCGCGCGGCGCGGCACGCGGAAGTCATCGAGCTTGTGGTGGGAACGGATCTTCGCGATTGGACCTCTGTCCGTTCGGCGCTGGCGGTCAAGACCTTCAACGACCGGTTCGAGCCATGCCTCTCCCTAAGGGCGGCTGACTTCCTCTGGCCTTACAAGGCACCGATTTCTCTACGCTGCCGGTTCGGTGTCCCGATGCTGGAGCGTGGTGCGAAGTGGTGGGAGTGGCAGGAGCTCTATGCAGACAAACTCCGCACCCCGCTCTCGATCGCGTTCGCCTTCGTCGCCACGCACAACCACTTCGTGCTCGACCGCGGCGGGAAGGTGTTCAAACAGTCGGCGCCTGTCATCAAGTTGAAGCCCGGCGCGACGGAGGACGAGCACCTTGCGCTGCTGGGGGTGCTGAATAGCTCGACCGTGGCGTTCTGGGGTCGGCAGGTTCTCTTCAACAAGGGCGGTGGCGGCAGCGCGACGAAGATGGCGTCTGATGCCTGGGAGAACTTTTTTGAGTGGAGCGGGATGAACGTCGGAAAGTGCCCGGTGCCAGGAACGCTGCACCTGGGGCTGCCACTGTGTCGCGCCCTCCACCAGGTGGCCGGCGAAGCATCGAACGCTCGAGAAGCACTCGGGACGGGCGCAATCGTTCATTGGGCTGAACACGCGCAAGCAGCCGAGATCCGCCTTGCCTGCATGATTTCCCTCCAAGAAGAACTCGACTGGCTCGTCTACCGCCTCTACGGCCTGCTCGACGACAATACGCTCGAATGGCCTGATCTCGACGCGCTTCCGCCTGTCCAACTCGGCGAACGCGCCTTCGAGATCGTGATGGCGCGCAAGATGGCTGCGGGCGAACTGAAGACGACTTGGTTCGAGCGGCACGGCTCGACGCCGATCACCGAGATCCCCTCGCATTGGCCTGCCGCCTACCGCGCGCTGGTCGAGCGCCGCATCAAGGCGATTGAGGACGATGCGTCGATCGGCCTGATCGAGCAGCCCGAGTTCAAGCGCCGCTGGAACCATGAGGAGTGGGAAGTCACTTGGACGAAGGCACTGACCGAGCGCTTGCTTGACCGTATCGAAGCGATGGATGTTTGGCGCGCCGATCCGCCCGCGCCGTTGTCGGTGGCGCATCTTGCAGACTTGCTCGCACGCGATGCCGAAGCCGTTGAGATTGCCGAGCACTTGACGGGCGGTGAGGCACCCGAGATGGCGCCGTTTCTAGCAGGCCTCATCAAGGACGAGCATGTGCCGTGCGCGGCGGGTGCGCGGTACACCGACAGCGGACTCTTGAAGCGCAAGTCATGGGAGTCGACCTGGGACTTCCAGCGCAAGGAAGACGCAATCGACGCGCTGGCTGAAGCGGGCAAGATCACGCCCGACGAGGCGAAGGCGCGCAAAAATCGCGAGGTGGGCGCGATTCCCGTGCCGCCGAGATACGACAACAAGGACTTCCGTGCAGCGACCTTCTGGCAGGCGCGTGGAAAGCTCGATGTACCGAAGGAGCGGTTCGTGTCGTACCCCGGCGCGGGAGGAGGTAAGCCGACCGATCTCATGATCGGTTGGGCGGGCTGGGACCACTTCCAGCAGGCGCAGGCGATGGTTGGTGTGATTGATGCGCAGATGGAGGTTGGCGCAACAGGCGATCGGCTGGCACCGCTGCTTCAGGGTCTCGCGGAGCTGCTGCCTTGGTTGTCGCAGTGGTTTGGCAATCATCCCGAGTTCGGCGACCTCGGCGCGGTCTACCGCGGCGCGTGGCAAGAGCGCGTGCAGGCCGCAGGCCTCACTGCGGAGGCAGTGATGGTGTGGACGCTTCCCAGAGCGACGCGTGGTGGGGGCGGTGGTGGTAGAAAGAGACAGTCGGTGAACGCATCTGAATCGCGCTCTTCAGGATCCACGGAGGACAAGATCGAATGACCCTGCTGAAGGACCTGATTGACATCCCCACCGCGACCGGCGCCGAGGACTTCGTCGTCAAGCTGACCGACGCTCGGACCCGCGCGGCGTCCACGCTCGGCGACTATGTGCCAACGCCCGCAGTTATCAGTCGGCTCAATGATGCGCTCGGTCGAGTCGATGAGGCATTCCGTCAGCGCAAGTCGCTCGCGACCTACCTCCATGGATCCTTCGGCTCGGGCAAGAGCCATTTCATGGCGGTGCTGACGCTCCTCTTGGAGGGAGCGCCTGAGGCGCTTGCCAAGCAGTCGCTCGGCACCGTCGTCACCCGCAATCCGTGGCTTGGTACGCGCCGGGTCCTCGTCCTCGGGTTCCACATGCTCGGAGCCCGTTCGATCGAGGATCGCGTGCTCGGCGACTACCTGCAGCAGGTTCGCGCCAAGCGCCAGGATGCGCCCACGGCTCCCGTCTACCAGTCTGGCGCGTTGTTCGATTCGGCCAGCGCGCTGCGGATGCAGCTCGGGGATGCGGCGTTCTTCGCGCAGTTCGGCGGCGCGGCCGACGACGGCTGGGGCGACTTCGGCGGTGCGTGGGACGCTGCGCGCTTCGACCGGGCCATTGCGGCCGATGAGTCGGACCCCGAGCGGCTGTCGCTCATCTCGACGCTGCTTGACAAGGTGCCCATGTTTCGCCCGATGGCGGAGGCGTTCGCCAACAACGGCAGCCAGTATGTGCCGTTCGACGAGGGTCTGCGCCGCTTGGCGCTGCACGCGCAGACACTTGGGTACGAGGCCATCGTCCTGTGCCTCGACGAGCTCATCCTCTGGCTCGCGCAGCACGCCACCGAACAGGAATTCCTCAACCGCGAGATTGAGAAGCTCGTGCAGCTGGTGGAGGCGAATGCCGGCGACCGGGCGCTGCCCATCGTGTCGTTCGTCGCCCGCCAGCGCGACCTGAGCGAACTGATCTCGACCACGCTGCCCAACTTCGCCGGAACGCAGATCTACGCCAAGCTTCAGCACCACGAGGCGCGGTTCGGTTCGCCGATCGAGTTGCCCGACTCGGATCTGCCGACGATCGCCGAGCAGCGGCTTCTTGCGCCGCGCGATGCCGCTGCGCGCGCCGCGATCGATGCGGCGTTCGGGCGCGCGACAACGATGACTGCCGCAGCGCTGCAGACGCTTGAATCGGAGGCCTCGCACCAGGATTTTCGAAAGGTCTACCCGTTCACTCCGGCCGTGGTTGATGTGCTTGTTGCGGCGTCAGGGCTGCTACAGCGCGACCGCACCGCCCTTAAGGTGATGCGTGAACTCCTGGTCGCGCACCGCGATACGCTCGAGCTCGAGTCGGTGATCCCCATGGGGGATCTCTTCGACCAGCTTGCCGTCGGCCAGTTGGCGATCGACGAGCTGTTCAAAATCCGGTTCGGTCGGGCGAGGCGCCTTTGGCTCGAGCGCATCGCGCCACTGCTCGAGCGGAAGCACGGCGTCCACCCCGATGCCGCGCGCCAGCCTGCTGCCGCCGGTGACCAGAAGGCGCGCATGTGCCTCGGCGTTGGGCGCGTGGTCAAGACGCTGCTCCTCGCCAATGTGGTCGAGGCGCGGAAGGTCCTCGCCAACCTTGACATCAAGCGCGCCGTCCACCTCAACCATGGGTCGATCCGTGCACCTGTCCCGAACGGCGAGGCTGCCCAGGCGCTTGCCGCGCTGCAGGAGCTTGCGGCGGAAATCCCCGAGATCAAGATCACCGACAGCGGGGCGGCCGGCAATCCGCATGTTGCGATCGTTCCGACCGAACACGACATCACCTCGATCGTGACCGGCGCGTCGGAGTTCGAGTCGCAGGCCGCGAAGGTGCAGGCGCTGCGCCGGATGTTCTTCAGCGCCGCTGGACTGGACGAGTCTGCAACGGACGGCATGCTTCGTCCGGTCCATGAGTGCAAGCTCGACTGGCGCCGCACATCGCGCTCGTATGCGTTGCTCTTCGCGAATGTGAGCGCGTTGAGCAGCAGCGAACTCGTCAACGACGAGGACTCTTGGAAGGTCATCGTCGACTACCCACTTCCCGATGCGGCGCAGCAGGGCGCGTTGACCGATCGCGAAAGGCTTGCGGCGTTCAGGGCTGAGGGCAGGACCGCCCGCACGGTCATCTGGGCTCCGCGAACCTTCGGCGATGCGTTGCAGCGCGATCTCGGCAAGCTTGTCCGCATCGAGGCGCTGCTCAAGAGCGATCAGAACTTTGACCGGCATACCCGGGGCATCCCAGCAGCCGATCGCGGGAGCGTGAAGGGGCTTCTTCGCCAGCAGCAGTCGGCACTGCAGTCGCGGCTGAATGATGCCTTGAAGAGCGCCTACGGGCTCACAGCCTGCATGGATGGGGTGATCGACGATGTCGGGGGCGACGAGTTCTTCCATTCGCTCGACCCTGCGTATGTGCCCCAGACGCCGGTCGCGGCATCGATCGGCGACGCCATGCGCCTGCTTGTCGAGAGGGCGCTTGTCGCGCAGTTCCCCGCGCATCCTGACTTTGGCGTTGGCTTGTGTCCTGCCCGTGCCGCGCTCAACAAGGTGCTTGAGTGCTGCCGCCGTGGCGTGGCCGATGTGGCGATGCGTATGGAGCCCGACCAGTCCGAGCGTAAGCACATGTGGGAGATCGCTCGGCCCCTCGGCATTGCGCTCATGACGGCGCAAGATGGCGCCGCGGTGCTTGGCACCGAGATCTTCGAGCAGCTCGACCGCGCGAGGCTCCAGCGTCCGGCTGGCGAGATTGCTGTCGGCGAGCTCCGTAAGGCCCTCGATGAGCCGCAGCGCCGCGGACTCGTGCGTGACATGCAAGACCTCGTGATCCTGCTGTATGCCGATCGCATGAGGGTGCGGATGGTGCGGTACGGGACGGCGATCAACGATGCGCAGCTCGGCCGGCTCGATGACGAAGTCGTGCTCAAGCAGATGCCGCTCCCTCACGAAGCGCAGTGGACTGCAGCAGTGCAGGTCATGAACGCAGTCTTCGGCTCAGGGCTCAGCACAGTGCTCACAGTGAACGCGTTCGGGCGTTTCAACAACGAGGCTGAGCGTGCTCGCGCCGAGCGCAGCACGCCGGCACGCGAACTACTCGACGCGCTCGGGTCGAAGGATGCGGCTCCGTACTGCACGGTCGATGGATCGCGCCTTAAGACCGCGAACACTGCGCACAGAATCATCGAGGCACTGTTGGGCGTCGATGAGGTCGCCCGGGTTGGTAGGGTCGCCGCGTTCGCGGGCGAGCGGCTGCAGGCGATGGCGAGGTCGATCGCGTCCGCATCCGAGGTCGCCCAAGTCCTTCGGTCAACCAACTGGCCGATCTTCCAGATGATCGATCAACTGCCTGACGACCGGCGCGAGCGCGCAGCCGTCATTTTGAGCAGAGTGCGCAGCGCCCTGGCAACCGACGAGTCGGATGCGCCGTTGCGTCCTGCGATCGACGAGGCGGTGCGGCAGGCGAACGCGTTGATGCTGGAGCGCGTCGCGAGGCCTGATGTGCGGCCTCCGACTCCGCTGCCACCAGTCGGACCAGGCCCTGCTGCTCCAGTGCCCCACACGAGCAGGGTCATTCGGCAGCGCGCCATCCAGGGTGCCAAGGCGTCTGACACGAAGGCGAGTGTGGATGAACTCCTCTCGGTGCTCGCCCAGACGCCCGCGGCGAAAGTCAACCTTTCATGGGAGGTCGTCGAGGAGTGATGCGTGCCCCGAACAGGCTTCGACGAGGGTGCGTCGGGGGCCGCAGATGCCGCTGACTGCGCGCGTGGTCGGTGCACTCGTTGCAGCAATGCGCCGCAAGGATGCCGCGGCGACTGTGTTTGCGATCGAGTCATCGTCAATGTGGGCTGGTCAAGATCAGATCGACATCGATGGTCGACCGACTCGCATTCGCGAAGCTCGATCGGCGCTGCGATTGCGTGAGGTCCTCCATGAAGATCGGGCCGAAGCCGATCTTGTGATTCTCACAGACCTTGACGCGCGGGCATTCGGGCGGGAAAACCTCGCCAAGGTTGCGCTCAGGCGCATCGAACCGGTGCAGCCGTGGCCGGTCGTACGCACGCTGTTCGGCGTCGCATCGGTGGATCCCCGGTTGGTAAGGCATGCATGGATGGCCGAGCGCCTCTTGCAGGCGCCAACGGCGGATCGCGCCATCGCGGGCGGCACGCTCGACTTCGAAACCGCGTGGAGCATCGTGCTTGGTGGCTTCGGACTTCGGTCGGCCCAACCAAGCGAGGAGGAGTTCCTCGAAGCCGCGTCGAGGCCTGAGTTCGCGCAGGCGTACCAGGCGCTCCCTGCGGAGGGTTGCGAAGAGTTCAAGCGGATCATTGAGGACTCGCTCAACCGGTTCGGCACCACCGTCCTCGCGGTGGTAGAGCGCGGCTACGCGGATCAAGTGCTCGCGGCAGGTCTAGTCGCGCAGTGCCTCTTTGAGGTGCACGATTCAGAAGCACTGCCGATTCGTGGAGCTTTTGGCGAGAGATTCGGCGTTCGCAGCGTCGATGGAGTCGTCGCCTCCCGCTGGGGAAGCGCGGTACGGAAGTTGATCTCGAAACCGGACTCGGCCGCGCTGGCATCGCGAGTCCGTGCGCAGGCGGATGCACTGCTCGTCGGTGACCTCGGCGGTGCGGCCCTCGCGCACGCAAGTTCCGACTTGCCGAGCGGGCTAACCCAGAGGGTTCACATTGTCGCCAAGTGCGTCGAGCGCACACTCAGCGCGGACCCCTCCGAGCAGGCGCTCTGCGACCTTCGCGACGCGGTCCGCCGTGTCAAGCACCATGTCATGGCGGAGGCCCATGGGGATGCGGATCGAGCATCGATGGCTTTCCGACTCGTTCGATGGCTCGCCGAGCCGCGTCCGGATCCCGCTGGGCTCGAGGCAGCGATACGGCGTTATGCCGAGGAGGAGTGCTGGGTCGACCGCGCGCGTGTCGCCGTGCGCGATGGCGAGTCGGTGCCCGAGGCCCGGCACGCCTATCAAGCGCTCGCTCAGCGAGTCGGGCAGGAGCGCGCCAAGCTCAACGCCTCCGTCGCACCGGCGGCGATTGCGGCGTCGCTTCCCGCTGGAGGACTGATCGGAGTTGAGCATGTACTCGAGAAGGTCGTTGCGCCGCTCGCCGCGGTGCAGCCGCTCGCTTTGATCGTGATGGACGGGCTGAGCCATGCGGTGGCGCTTGATCTTGTCCGCGCGCTCGAGGAGGTGGCGTGGCGCCGCTACCGACCCCGAGCCTCGGCAGTGCCGCCGCTTGTATTGAGCACGATTCCGACCGTTACGGAGTTCGCTCGCACCAGCCTGCTCTGCGGAGCGCTTCGCGATGGTGGCCAGACGCAGGAGCGCGATGGATTCTCGGCTTTCCTTCGGTCGCAGTTACTTGGCGGTGCGGGGGCGCCGACCGTGTTTCACAAGGACAAGCTCGACGATGAATCGAGCAAGGTCGAAGAGGCGATTCGGTCGAATGCCAAGGTCATTGCGTGCGTGGTGAACGCGATCGACGCGCAGCTCGATGGAAGCGACCAGCTCCGCGCGCATTGGAATCTGCGGACCGTTCCTGTCTTCGGGCGGCTGGTGCGTGCCTGCGAGCTTGCGGGGCGGGCAATCGTGCTCGTCAGTGATCACGGCCACCTGGTGGAAGAGGCAACCGAGCAATTGTCAGGCAACGGAGTGGGAACGCTGATGGTCGCCGCGCGTTGGCGGGCGAGCGATGGGGTTCTGCGTCCCGGTGAACTGAGAGCCGAGGGACCTCGGGTTCGCGTGAACGGCGGTGTATGCGTGGTTGCTGCAGACGAGCGTGTCCGGTACGGCAGCCGACACGCCGGCTACCACGGCGGCGTTACGGTTCAGGAGCTTGCGTGTCCGCTTCATGTGCTGGTGCACTCCGGAAATGACGCCAATCTCTCGGACTGGGTGCCGGTGGAGTCGACGGAGCCGAGCTGGTGGCAGATCGATGGACGAGTGCAGGCCGCGGCGCGTCCGGCGCCCATTGCGCCAAGGCCTCGCACTCGGTTGACAGCCGACCCCGTTGTCGGCGGCGGACTGTTTGAGCCGATCGGAGACCCATGGATTGCGGCCCTCTTTACAAGCGCCGTCTACGCGGATCAGCGGACACTCGCCGGAAGGGCGCCGCTTCCGGATGATCAGGCGCGCCGCGTCCTTGAGGCGTTCGTCCAGCATGCATCGCCTGCTGGAGGTCCGATCAAACTGACCGAGCAGGCGCTCGCCGCCCGGCTTGAGCTGAATGTCGCTGACTTGCGCAGGCGCGTGACGCTGCTGCGAAACCTGTTGAACGTCGACGGCTACGAGGTCCTGGCGCAGCCTGACCGCGACTCGCTCACGCTCGATGTCGACTTGCTCAAGACACAATTCTCCATTGGCGGAGGTGCGGTTTGAAAGTCAGTCCCAAGCGTCGGTTGGACATCATCGACGCGCTTCGACGCGGCACAGTCCCGCAGCAGGGACTTGATGTGCTCGCCGTCGGTCTCGATCGATTCGAGAGCTACTTCGCCGAAGAGTTTGCCAAGGTCAAGCAGGGCGGGGCGGGGTTCAAGGCGCTTCAGGGGGAGTATGGCAGCGGAAAGACCTTTGCGTCGCGCTGGCTTTGCGAGCGGGCGAAGCGCGCGGGGTTCGTCACGGCCGAGGTGCAGATCTCGGAGACCGAGACACCGCTGCATCGTCACGAGACGGTGTATCGCCGGATCATGGAGCGGCTGTCCACCTCCGCACAGCAGTTCGGGGCGCTTCAGGCGGTGCTCGACCAGTGGTTTTACACGCTGGAGCAGGATGTCGTGAGGGAGGGGCTCGTTGCGGGAACCGAACCGTTCGAGGCGCGTGTTCGTTCGCTGCTCGACCAGCGTCTGACGGAGGCGACCCGAGTGTCGCCGATCTTCGCGCAGGTTGTCCGGACGATCAGAGTCACATCGGCCGCGGGCGATGATGAGACCGCGCGGGGGCTCGTCGCGTGGCTTTCAGGCCAGCCGAATGTGGCGGCCACGGTCAAGCGCCGCGCCGACATCAAGGGCGACATCGACCACGATGGCGCGCTGCAGATGCTGGCTGGCCTGCTGACGGTGATCCGCGACTGCGGTTTCGCCGGGCTGGTCGTGGTGCTCGACGAGATCGAGACACTCCAGCGCGTGCGCTCGGATGTCCGCGAGAAGGGATTGAATGCGCTACGAGGCCTGCTCGACGAACTCGCAGGAGGCCGCTTCCCCGGACTCTTCCTCGTGATCACGGGAACGCCTGCCTTCTTCACCGGCACCGAGGGAGTCCAGCGCTTGACTCCGCTCGCGCAGCGACTGCACACGGATTTCCGGGAGGATCCTCGGTTCGACAACCCCCGCGCACCGCGGATCCGGCTCCGATCGTTCGACTTTGACACGCTGCTTGTGCTCGGCACGCGCGTCCGTGACATCTATGCAAGCGGGGCGGTTGGCGCGGATCGGGTGCGTTCGACTTGCGACGATGCATTCGTACGCGATCTGTCGAGGGGCATTGCAGGGCAGTTCGGCGACAGGGCGGCGATCTCGCCGCGACTCTTCCTGAAGAAGCTCATCGACATGCTCGATGGAGTCAACGACCACCCCGATTTCAATCCACGCCGCGATGGATCGCTGAAGCTCGCGAACTCCGAACTCACCGAGCAGGAGCGTGCAGCGATCGGCCGCAATGATGTCGATGACATCGAGATTCGCCTGCCATGACCGAAGGCGGCTTTGACCGGCTCCATGAATCGGTGCAATACCATGTGGTTAACTCACTGGGTTGGCCCGGACTGAGGCCGTTGCAGAACGAGTCGGTCGCTCCGATTCACGAAGGTCGGGACTGCGTGCTCCTCGCACCAACCGCTGGTGGCAAGACCGAGGCCGCGATCCTTCCGATCCTGTCGAGGATGCTCGAGGAGAATTGGTCTGGGCTCTCGGTGCTCTACCTCTGCCCGCTGCGGGCGCTCGCAAACAACCTCGGACCAAGACTCTCTCGCTACGCCGGGTTTGTCGGCCGACGAGCTGAGGTCTGGCACGGCGACACCTCGCAGGGCGACCGGAAGCGCATTCGCAAGGATCCGCCCGACATCCTGGTCACGACACCTGAGTCAGTCGAGGCGCAGCTTGTCTCGGCCTACACAAACGAGGAGCTCTTTTTCGGTGGGGTTCAGGCTGTGATCATCGACGAGGTGCATGCGTTTGCGGCTGCGGACCGTGGTTGGCACCTGCTGGCTGTGCTGTCGCGGCTAGAGTGCCTGACCGGCAAGCCGATCCAGAGGATTGGACTCTCTGCGACGATCGGCAACCCCGCAGAGATCCTGGTGTGGCTCTCGCCCGAGCGGGCGGCCGGGCCCGCGCCGCTCGTCGTGAATCCGGCTGCTGGCGCGCTATCGGCTCCCGAACTCAAGGTCGATTTCGTCGGAAGTCTTCCGAACGCCGCGCGGGTCATATCGCAGCTCCACCGTGGCGAGAAGCGACTGGTCTTTATCGACAGCCGACAGCGTGCCGAGGAACTCGGCAACGAGTTGAAGCGCCTCGAGGTGCGGACCTTTGTGTCGCACAGCGCGCTCGGTTTCGATGAGCGGCGGCAGGCCGAGAAGGCCTTCGCGGAGGCAGAGGACTGCGTCATTGTGGCCACGAGCACGCTCGAGCTTGGCATCGATGTCGGCGATCTCGATCGCGTATTCCAGATCGACGCGCCTAGAACGGTCGCCTCGTTTCTTCAGCGACTCGGTCGGACGGGCCGCCGCACCGGTACGACCCGAAACTGCCTGTTCCTTGCAACGGATTACAGCGCCTTGCTCCGCGCCGTTGCGTTGCTTGAGCTCTTCGGACGAGGGTTTGTCGAACCGGTGGTGCCGCCGGGGAAGCCGTACCACCTTCTGGCGCAGCAGGTGCTGGCGCAAGTCCTTCAGCACAAGGGCGTCTCGAGGGCGTCGTGGCGCATCGGTGTCGAGATGTTTCTGTCGCAAGCCGGGCTCGAGTCCGCAGCGGGGGACGAGGTGCTCCAGCTGCTCGAGGATCGTGCGCTCCTCGCGCAGGACTCTGGGGTCTACTGGTTCACAGAGGCGGGGGAGAAGAGACTCGGCGGTCTCAACTTCCTCGACCTCATGTCGATCTTCACAAGCGAGAACCTGTTCGAGGTAAGGCACGGCAATCGCGAGGTCGGCAGGGTCGATCGCGTGACCTTTGTCACCGGCGGCTCGGCGCGCCCACTCCTCCTCGGGGGGCGGTCGTGGAGAGTGCTGGATATTGACTGGAAGCGTGGTGTCGCATCTGTCGAGCCCTGTACTGATCCGGGACGCTCACGTTGGCTCGGCGATGGCCCGGAGACGTCGTACGAGTTGTCGCAGGCGATCCGTCGTGTCGTCTGTGAAAAGGACGAGCCGCCGCACATGTCTGCCAGAGCCAAGTCCGCACTCGCGGATGCGAAGACTGAGCTCTGGTGGTTCGACCCAGACTGCACGACGATTTACGACGCCCCGAGCGGTCGCCTTCAATGGTGTACTCATGCGGGTACGGTTGCGAACATCCGACTTGCCTGGCGACTGCAGCAGTTGCTCGGCGCGGAAACGAAGTCCGACGACTTGACGGTCACGATGCCGGACGGCATGAGCCGAGCGGACGCCCATCGAGCGATAAATGGGATCCGTGGAGATGACATGCCGTTCGACGCCGCAGCGTTTCGGGTTCTCGCTGAGAAACTGAAGTTCTTCGACGCCTTGCCTGAGGGTCGAGTTTCGGAGCTCAGCCTTGCGAGGTACGAGGCGCGTGCAGCGCTGGACCTGGTCCTCGCCGAGGATGTGCGGGGGGTGTCTCTCCGATCATGATGTACGGTTTCGCGGACGGTTTAGATCCCCCGCTACTTCGCCGCGGGTGCCCCAGCTTGCGTCCCCGCCGCACCCGCCGCATCGAGCTTCGCGTAGATCGCCGCTGGATCCTGCTTCGCTTTGTCGGCACATCCGCCGCAGCAGAGGCGCACGAGTCGCTCTCCTAGAACGATTTCAGCGGCATCGGCTTCGAGTGGTTCTCCAGAAATCGGACAG
>SXGU01392007.1_pt1 | contig 18268 bp, 16 predicted proteins | sample 3174531 | NCBI WGS metagenome assembly SXGU01 (sample SAMN11356863, study PRJNA531348) | freshwater metagenome | isolation source: freshwater sample F1-140 | place: China: Fuxian Lake, Yuxi | collected 2017-12-25 | reverse complement strand
CGTTCATACAGATATCGGGAAAACCTATAGTTGAACATGTCGTGGAAATGTTTCCTGGAGTTGAAGAAATTCTATTCATAGTTAATAAAGAACATCTCCATGATTCAAATTTAAATCTAAGGAGCCAGTTGTTGAGAATTGCGCCTAAGGCCGAAATTGCCGTCATCGATAATCACAAATTCGGTCCGGCTTGGGCCATCAAGCAGGCTAAAGAATATATTAAAGTAGACGTTCCAGCAGTTGTTAATTACTGCGATTTTGCTTGCATTTGGAACTTCCCCTCCTTTAGGGAAAAATTACATTCTGGAATCGATGGGCTTATTGCTACATACTCAGGTTTTCACCCTCATATGTTGAGAAGTGCGAAGTATGCCTATTTAAGATTGGACGAATTAGAAAACGTAGTTGACATACAAGAAAAGCAACCATTCACATCTGAAGCAACCTCGGAGCCAGCTTCGTCAGGTACTTATGGTTTTAAAACAGGTAGAATACTTTTAGAGGCTATTGATGCGCAAATAGCGAACCTTCATTCCTATAATAATGAGTTTTATTCAAGCTTAACTTTCAAAAATATGATTTTGTCAGGAAAAGTTGTTAAGAAATTTGAAATTGATAGATTTTTCCAGTGGGGCACTCCAGAAGATTTTGAAGATTTTAAAAAGCAAAAAGATTTCTTTACTTTCATCTCCACTCAAAACAAAAGAATTTCAAATGTAACCAGATTAGAAATCATTGCTGCAGGAGCAGGCAAACGGTTCATGGATTCTGGATATTCGATTCCAAAACCTTTTTTACCACTCGGGAATTCATCTCTGCTGCAGAAAGTTATCCAGTCCCTAGGCAAGCCAGAGGATTCAATTGGTATTCTCCTTCAAGATAGTTGTGAAATCCCTGATTACGAGGGTGCTGAGTTAAAAAAAAGCAAAGTAGAAATACGCCGAGTATCAAGGCTAACGCGGGGTCAAGCCGAGTCAGCCTTAATTTCTCTCAAGTTTGGTAAAAAAGGGAGCTGCATTGTAGGAACTTGTGATTCACTCATATTTCCTACTTTAGACACGAATCTGAAAACTCAAAAGAAGACAATGGGCGTTTGGGTTAATGAACCTTCGGATTTTGCAATCTCCCACCCAGATCATTTCGGATGGGTTACTCTAAATTCCGCCAATGAAGTTATGAAATCCTGGGTTAAAGCAGCCCCAAATACTGATAACAAGGTTTATGTAATTTCAGGGACATTCTACTTTGGTGATGACCAGGAAGCAGCTAGCTTAATCGAGTCCTTTCTCCAAACAGACACCTTGGTTAATGGAGAATATTACTTGGATTCCGTCCTGGCTTTTGCTCAAAGAAATGGGTGGAAAATCCTTGGATTCAAGCCTGAATGGTTTATCAGCTTAGGAACTCCTGATGAGTATGAAACATATAGATATTGGGAGTCAGTTTTTGAAATTAGAAAAGATCTACTGATAAATGATTAAACTTCAAATTGTTATTCCATGCTTTAATGAAGGCCCAAGTCTCAATCGGCTTTGGGAAGAATGTCTACATGTGGTTAAAGATTCTCGGGAAATTCAATTTATTATTGTAAACAACGGCTCCGATGATGAAACTAGTCAAATAGTCTCATCAAAAGTAGGTGTTGAACCAAACATTATCTTCGTAACCTTAGATGTAAATCAAGGCTATGGCGGTGGAATACTCGCAGGACTTGAAAGAACCTCAAGTGAGTTTGTTGGTTGGACTCACGCTGATGCCCAGACACCACTTATTGATTGTGTCATTGGTGGCTCACTTCTCAATTCTGGATTTGACTTCGTAAAGGGAAAAAGAAAGGGGAGACGACTAGACGAAAGATTTTTTTCTATCGGAATGGGACTGCTGATGAGCGTTCTTTTCAAGCGATCTCTGATGGAGATCAACGCTCAACCCACGCTGTTCAGCAGAGAATTTCTAGCTGATTGGCACAGTCCGCCAAAAGATTTTTCCCTTGACCTTTATGCTCTAATCATGGCCAAGAGACATGGAATGAAGGTAGCAAGGTTTAAGGTTTATTTCCTCCCAAGAATCCATGGATACTCGAGGTGGAATATTGGACTTACTTCTCGTTTAAAATTTATTAGACGTACGTTGAATTACGCATTCATTTTGCGAGGAAAAATATGATGAAGATTTTTCACCACAGAATAAACACATCTTCGCAGCTTGTCGAAATTCCACCAGTAGATGGAGTAGAAATTGATATTCGTAGCAGTGGACAGGACATAATTCTTGAACATGAACCCTTTAAGGAAGGTCAATTACTTACTCAGTGGCTCAAACACTGGCAAGGCCAGAGCCTCATTCTCAACATTAAGGAAGAGGGAATAGAAGAGAGAACACTTGATGCGCTGCGCGCTTATCCGAATCTAGAATATTTCTTTTTAGATCAGAGTTTTCCCTTTTTGGCGCGGACCATAAATAGCGGCAACAAAAAGACGGCTGTCAGGGTAAGTGATTTAGAGTCAGTAGACACAGCGTTGTTAATGAATTGCGATTGGGTCTGGATTGATTGCTTCCTCGGGGATTGGAACTTTCTCCCTGGCGTTGTTAGACGTTTGCAAGATAATGGAAAGAAGATTTGCTTGGTATCGCCGGAGCTCGTTCGAGATGACGCGATTAATGAATTGCAACTACTCCAAGATATTTTAAAAGATAACAATTTATTTGTTCAAGGGGTTTGTACAAAGCTTAAAGCTCTTTGGGATTGTCATGATTTTTAAAAATAAGATTAAGTGGCTAAGTTCACGGAGTATCTTTATTATTCTCTTCGTACCGACTGTTCAAAATCAACTGTTCGCACCTTTCTTAGGGCAAGATAATTTCAACGTTGTCGATCCATGGACGAATTGGCTGGACTCTGAGGGTAGATCTGATGCATTCCCATATGGACCTGTCATGTATGCATTCTTTTCGCTTGTTCCAATGATTCTCTTTGCGTTCCAAAAAATGTTCGGTACCATTGATGTGATTACTGGCGCGTCAATACTGATAACTTTTTTACTTTTGTTCGTTGATTACTATTTAACAAATAGGATTCTCAAGGACCTAAAGGGCAAGAGGTGGGTTTCGAATGCTTTTCTATTTAGCCCATTCCTTCTATACGCGACGTATGTCTTAGGTATGAACGACCTGCTACCAGCCCTTTCCATTTTTTTCATGGGATGCGAAATAACAAAAAATCGATGGGGCAGAGCGGGTATTTATTTTGGAATAACTCTAGGTCTCAAAATGGGACTCGTCGTGATCCTTCCATTTATTTTGATTTACTTGATCGGTATGAAGAATTCTAAACAGGTAGTAGATTTTGCAAAGGGATTTGTGCCATTCCTCGGCCTTGCATTATTGCCATTGGCTTGGTCTTCCGGCTATATGGAAATGGTTCTGAGAAGTCCTGAATTTCTTAGAGCGCTTGACTTTTCAATCAAATTTGGGGAGGTAAGCATTTATCTTTTACCCGTTGGGTACTTTGCAATTTTGTTGGCTTTTTGGTCACTTCAAAGAATGACACAACCACATTTATTGACTTTTATTTCAATTAGTTTATTGACGATAGCTTCCTTACAGGTTCGCTCTGTTGGTTGGTTCTTATGGGGATTATTTTTGTCCACTCATTTATTAAGGAAGATAAGAAGCCGCATCTTGTTTTTATTTTACGTTTGGCAATTAACAGCGGTCGGATTCTACCTCTACAAAAGTAATCTCATTGAATTCCGACTGATCAATAATCTAAGCTGGATTGCAAACGAAAGTATTTTGTCTTTGCTATTTACTTTAAATCTTACGATTAGTACTTTATTGATATACAAATTGTTTTCTGAAGCTAGTATTGTTCTCGACCCTTATTCCCTAGAAAAGAAACCACTCTCAATTGCCATAGCAGGAGATAGCGGTGTTGGGAAAGATACTCTTTGTATTGGTCTAAGCAATGTTTTGAATCCCGATTCCATTTCTTACATTCTTGGCGATGACTATCATTTAGAAGAGCGAAGAGGACTTATTTGGAATACAAGAACGCACCTTGACACAAGTGCAAATGAATTGTCCCGGTTTAATCGAGATATAGGACTGATTCTGAGGCGAAAACCTGTCACTACGCGGCATTATGACCATGGGACTGGAAAATTCACACCTTTAAGAGTGATTCAACCCCGCGATACTCTTATAGTTAATGGATTGCATGCACTAATAGTTCCAGAGGTATCTTCTTTCGACCTGAAAGTATTCATGAAAATGGAAGAATCTTTAAGGGTTAAGCTAAAGGTGCAACGAGATGTAGAAATGCGAGGTCACTCTAATGAATCAAGTGTGCGGGCGAGTATTGCTAGGCGTAAACGCGATGCAAGAAAATATGTCGAAGGCCAATCCGACTTAGCTGATTTAATTATAGACACAAAGTTTCGCGGTCAACTAAATCCACCATCTGTCTACTTCCATGTCCGGGCCAAGGAAGTTGCTCTGCTTTTTGAGTTCCATAAAATACTACAATCAATTAATCCTGAGGTTTCTTGGTTTGAAGATTTACTATCGGGCACAAATGTATTAGTGCTCAATCCGCAAACATATACAAAACATCATCATGAACTCCTCCTAAGGGAGTCCATCCCAAATCTTACGGACCTGGTGCCAATTTCAGATTTTACAATCGTTCCAGGTTCGATAGTTGCTTCAATAAGTTTATTTTTTGCTACAAAACGAAGGGAATACATAAATGTCTGATAAATACTTTTTCTTTGACTTAGACAACACTTTGTATGATTACGACAAGGCACATCGACCAGCTCAGAATGCTTTAGTTAATTTCCTAGGATCACAGTTGAAACTAAAACCACAGAAGGTTTCGAGCGGGTTGGAAACAGCCCGATTATCCGTCAAGAAACGCTTAGGTAGTACTGCTAGTTCACACAGTCGGTTGCTTTATATTTCAGAGTATCTTCGAATGATGAAATTTGTCTCCCAGGTCGATCTTTCATTATCGGGGGAATCTATCTACTGGAACACATTCTTTAGCGAAATGAGGCTTTTTGACAAAGTACACGACTTTTTGTTGTTGACTAGAAATTGCGGTTACGTCAATGCGCTGGTGACGGACTTGACCGCCTCAATTCAAGCGCGAAAATTGAGATATTTAGGTTTGGATAAAGTTTTCGACCTTGTGGTTACGTCAGAAGAAGCAGGTGGCGATAAGTCGACAGGAATGCCTGAAAAGTTTTTGAAAACCTTAATCGGTGAAGTTGAGGGTTTCTCTATAGGTGACTTGTACACCGACCATATTTTTCCAAATAGCACCGTTTTCTTTAAAAAGGTTGCTCGCAAGTCGAGCAAGGTTAATGAATTTAGCAGCTTTCTTTCACTGCAGAATAAGCTGTTTCCAAACCAAAAGTAGTTTTTATCAAGAATCTGGAGTATTAGTAAATGTATAGAGTGTCTAGTTTGATTGTTGATTCACTACTCAGGTTCTGGCAACGAGTTCCGGGTCCAGTAATTCACAATTTAGAGAAGGGTCGGGCTCTAAAAAAGCTTTTTTGGCATTTGAATGTTGACGGAATTTCTGGTGCCTATCTGGAGTTTGGGGTAGCACACGGTCATTCAATGAGATCTGCTCAAATTGCAGAGGCTACGTCGCACTCTAAAAAGCTTGGGGTCAAGAGAGTTAGACGCGGTTTATATGGTTTTGACACTTTTGACAAATTTATTGGCGATGCAGTCCTTGATGATCACCCTACTTGGAGGGGTGACCTATTCAATGTGCCTTTTAAGAAAGTAAAAACGCGATTTCGTCATGCAAAGAATGTGAAATTCTTTAAGTTGGATGTAAACACTCTAGCCTCAGATAAGGAATTAGATTACCAGCATTTCGGAATAGAGGAAAAAGCGAGCATAATTCTTTTTGATATGGATTTATATCAACCAACTAGGTCAGCTCTTGAGTGGTCAGTTGGGCTACTTCAACAAGGGACATTTCTTGTTTTTGATGAATACTTTGCGTTTGCTGGAAATCAACAAAAAGGCGAGGCGAGAGCATTAAAAGAATTCTTAGAAAAACACCCTGAGTTTTCAGTTCGAGAATTCGATAATTATGGAGCAGGCGCGAGAATCTTCATCGTAGATATGTGCCAACCCACACATTAAATGAGAAAGAGAGCAAAGTGGGCTCCGAAGGTTAGTAAGGGTAGCGAGTGATGGCCGCCCCTAGTTTGGTACCCTATGTTTACGTTGATCTCTTGATTTTGGCGTGTTTCAGAAAACTTGGGTCATATCCCAGCTACCAAATCTCCGATACTCTTGCTGCCATAAATTTCTGTCTTTGGATTTGCTAGTGTCTATGCCCAATTTTGAGTAGGAAATATAAAGTCGTGAGTTCCAAATTGTAAGTGGACCGGGCCATGTAGAACGGCGATGCCAAGACCCAAGCAAACCCGTTGAATCTTGTTGGTTGGACGATCAGGACTGTTCTGAAGAGACAGAGACCTGATGGATATACCCATGGCAATACCCATTTGAACCATCAAATGCGCATTTCTTAGGGAATAGAAAGGGGACTATCTGGGTTCTGGCTAATGTAGTGGTGAGCCACGTCGACTCAATCTTTTGACCGTAGAGGGCTCAATGCTGGAGGGTAACCCCCTTGGAATCCATTAGATAGCTCGAAGGAGCGTAAAGAGATGGCAAGAGCAGTCGGAATCGATTTGGGTACAACCAACAGCTGCGTATCCGTACTTGAAGGTGGCGAGCCCACCGTTATTGCAAACGCAGAGGGTGCGCGCACTACCCCCTCCATTGTTGCCTTTGCAAAAAATGGCGAAGTATTAGTTGGAGAGGTCGCTAAGCGTCAGGCGGTTACCAATGTTGATCGCACCATCCGCTCAGTCAAGCGCCATATGGGAACTAGCTGGAATATAGATATCGATGGCAAGAAATACACCGCTCAAGAAATCTCAGCGCGTATCTTGCAGAAATTAAAACGAGACGCAGAAGCATATTTAGGCGCCACCGTCACTGATGCTGTTATTACAGTTCCGGCATATTTCAATGATGCGCAGCGCCAAGCGACTAAAGAAGCTGGTGAAATTGCAGGTTTAAACGTTCTACGTATTATCAACGAGCCAACATCTGCAGCTCTTGCCTATGGTCTAGATAAGGGCGATAAAGAGCAGACTATTTTGGTATTTGACCTAGGCGGCGGAACATTTGATGTTTCACTCCTTGAAATTGGAGATGGCGTAGTTGAAGTTAAAGCTACCAATGGTGATAACAACCTTGGCGGCGATGATTGGGATCAGGCGCTGGTTGACTTCTTAGTTAAAACTTTTGCCGCTAAAAATGGCGTTGACTTGGCAAAAGATAAAATGGCAATGCAGCGTGTAAGAGAAGCGGCCGAAAAAGCCAAGATTGAACTCTCATCATCTCAGCAAACTTCAATCAATCTTCCCTACATCACAGTTGATGCTGAGAAAAATCCACTTTTCTTGGATGAAACCATTACCAGGGCGCAGTTTCAAGCAATGACTGCAGATCTTCTCGACCGCTGCCGTCGCCCATTCCAATCAGTACTTAAGGATGCCGGCATTCCAATTGCCAATATTCATCATGTAGTTCTTGTTGGTGGTTCAACTCGTATGCCTGCTGTAGTAGATCTAGTCAAAGAGCTAACTGGCGGAAAAGAGCCAAATAAGGGCGTAAATCCAGATGAAGTAGTTGCCGTTGGCGCCAGCCTTCAAGCCGGTGTTATCAAGGGTGAGGTTAAAGATGTTCTCCTACTTGATGTAACTCCGCTATCACTTGGTATTGAAACCAAGGGTGGAATTATGACCAAGTTAATTGAGCGTAACACCACAATTCCAACTAAGCGCTCAGAGATTTTTACAACCGCTGATGACAATCAACCAGCAGTTCAGATTCAAGTCTTCCAAGGTGAGCGTGAGATGGCTGCGTACAACAAGCGCCTAGGAATGTTTGAACTAACAGGCATTGCTCCTGCGCCGCGTGGCATCCCACAAGTTGAAGTCACATTCGATATTGATGCCAATGGAATTGTTCATGTCTCTGCGAAGGATTTAGGAACTGGAAAAGCACAGAGCATGACAATCTCTGGTGGTTCAGCTCTACCTAAGGATGAGATTGAAAGAATGATGCGAGATGCAGAATCACATGCTGATGAAGATAAGCAGCGTCGTGATGAGGCAGAGACTCGCAACACAGGAGACTCTCTTGTCTATCAAACTGAGAAGTTCTTAAAAGACAATGCTGAGAAACTTAATGAAGGAGAAGCTGCTACTAAGAAGGGTGAAGTTGAAAGCGCTATGGCAGAACTAAAGAAACTTCTTGAAGGCGCAGATTATGCAAGTATCAAGAGCGCAACAACCAAGCTATCTGAAGTAAGTCAGCAATTAGGAGCAGCTCTATACGCTGCTAATGCATCAAGTGCTGAAGCTCCAAAAGGTGATGATGGCGTCGAAGATGCTGAGATCATTGATGAAAGCAAGTAATGAGCGAGGAGATAAAGACTGAAGAAGAAGTAGTATCAACAGAGGCAGTAGCTGAGGTCATTGACCCAGTTACTGCCTTAACCGATGATCTGCAAAGACTTCAGGCTGAGTTTGCCAACTATCGCAAGAGAGTCGAGCGTGATAGAGCGCTAGCCAGCGAGGTGGCAATGTCGAGCGTTCTATTTGAGTTTTTAGCGATTCTTGACGATCTCGACCGAGCTGAATCCCATGGAGAGTTAAGTGGGGGATTTAAGGCAATTGCAGAGCAAATCACTGCCACAACCACCAAGCTTGGTTTAGAAAAATATGGCAGCGCTCCAGAGGCATTTGATCCCAATATCCATGAAGCACTTCTTCATGAAACCTCGGGTGTATTTAAAGAAACAACTGTCACAAAGATATTACAGCCAGGATATAAGTATAAAGAGCGAGTCTTAAGACCGGCTCGAGTAGTAGTGACTGATCCAGAATAGCCATGGCCGCTAAAGATCTCTACGAAAAAGACTATTACGCCATATTAGGCGTTGATAAGAAAGCTGATGCTGCCACAATAAAGAAAACCTATCGCAGCCTTGCTCGCGAATTACATCCTGATAAAACTAAAGGAGATAAGAAGCTAGAGGATCGATTTAAGGAAGTTAGCGAAGCTTATGAAATATTAAGTGATGAAAAGAAACGCAGTGAATATGATCAAGCACGTCAGGCATTTCAATCTGGCGCTTTTAGACAAGGCCAACAATTTTCTGGAGATTTCAGTGATTCATTTTCTGGGGGCGGCGACATTTTCTCCCAGCTATTTGCCGGACGACGCGGGCCGCGAAAAGGCCAAGATATTGAGACAGAAATTTCAATTTCGTTTCGAGATGCTTTATTTGGCAAAGAGGTAGACCTACGCCTCTCAGGGCAGGGAAGTTCAGCAAGTGCTATTACAGTTCGAATTCCTGCAGGGGTTAATGATGGTTCAAAAGTTCGAGTAAAAGGTCGTGGAGGTTCGGGAGAGGTAGGCCCAGGAGATTTATTTGTACTAGTAAATGTCATCCCACACCCAGTATTTGCTCGAAAGGGCGAAAATCTTCACATCAGCGTCCCTGTTTCTTTCACAGAAGCAGCGCTGGGCGCTGATATTTCAGTACCCACGATTGAAGGCGATGAAGTAAAGCTTCGCCTTGCATCAGGTACTCAGAATGGGAAGATCCTTAGAGTCAAAGGACGCGGAGTTAAGAAGGGTGTAAACGCTGGAGATTTAATGGTGACAATTGAAGTTCAAGTTCCACAGCGAATTGATGGCAAAGCTAAAAAAGCTCTAGAAGACTTTGCGACAGCAACAAAGGGTGAAGAACTTCGTTCTGAATTTATGCAGCGAGCTAGAGCGTGAACAGAGAAGAAAGGGATGAAGAGCTAGCGCTCTATGTAATTTCAGTTGCAGCAGAACTATCTGGTCTGCATCCACAAACTCTACGTTAATACGATCGTATTGGACTAGTTTCTCCATTTCGTGCTCAGGGGCGAGGTCGTCGCTACTCACTACGAGATATTGCACTTTAGCGAAATGTCTCAAGGATGGTTAGTGAAGGCATTAATTTGGCTGGAATTAAAAGAATCATTGAACTTGAATCTGTGGTGTCAAGTATGGCAATTGAGGCGGCAAAACTTAGGATTTAGGTCGATGCACTTTTAGCGTCAAATAGTGGGAGATCTCAAGAAATTTGAGGGAAAAGTACAATAATCTTGGAAAGAATGAGTAATGTTGCTAACCAACAACTCAGTTAATCAAGTAGACTTTGGGCCATGCCTTTCAGCATCTGCGTGTTGTCTGACAATCGCCGTGGTTATCTAGAAAAATCCATTCAACCCATAAAAAATAGTAAAGTTCTTGAAATAGTCCAAATTGAGTTTGTAGTAAGAAATAGACAGTTGGAGATCGAAAAAGAGATTGTCCCAACAAAAATATTACATAGGACTTTAATAGAAAAATTAGAGCCATGAATTTTATTCGATATATTATTGAGAAGTGAACAAACCTATATTCAGAGTCTTCTTATTGGGGGGACTTGGTAATCAGTTGTTTGGTACGTATTTTGCGCATGCTTTAAACCAGATGATTCCGAATTGCGCAGACTTATCAACTAAAATGATTCCATTTGGCAGTAATTCATCACGCACTCTGGTTGTCGATAAAGTTCAAGCCGCAATGACGGATAAATTAAGGATAAAAAAAGAAAGTTGCAATATTGGGAAATTTATATCTCGCTTTAGAATAACGAGAAGAATTCTCTGGCATATTTACAGACTTCTAGCGAGGCGTCGTAGGATTACCCTCAAAGAGTTCTGGTTTTTATCTGATACTCCAAGGAGCGGTCTAGAGGTATTGGATTATTGCAATGACTGGTTTTTCCCCGAGTTTGTCATGAATTCCAACATGGGAAAGTGGCTAGTATTTTTAGAAAAGTTGAAAGTAACGAGTTCCTCAAAGCCCTCCAGAGAGATACTCTGCCACGTTAGGGTGGGAGACTACCTTGATTTTCCTGAAACCTATCGCTTAATCAGTGATCAGTACTATCTATCTTCAATCGAACATATTCGAAGAGTTTCCAAAAGCAATCTCACGGTGACTGTTGTTACTGAGTCAAGAGAAGAAGTAGAGAAACACTTTCCTGCCTTATCAAAAGTCAGTACAAGATTTATTGACAATTCATCAGACAAATCAGGAATTGACTCATTCCAATTAATGGTAGCATCTAATTACTTAGTTGCAGCAAACTCCACTTATTCCCTTTGGGCAGCATGGTTAGGCTATAGATCAAGAACCGTTACCATTGTTCCTTATGATAATAGCGCTTCCCTGGAGCTCACCGGCATTAAAAATATCTCTTGGTTACTTCGTGATTCCCAATCTGGATTGGCAGTTCAAAACGAACCATATGATTCCTGGTATCAAGCAAAACTTCGGGATTTTGTAAAAGTCTTAAATATGTTTAGTTGATAGAAAATCACATAGGGTGAAAGACACTTTAGTTCCTAAAGGTATAAATATCCGCGCCATAGCGATTATAGATTACTTGCGATACTCTAGGGCTAGCATGGGATTGTAAATGGATTAAAGTGTTTACCAAAACACATTAATGTTGAAGGAGTATATGATCAGCTGGGTCAAGCTACGTCTTGCAATTTTGAACAAAGCGGTCGTCCAAGGAAGAGTAATTCTTTCCTCAGGCAAAGAGGCAGAGTATTACGTGGACCTGCGAAGAGTAACGCTAGATTCAAGCGCCGCCCCGTTAGTTGGTGAAGTTATGCTTGAGCTGACCAAAGATTTAGATTATGAAGCTGTTGGTGGACTAACTCTTGGCGCAGACCCAGTTGCTACGGCGATGATGCATGTAGCTGCTGGAAAGGGGCGAAAAATAGATGCTTTCGTGGTGAGAAAAACTGAAAAAGCTCATGGTCTACAAAGGCGCATTGAAGGCCCAGACGTTAAGGGAAGAAAAGTATTGGCAGTTGAAGATACTTCAACTACTGGAGGATCAGTACTGACCGCTGTTGAGGCTCTCAAAGAAGCTGGCGCAATCGTCGTCGGTGTAGCAGTAATTGTCGAACGTGGGGCTAAAGAGAGAGTTGAATCAGCAGGCTATAAATATTTAGCTGCCTATCAACTCAACGATCTTGGTCTTTAAGTCAATAGATTTCGTAAGTAAGAAGCAAAAGGCGAAGATTTATACTCATCAGCCCTAGCAGCAAGTTCAGAATCTGATATCCAACCATTTCTCCAAGCAACTTCTTCCAAGCAAGACACTTTTTGGCCTTGCCGCTCCTCTATTATTTGAATAAAGGATGAAGCAGAATTAAGTGAATCAAAAGTTCCTGTATCAAGCCAAGCTGTGCCTCGTTCAAGTATTTTAGCTTGGAGCTTTCCAGCTTTTAGATACTCTTGGTTTACTGAGGTTATTTCCAATTCTCCGCGAGCACTAGGCTTAATTGATTTAGCAATATCTACAACTTGATTATCATAGAAGTAAAGCCCTGGCACCGCATATTTAGATTTTGGTCTTACCGGCTTCTCCTCAAGTGAGAGCACATTACCGGCTGCATTAAACTCAATAACACCATACCTTTCAGGATCTCTGACTTTATAAGCAAATATCAGCGCTCCGATTGGCTCTGTAAGTTCTTTAAGTTGCGCACCAAGAGTGCTTCCATAAAATATATTATCTCCAAGGATTAGGACCGAAGAGTCGGTCCCAATGAACTTCTCTGCGATTAAGAAAGCTTGCGCCAATCCATCAGGTTTTTCTTGAACAGCAAAAGTGAAGGAAACTCCGTATTTATCGCCATTCCCAAGCAATCGTCTGAAGGGCGCTTGGTCCTGTGGCGTAGTTATTATTAAGATTTCCTGAATTCCTGCAAGCATGAGGGTAGAAATGGGATAGTGCACTAACGGCTTGTCGTAAACTGGGAGTAATTGTTTTGAGACTCCCAAAGTAATGGGCCATAGTCTTGATCCCGTTCCACCTGCTAGAACAATACCCCTCATTTGCATAAGAGTACTTCAAGAGTAAGTTTGGTCCATAAACCTGTTCGATATGTGAGGAAAATTTATGCGTTTGCTTGTCACTGGAGGCGCAGGATTTATTGGATCCAATTTTGTACGCAGGATTATTGACGGAACCCTCTCTGGTATAAGCCGAGTGACCGTTTTGGACAAACTCACCTATGCCGGGACCTTAAAGAACTTGGAGTTTGTACCCAAGGATAGCCTTGAGTTCATAAGAGGAGATATTCTAAACCCAGAATTAGTTTATGAACTAACGAAGAGACATGATGCAATAATTAATTTTGCTGCAGAATCTCATGTAGACCGATCCATCACTGGCGCTAGGGACTTTGTAGAGACAAATGTTTTAGGAGTTCAGAATCTTTTAGCGGCTTCACTTGCCAACAACGTTTCAACTTTTATTCAGATATCAACAGACGAGGTCTACGGGACAATTCCTAGCGGTTCCTGGAGTGAGGAGTTTCCACTTCTACCAAACTCTCCATATTCTGCCTCTAAGGCCTCAGCCGACTTAATATGTCGTTCATACCATGCGACTTTTGGCATGGATATCAGGATCACAAGGTGCAGCAATAATTACGGACCTTATCAATTTCCAGAAAAAGTGATTCCTTTATTTGTAACAAATTTGATTGATAAAAAGAAAGTGCCTCTGTACGGTCTAGGATTGAATGTCAGAGACTGGCTTCATGTTGATGATCATTGCCAAGGCATCTATAAGGTTTTGATTGCTGGAAAACCAGGAAATATCTATAACATTGGCGGAGGGCGTGAACTGACCAACTACGAATTGACGAGTTTGATTTTAAAGCAGTTTGGCGGAGATGAATCAAGTATCGATTATGTGACAGATAGGCTTGGACACGACTTTAGGTATTCAGTGAGCCACCAAAAAATAACGGAAGAGTTGGGCTATAAACCCAAGATAAAGTTTGAAGATGGATTGTATAGAACTATCGAATGGTATAGACATAATGAGGCATGGTGGCGACCTTTAAAGAAGTGAGCCAGGCAATTACTTAAAGTCTAGCGCCCTTATCAAATCCGAAGTTGACTAAATTGGTAAAAAAAGACTTGATATATAAGCATTTATCTACAAAAATTTTGTTTTATATCACTACTCCCGACTAACAAAAGCCATAATTCATCTGTACTATAAAGGCTGTGCATAGAGACTACCATTTAAATGTTAACAAACATACTATTTCTGTCTTTGGGTCGACCGGTTTCGTAGGTTCTCATTTTCTAAATTTTTCCAAAAACCCCGTTGTGGAGATGAAACGAGACGATAGGCAGTCTTTAACGAGCCGTATCATTTACTTTATAGGAACAAATCATAACTATAATGTTTTAGAAAACTATTTGTTAGATGTCCAAGTAAACTTGGTGCACTTTCTGGAAGTTCTGAACGCATCCAGAACTTTCCATAAGAAACTCGAGATTAATTTTGTATCTTCATGGTTTGTTTATGGAGATGGAGAAATTCCATATAAAGAGTCGCAACACTGCAATCCAAAAGGATTTTACTCCATAACTAAATATACTGCAGAGATGTTACTACAATCTTACTGTAGAACGTTTGGCTTAAACTATCGAATTATCAGACTGGGGAATGTCTTCGGTCCAGGCGACAAGAGTGCATCGTCGAAAAAGAATGCGCTTCAGTTTCTTGTCAGGAGAATTCAGAATAATGAGAGTATTGACTTGTATGAGGGCGGTGAGATTGTTCGTGACTTTATCCATGTCATTGATGTGGTTCAAGGTCTAGACTTAATTTTGAATAAATCAGAATTAGATCAAATCTATAATTTGGGGTCAGGAGTGCCAACAAACATTGGCAAGCTCTTGAAGGAGTACGCGAAGGAAACAAATAGCGAGTCTCTTATCAACTCGACGCCTACACCTGAGTTCCATAAAGTGGTTCAAGTAAGAGACGCTTTTCTTAATACCGAGAAGATCAGAAGTCTTGGATTCAAAATTGGTTTGCCCATTTCCCCCCAAGCTCTAAAGGATCTCCTATGAATAAAAATGAAGACCTAATTGCTAAGTTAATTGATAGTTCAACATTCCGATTTATGGCAAATACTCGTGAAGAGTTTAGACCAGACGAGGACACCATTTTTTATTCTGGGCCATACTGGGATGGGGCAGAAATTACCGCAGCAATTAACTCTCTCTTGGACGGAAAATGGCTTTCATCAGGAGAAAAAGTGATGAAGTTTGAGAGGGCATTCTCTAAGAGGTTCAATTTCGAAGAAAGTTTGATGGTTAACTCTGGAAGTTCTGCAAACTTAGTGATGCTGGCATCTTTAAAGAAATACTATGGCTGGGACGATGGGGATGAAATAATTGTTAGCGTCGTTGGATTTCCTACAACAATAAACCCAATAGTTCAGAATGGACTTAAGCCAGTCTTTGTTGACATATCGTGGAACGATTTAAACTGGGATTTGGGTCACTTAGCAAAGGCAATTACCTCGCGAACCCGCGCAGTATTTTCATCTCCAGTTCTAGGGAATCCATATGACATGGATAGATTGCAAGAAATTATAAACTCAAGGGAGATACTAATCATTTCTGATAACTGCGATAGTTTAGGAAGTAAATGGGGAGATAAACTTCTCACGGACTACTCTATTGCTGCATCTACTTCGTTTTATCCCGCTCATCATATAACAACAATGGAAGGAGGAATGGTTTCTAGCAAAAATATAGAAATTATAAAAATTGCGCGAAGTTTTTCTTGGTGGGGAAGAGCCTGTTATTGCGTGGGAGTGCAAAATCTTTTACCCAATGGCACTTGCAAAAAACGATTCTCAAAGTGGATTCCTGATTGCGAAGTAGAAGTTGACCATAAGTATGTTTTTGAGAATATCGGATATAACTTGAAACCTCTTGATTTGCAAGGGGCAATAGGGCTTGTTCAGCTGCAAAAATTTGATGAGATTGATAAGCTTCGGAAAAGAAATTTTGATCTACTTTCAGAAATTTTCAATAGGGTTCAAGGTTGTCGAGTTGTAAGTGCGCACATGAAAGGTGAACCTTCATGGTTTGGGGTCCCTATTGTTTGCGACAGTGCAATCTTAAAAAATAAGCTTGTAACTTACCTCGAATCAAATAGAGTACAAACTAGGAATTATTTTGCAGGCAATATCTTGCAACAACCTGCATACTCATCGCTTGGAAATTACAGAGATTTTCCAAAGGCCACAAAGGTCTTAGATTTAGTGTTCTTTATTGGGTGTAGTCCAACAATCTCCTTGGATATGATTGCCCATATCGATAGCTTAATTGCAAAGTTCAGTTCTGAACAATAACGAGAGCGTAATTGCCATTTAACTAACTAATTGTGTCTTGTTAACCATCTATCTCAACCTGTATGCCTTTTCTCTCTGTGATCTCTAATGAATTCAAGCGAGATGGGCACAAAAGTGACAAGTACAATTACTCCAATAACAGGTAGTAGATAACGATCTATAGAGCCTTCTAGCTTTTCACCCAATAAGTATCCTGCACTGATAAATCCCACAGTCCAGAGATAACTACCTATTAGGTTCCAGATAAAGAATTTCTTAGCAGGTATTCCTACCACTCCACACAATGGATTTAATATAGTGCGGGCAAAGGGAACAAAGTGAGAGATAATCAAAGCCTTACCAACCCCATACTTGTTTAGCCAACGCTCTGTCTGATCAACTTTAGCTTTATTCAAAAATCTTGAGGCGGGTCGATTAAAAAAGGGCCTACCAAAGCGCGCACCTAACCAATGGCCAAACTGTGAACCACTAGTTGCTGCAATTGGCGCCCAAATCATCAACTGTGTGTAGCTAAGTTGATTACCAAAAATCTCCTTAGCTGTTCCCGATGCTGCAATACCGGCTAGAAAGAGCAGTGAATCTCCGGGCAGAAAGAGTCCAAGCAACAGACCAGTCTCAACAAATATTCCTATTAAGACGCCCATGGTCCCGAAAGTGGCAACAATGTCTTGAACATCTAAGGGATTCACAGCCTCACCCTAAGGGCTGATTTTGCGCCTTCGCCTTATTTTTTAGTCCCCATTCACGCTCAAATTAGGTTTAGCAAGGGGTTTTGCGCCTAAACTGCGCTCCATTGTGCTCAGCGCCGACACAGGTGGCGCTGACCTGAGCAATCCAACGGAGAAAATATGAGAGCCCTTTCAGCGGCCAACTCACTCGTGCAAGTCACGGGTAGCAATCTCAATCTCGTTTATCTAGTTCTAGGTGTTTCTCTAGTAGCACTAGCTATCGCCTGGGCGCTTCGCTCACAGGTATTAGCTGCATCTGCTGGGACACCAAAGATGCAAGAGATCGCAGCAGCGGTGCAAGAAGGAGCTGCGGCATATCTAGCCCGTCAATTTAAAACACTCTCCTACTTTGTAGTTATTGTCTTTGTACTTCTTTTTGCATTGCCAGGAGATATGGATGTGAAGATTGGTAGATCAATCTTCTTCCTAATCGGCGCAGCATTCTCTGCCACTGTGGGATATCAGGGAATGTGGCTTGCTGTTAGAGCAAATGTCAGAGTTGCAGAAGCAGCTCGTCAAGGATCTGCTGTCAATGCAGTACAGATTGCATTTAGAACTGGCGGAGTAGTTGGAATGCTCACCGTAGGTCTTGGGCTATTTGGCGCATCACTTGTTGTTGTTCTTTATCAGGCAGATGCGCCCTCGGTTCTAGAAGGATTTGGTTTTGGCGCTGCGATGCTTGCCATGTTTATGCGCGTTGGTGGTGGAATCTTTACTAAAGCTGCAGATGTTGGAGCTGATCTAGTTGGTAAAGTTGAAAAGAATATTCCAGAAGATGACCCAAGAAATGCTGCAACAATTGCAGATAACGTCGGAGATAACGTTGGAGACTGCGCCGGTATGGCCGCAGACCTCTTTGAGTCATATGCAGTAACGCTAGTTGCAGCGCTGATCCTTGGTAAGGCTGGCTTTGGAGATATGGGCCTTGTCTATCCTCTAATCGTTCCAGCAATTGGAATCTTGACTGCGATACTTGGAATATTCCTAACTCGCCTACGTAGTTCAGATAAGAGCGCGATGAGCGCAATTAATCGCTCTTTCTATCTTTCAGCCCTCATTTCAGCAGCCCTTGTCGGCCTAGCTACATATACCTATTTACCAAGCACTTTTGCGGCCCTTTCAGGCCTTGATGCTGCATTCCAATCT
>SXGU01059810.1_pt1 | contig 18272 bp, 11 predicted proteins | sample 3174531 | NCBI WGS metagenome assembly SXGU01 (sample SAMN11356863, study PRJNA531348) | freshwater metagenome | isolation source: freshwater sample F1-140 | place: China: Fuxian Lake, Yuxi | collected 2017-12-25 | reverse complement strand
GTAGGGTGCCGGACAGGAGAGTCCGGCATGATTAGGTTAGGATGAGGGGATCAAATAAGGCTTTTTTCCTTATTTTTATTCTCCTCACCCCAACCCTCTCCAGCAGGAGAGGGAGCTTTTTTCTTAACTTAATGGCAGTGACGCTGGAGCGCGGGAACGATAGCGGCCCCTCTACAGACTTTGCGTCACTATATTAATTTCTGGCTCTATAACACTGTCAGAATCCAGGCCAAAGCCATAAACGTCTTAAATGTTTTTGTACGATAACGCAGACTACGAATTGGAGTCCAATCTTTATCCGTTTCGCTTGCAATTGACCTGCGACCGCATAAAAAACCGCCTTAATAAACAATCGAATAAAAACTTAGCGCGGCTTGCTGCCAAATATTCAATTTGGGTCGGCAAGTATAAGCTAAAATTCCAAAGCAATTGACTATAGAACGGGATTAAGCGCCTAAACAAGCTGAATCGCAATAGAACAAACCGTTGGCGAAAACCAAGGAACCTTATGAGCAACAAATCGCAAACATTGTCTTGGCTACGCGCTTTTGGCTATTTCCTGATCGAAGCGATAGCCCTCGCTCCTGCCGCTTGGGCGGACGTCAGCGGCGGCATTAGCACTGACGGCACGATGGGCGCGGCGCAGACCTTGAACGGCGCCAACCTCACCGTGCCGCAAAGTCTGGGCACCACCGTCGGCAATAATCTGTTCCATAGTTTTACCGAATTCAACATAGCGAATGGCCAAATAGTCAGATTCACCGGCAGCGATGCCTTGCAAAGCGTGGTCTCCCGCGTAACCGGCACCGACGTAACGGAAATCGAAGGAACGCTAAGGTCCGCTATCGCCAACGCCGCTTTTTACTTCATCAATCCGAATGGCATTACTTTCGGACCGGGCGCTCAGGTGAATGTCCCCGGCGCTTTCCACGTCAGCACGGCGGATAAAATCGATTTCGCCAATCATGGCGGAAGCTTTTACGCCGACTCGAATCAGACCAGCACCTTGTCCGCCGAAGCGCCGGCGGCTTTCGGCTTTCTCGGCACCTCCACAGCCAACAATGGGCTGATTGACGTCAACAACGCCCAACTGAGCGTAAAGACCGGCCGAACATTCGATATGGTGGCGGGTGGAATTACCGTTGAAAACCAGTCGCTCGTCGCCGCGCCCGGCGGAGAATTGCGTTTGGTCGCCATCCAAGGACAAGGCTCAACAAGTTTGGAAAAATCCGCGGACGGTACGCTGCCTTTGCCGACCGCCCTCCCCTCGGCGACCAATGCCGGCCCCATTACCATAAACGCCGGCGCCATTGACGCTACCGGCGACGGCGGCGGCCGCATCGCGCTGTGGGGAGGCGATACTTCGCTCACTAACAGTACGTCATATGATGACAATAGCGGAGCTACCGACGCCAGCGCGGCAAAAGGCGTCGATATGCGCGCATACTCGCTAAAAGTGGATAACGGCTGGATTTCGTTCGATGCCTTGGCCTCCGGTAAGGCCGGAAATGTGACGTTGACAAGCACCACTGCGATGACTATCGATAACAACGGGCATATCAAGAGTTCCGCCTTTAGTTTCGGCAATGCCGGTAATGTCATCCTGAAAGCCGGAACGCTGGACATTTTAAATGGCGGCAATGTCTCCAGCTCCACTTACGCCCAAGGCTACTCGGGGGATGTTACAGTCGCGGCGGATAGGTTAACCATCGATAGCCAAGGCTATGAGAGATCCGCAACCGGCATTGTCTCGCGCGCGAATCCGGGCAGTAGCGGCCTCGGCGGCAATGTGACGGTCCGAGCCGGTAAGCTGGATGTTGTCAACGGCGGACGTATTTCCAGCTCGACGTTCAGTCAAGGCCACGCCGGTAACGTGACCGTCGTTGCCGATACCTTAAGCGTCGATAGCCAAGACTATTCGGCAGGTGCAACCGGTATTTTCTCGAAAGCGGAACTAAACAGCAGCGGCCAAGCCGGTAATGTGAGCGTCCAAGCCGGAAAGCTGGACGTTGTCAACGCCGGGGATATTTCGAGTTCGACCGATGCGCAAGGTAACGCCGGTAATGTCAATATCCGCGCGGCCATCCTCAACATCCTCAATGGCGGCGTCGTGTCGAGCTTTACTTCCGCTCAAGGCGACGCCGGTAATGTTGAAATCACGGCGGATGCGTTGACCGTCAACAGCCAAGACAATGCGTCAACGGCAACCGGCATATACTCGCGTGCGAACCAGGGCAGTAGCGGTCAAGCCGGAAACGTCGGCATTCGCGCTCAAAGCGTCGACATCGTCAACGGCGGCAATGTGTCAAGTTCCACGTTCGCTGACGGCAATGCCGGCAATGTCGAAGTCATCGCGAATACTTTAACCATTAACGGACTGGGCAATAAAACAAGAGCAACCGGCATTAATTCGCAAGCGAATCTGGGCAGCGGCCATGCCGGTAATGTCGCCATCCAGGCTGGAGCGCTTGATATTCTCAACGGCGGGGTGATTTCGAGCTCCACTTTCGCCGAAGGCGATGCCGGTAACGTTACGGTGGCGGCGGATGCGTTAAAGATCGATAGTCAAGGCAACCTGTTGACCGCAACCGGCATTGTCTCCCGCGCCAATCAAGGCAGCAGCGGCCGCGCCGGTGACGTGACGGTTCAGGCTAAAACTGTCGATATCGTCAACGGCGGCAATGTGTCGAGTTCCACTTTCGCCAAAGGCGACGCCGGTAGCGTTACCGTCACTGCAGAGACTTTAAATGTCGATGGACAGGGCAATACAACCGTAGCGACCGGGATTTTCTCGGAAGCGAAACCCGGCAGCGGCGGCCAAGTCGGCAACGTTGCGGTCCAAGCCGCCAATACAGTCCAACTCGCCAACGGCGGCAAAATCAGTATCGAAAATGCCGGTAATGCGATTGACCCGGCCACACTTAGACCCGGTAGCCTGACGGTTTCGGCTGCAACCATAGCATTGAACGGCGGCACTATCACAGCCGCTACCGTCGGCAATGCCGATGCGGGTTCGGTGAAAGTCACGGCGATGCAATCCTTATCGGAAAAAAATGCATCTACGATCAACTCTTCCGCCTCGGCTACAGGGAGCGCCGGCAGTGTAACCATAGAAGCGCCAAGCATCGGCGTGGATAACTCGGTCATTTCCGCTGAGGCTAAAGCCGGATCGACCGGCCGGACCGGCGATGTGGCCGTTCGAGCCGGGTCTTTGCTGAGTTTATCCAATAACGCCAAAATCAGCATCGAGAATGCCGGCAATGCTGCCGAGCCGACGGTTAGACCCGGCGCCATTACCGTCAGTGCTCAAGACATCGATATGAAGGATAGCGCTATCAGCACCCATTCGACCGGTAACGTGAGCGCGGGAAATGTCTATATTAACTTCTCCCACTGGCTAAATATGGACCCTTCCTTTATCCGTACCACGGCGACTACCGGCAACGGCGGCATGATAACCATCAGCGGCGGAGAATTGATCTTCCTGAAAAACTCCGGTTTTATGACCACGGTAGGCGGTGCCGACAGTAACGGAGGCGACATAGCGGTAAGCGCCGACATCTTGGTGATGGATAGCGGCATTATCCAAGCCAACGCGGTCGGCGGCTCCGGCGGCAATATCGCACTGAACCTGAACGCGCTGATTCCCAGCTGTAATATGCTTATTCTGGGCGGCGCGCCGCTCAATTGGCAAGCGTTCATGTCCGGCTTTAACCTAATCCAGGCCGCCTCGCAGGCGGGCCTCAGCGGCAACCTCAGCGTAACTGCGCCGCAATTGAACTTGAGTGGTATTATTGCCAACTTGGGCGGTCCCCAGTTCGACACCCACGTTATCAGCCAAGACTATTGCGGCCTAGGCACCGGCAGTTCCCTTACCCGTAAAGGAGCCGGCGGCTTGAAACCGAAAAGCGGCGATCAATTACCGTTCTGAGTTGGTGCTTCCAGATGAGTTCAAGATACGGCTTAGCAAGCCGACATAACCCATTACAATAACCATTTTTCATTTGAGACTAAGCGATGGCTACTTATCAATACAACGGACATACTTATTTATTAACCACCGCCGGCACATGGCAGGAAGCGCAAGCCAGTGCGCAGAGCTTGGGGGGAAACTTAGTTACTATTAACAATCAAGCTGAACAAGATTGGCTAATCACCACTTTCGGCAATAATCCAGCGCTATGGCTGGGTTATACAGACCAGGAAACGGAAGGCGTTTTTAAGTGGATTAACGGGGAATCCTCAACTTTCACTAATTGGGATACTATCCAGCCGGACAATCACAACGGTAATGAAGATTATGTGATGTTAACCAACAATGGCAAATGGGGCGATGTGCCGAATTCGCCACAAGGCCCCGCCCCGCTAGGCATTATCGAAATTAGCAGCGTCAATAGCGCACCGACCGCCACTAATCTTAATGCTGCCGAAACCTATACCGAAGATACGGCCTTAAACTTAACCGATATTGTCGTCACCGATACCGACAGCGCTACCGTTACCGCAACCCTGACCCTATCCAACACCGCGGCGGGCAGTTTAAACACCGGCACATCAAACTCAGTCACTTCAACTTACAGCGCCGGTGTATGGACAGCCGACGGCGCAATCGCAGATGTTAATACTTTGTTGGCGGGCTTAATTTTTACCCCGGCAACTAATTTCAATAGCAGCTTCACCATTGCCACCAGCATCAGCGACAGCTTTTCAAGCATATCCGACAGCAAAAGCTTTACCGGAACCGCCGTTAATGACGCTCCCACCGCGTCGGCTCTTAATACCGCCGAAACCTATACCGAAGATACCTCCATAAATTTAACGGACATCGTCGCCGCCGATAGTGACAATGCCACGTTAACGGCGACGCTAACCTTATCGAACCCGGCGGCGGGAAGCTTAAATACCGGTACGGCAAATTCAGTGACATCGACCTATAGCCCTGACACCGGCATATGGACAGCCGCCGGCGCAACCGCGGACGTTAATATTTTATTGGCGGGCTTAAGCTTTACTCCAGCGGTCGATTTTAACAACGGCTTCACCATCGCCACCCGTATCAGTGATGGCTTGTTAAGCGTATCGGGCAGCAAAACCTTTACCGGAACCGCCGTCAATGACGCGCCCACGGCCACGTCTCTAAATGCTGCCGAAGCCTATACCGAAAACGCCCCCTTGAATTTAACCGATATTGTCGCCACCGATGCGGACAGTGCTACCATTACAGCAACCTTAACCTTATCCAACCCGACTGCCGGCAGCTTAAATACCGACACCTCAAATTCCGTAACTTCAAGCTACTACGCAGGCACCGGCGTATGGTCGGTCAGCGGCGCCAGTGCCGATGTTAATGCCTTATTGGCGAATTTGGTCTTTACTCCAACCACTAATTTCAACGGTAACTTTACCATTGCCGCCAGCATCAGCGACGGCTCGTTAAGCGTATCGGGCAGCAAACGTTTTACCGGAACGCCAGTCAATAGCGCACCGACCGCTACCGCTCTCAATAGCACCGAAAGCTATACCGAAGATACGGCCTTAAACTTAACCGATATTGTCGCCGCCGATGTAGACAGCGCCATCATCACGGCAACCTTGACCTTATCCAACCCGGTCGCGGGCCGCTTAAGCACCGGTACATCAAATGCAGTGACTTCAAGCTACAACGAAGACACCGGCGTATGGACAGCCGCCGGTGCGACGGCGGACGTTAATGTTTTATTGGCAGGCGTAAGCTTTACCCCGGCGGCTAACTTTAACAGCGGCTTTACCATCGCTACCCAGATCAGCGATGGCTCCCTAAACGTATCGGGCAGCAAAAGCTTTACCGGAATCGCCGTCGCTGACGCTCCGACCGCGACAGCCCTTAATAGCGCTGAAACCTATACCGAAGATGAGGCCTTAAACTTAACCAATATTGTCGCCGCCGATGTAGACAGCGCCACTATTACAGCAACCTTAACGTTATCCAACCCGGCGGCAGGCAGCTTAAACACCGGCACATCAAATACCGCGACGTCCACTTACAACAGCGCAGGTGCTGGCGTATGGACTGTCAGCGGCGCGCCTCAGGATGTTAATTCCTTATTAGCAAACCTAAGCTTTACCCCAACGGCCAATTTCAACAGCAGCTTTACCATCGCCACCACCATCGGTGACGGCGTGTTAAGCGTATCGGGCAGTAAAAATTTTACCGGAATCGCCGTCAATGACGCACCGACCGCGACAGCTCTGAGTAGCGCCGAAACGTATACCGAAGATACCGTCTTAAACTTGACCAACATTGTCGCCAACGATATAGACAGTCCTGTTATTTCAGCAACCTTGACCTTATCCAACCTCGCGGCAGGCAGCTTAAGTACAGGCACATCGAACGCGGTGACTTCAAACTACAACGCCGGCACCGGCGTATGGACAGCCAACGGCGCGGTCGCGGACGTTAATACTTTATTGGCGGGCTTAAGCTTTACCCCGGCAGCTAATTTTAACAGCAGCTTTACCATCGCCACCGATATCAGCGATGACACCTTAAGCGTATCCGGCAGCAAAAACTTTACCGGAATAGCCACTAACGACGCCCCTACAGGAACAGTCAGCATTACCGGCACAGCGGCTCAAGGACAAAAACTGACTGTCGGCAATACCCTGACGGATACCGATGGTTTAGGGACGATCGCTTATCAATGGCAAGCAAACGGAGTGGCTATTACCGGCGCAACCGCCAAAACTTATACCCTGACCCAGACTGAAGTCGGTAAAACCATTTCGGTAGCCGCTCACTATACCGATAAGTTAGGCACGGTTGAACACGCCGCCAGTACGGCAACGGTGCCAGTACTTAATGTCAATGACTTACCTACCGGCAAAGTCACCATTGCCGGCACTGCAAAAAAAGGCGAAGTGTTAACCGCATCCAATACCTTGGCCGATACCGATGGCTTAGGGCTTATCACTTATCAATGGCGAGCGGGCGCTGTCAATATCGGCACCGGCAACACTTACACCTTAACCGCCAATGAGATAGGCAAAACCGTCACCGCCACAGCGACCTACACCGATGCTTTCGGTACAACTGAAAACGTTACCAGCGCAAGTTCCAGTGTCGTCATTCCTCCGTCCACCCCCGGCGTCACCATCAGTCCCGCGACCGCGCAAACTACCGGTGAAAATGGCGCAAGCGTCACTTACAAAGTTCAGCTGAACACCGCTCCGGCGGTTAATCAAAACGTCGTCGTGACTTTTGCCAGCAATGATACCAGCGAAGGCATTGTTACCGGCAAGACCACATTTACCTTTACCTCGGCGAATTATTCTACGCCGCAAACGTTAACGGTAAGCGGGGTGGACGATTATTTGGATGACGGCAATATCCCTTATGAAATCACCGCAACCATCAGTTCAAGAGATGTTTTTTATAAAAATGTCACTGTCACTCCATTAAGTTTAACCAATACCGATGATGGTTTAGACAGTCCACTGGATTTATACGGCGATCAAGGCGGCGACATTGCGACATCCGATGTTCTTATCGGCGGTAACGGCGCGGATATTTTGCATGGTTTAAATATGGCGGATAATTTATCGGGCGGCCGGGGCAACGATACGCTTTTGGGTGGCAATGGTGACGATAACCTGTTCGGTGAAGAAGGCAATGACGATTTGTATGGAGAGCAAGAAAATGATTATTTGGATGGCGGGGTAGGTAACGATACCTTAGATGGAGGTGACGGCCTGGACACCCTGATGGGTGGAGAAGGTAACGATAGCTTAGATGGAGGCAAGGGCGTAGACAGCATGGAGGGCGGTGCAGGTAACGATACCTTGGATGGTGGCGACAAGGGCGCTGATTTCATGACGGGTGGTGAAGGTAACGATATCTATTATTTAGGTTACGATGCCATTGATGTTATCGCCGATAACGGCTTAGCGACGGACCAAGATACCGTCATCATGCCGTATCTGTTACAAAGCTACACCTTACCGGCAAGTATTGAAAATGGCACCATTGCCGCAGGCGCAAAAGCCAGTAACCTTACCGGGAACGATAGCGATAACGCCTTAAGCGGTAATGACGGCAATAACGTTTTAGACGGTGCGGTAGGCCGGGACTCATTATTCGGCGGTTCGGGCAATGACGAATTATTAGGCGGTTTGGATAACGACACCCTGGTCGGCGGTAACGGCAGCGACTCGTTGGAAGGCGGCAACGGCAACGACTCCGTAAACGGCGGTCTCGGCAACGATCTTATCGTCGGCGGTAACGGCATTGGCGACGACATCTATATCGGCGGCGCCGGTATCGACACCATTAAATACTCCAGCGCGACGACCGGTATTACAGTCAGCTTGGCATTGGGTACCGCCGGCGGCAATGAAATCGACAATGACAAGCTTAACAGCATCGAAAATGTGATCGGCGGGCAAGCCGGCGACGTCTTGACCGGCGACGCCGGCAATAATGTGCTGGACGGCTTTACAGGCAATGACACCATTTCCGGCGGTGCGGGCAACGATACCATGATCGGCGGCTTGGGCAACGACACTTACTTTGTCGATAAAGCCGGCGACGTAGTCACAGAAACCTCCGCCTTGGCAATCGAAATCGATACCGTTAACAGCTCAACCACTTACACACTGAAGACTAATATAGAAAATTTGACCCTCAGCGGAACGGCGGCGATTAACGGCACCGGTAACTCGCTTAATAACGTGTTAACCGGTAATAAGGGCGCTAACATTTTAACCGGCGGAACCGGGGCAGACACCCTGACCGGAGGCTTAGGCAGCGACCAATTCAAATTTAACAGCGAAGCCGAAACCGGCGTCAGCGCCGCCAGCCGCGACAGCATCGTTGATTTTAGCCATAGCCAAGGCGATAAAATCAATTTATCCGCGATTGATGCGAACACCGCATTTACCGGCAATAATGCTTTTTCAGCACCCACCGTAGGCGGCACTTTTTCGGGCGTATTCGCCAATCCGGGCGAACTCTATTTCGACAAAACCGCGCAAATTCTTTATGGCAACAACGATGCCGATAATGCCGCGGATTTCTCTATCCAGTTGGCCGGAGTGAGTAATTTGGTCGCTACGGATTTTGTGTTGTAAGGCAGCATCGAGAGCGGCACGCTGCACACAAATCGACAGCCAATATTAATAAAGGGTATGGGGGCTGACTCTGAGGTATCCCCACGAATTTTCCAAGCTCGTCGTTCCGGCAGGGATGCCGGAACCCAGTGCCATGGACGGTAACTTTGTGACTTTTCAGGTGCTTAATAAAAGCGGGTTGCCTTTTAAAGTTTCACATCCTTGTAACTGGATGTTGGCATCCCTGCCGGCATGACGACTTTCCGGCTATGTTGTATATATTGATTGCGCGCAAAATCAAAAGCTTGTTGTTTTATAATATTATTTTCTGGGGATACCTCAGGGTCTGACTCTGTTGTTAAAGCCGTCGGCCGATTCATTTAATACCACACGTTTAAGTGTTCAATGCAACTCATTGATAAAAAACGTTACGGTCGGGGCGAATGCCCCGACCGGCACCTTTCAAATTTCAATGACTTAGCTCTTAAGTTGGCGTATATGGGATATTGCCTCTCGGCGAATTCCTTACTGCGTTAATCAAGCAGCATGTTCTTTAAGCCATTCTTTCAATGCCTCGTTCATGCGCGTTTGCCAACCCTTACCCGTGGCACGAAAAGCCTCCAACACACTGTTGTCAACACGTAAAGCAATCTGGGTTTTATCCGAACCGGCCGGACGCCCACGGCTTCGCGCTAACGCAATGCCTGCGCGTAATTCTTCCTCGGTCGCTGGGCGATCATCTTCATCAACACCGTCCCAAACATAATAACCGCCGGGTGGGGGCGTTTTCATCGCTTCAAGAATTTGCTCACGACTCATTGCTGTTGTTTTCGAGCCACTCATAATACATCTCCGATCAGTTGGCTTGCAGGCCGAAAGCTGACGACCCGCACCGTATTGTTGCGATCCAAATGAACCAAGGATAAAACCGCCAGCCGATTCATCACATACGAAAAAGACTGTAGGCGCTGCTCGCCATTTCTCTCGACCATTAAATCCAAACGATAACGCGAGTTGAGCACTTCCCCTGCATCGGCAAAGTCCAATCCATGCTTTTGCAGGTTGGCTTGCCGTTTGGTTTCGTCCCAGGTGAGTTTCTTTTTTATGCTAATAACTGTATATACATTTATTTAGCGCGTTAAGGGCCGTAGGATGTGCTGAGGCACGAAGCGCATCAATCGCGAACGATGCGCGCATCACTTTGTTTAGCGCATCCTACGGGCTGCGTTAATCAAGCGGCATGTTCTTTAAGCCACTCTTTCAGCGCGTCATTCATACGTTTTTGCCAGCCGTGGCCGGTGGCGCGGAATGCGTCCAACACATCGCGGTCGAAACGCACTGTAGTAGATACTTTGGTGGGCGACTGTTGTTTACCGCGTCCTTTTAAGCCTCGTAGCGTGGTTTGTAACGATTCAGGCAAGGCGGAAAACGGCACGGCGTTTTTAACATCGTCTTCGGACCATTCCGGGTTGTCATTATCAATCGATTCTGGATTGGCCTTCATAATGCTGTACCTCGCGTTTATTGGCTAAGCTAAAACTGATCACTCGAATGCCGCCGATAATTTCAACGAATACCAAGGCATGTAAGCGATGGTCAATAAATCCCAAAGCACGATAACGGGTTTCGCCATAATCATGCCTGTTATCGATGGTAAAGAGAGCGGTTTCAAAATCGAACTCGGCCACACGTTCAAAGCTCAGACCGCGTTCCAGGATGTTCTTTGTGTTTTTGTCCGGGTCAAAGTCGATTTCCATATTTTTATTGTAGTAACAAAAAAATATTTAAGCTAATGTTTTGTTGTTTGAGTGTGTAGGTGGGCTTCGTGCCTCAGCCCAACTAGCTAACTTAATTGTCGGCAACGAAACGCAGTTTAATTCCATAGTTCCGTAGCCAAATACGCATAACGCCGATTACAGCTTGCGTCATGTGATGGATTGCCTAGCGGCGAATCACCTTACAGTTTTGAAGCACCACATGCCAACTCAGGTTTTGAGCGATAAAGCACACGAATTCCGCCTTTTTCAGTTGGTTCATCGATAATGTCAAATAACTCAGAAACCAGCATGAGTTCTTTTAGAGTTTCGCATCCAAATTGTTTTTTTAATTGCTTCATTTTTCCTGGCAGAACCCGCCGAATTTCTGGGCCAGCCAGGTGTAATAATGTCCACCCATCTGGTCTTGATTGCTGGGTAGAAATGTTAATTAGTAATTGGAACAGTGGACTTTGCTGAAGAAAAGACAACCTAAATTGTTTTATACCTTCCTCAGAATTAAGGAAATCTGCATGAATTTTTATTCCCTCGTTCAAACTTTCAATTAACGATTTAAGGTGTTCATACTCCGGGATAAGTCTTTCTCGCTGCTGGTCAAGATACTGCTCAATCTCCAAACAGCTATCGATTGAATCAGGATTAAATCGTGGCAACAGATGATGAACCAAGTCATTACGATCCTTAACCAGTAATTTCAATGCTCGTTTTTTGCTCTCGTAAAAGTCAGCGTCAGCATTTACAGTAAAGGAAAAAGATAAATAGGGCTCTTTAAGTTCAATTGCTGATTGGAGAGAACAGTCAGGTTCTGAGTGAGTATTTTCCATAAACTGCCCAACCAAATTCCCCATCATTTGTTTATGAACGGTCGCTGATTGTCGCTCCATATTTTCCTTTAATTCACTGATATAGCCAGACATTCGGCCATTTGTGATTAAGTGCTTGAGCATGAGCTCTATTTTCTGAAAGTTCACCAGATTTATGCCAATCTTTTTGAGAACTTCATCCCGAACTTTTATAAGATCTAGTTCTGATTCCATAACGCTTAATTGTCTGTTCCGGTAGTCAGTTGCGTAGGGTGGTTTCGTGTAGCAAACTGCCACAGACGTACAACGCCGATTACAGCCTGTCGTCGTGTGGTGGGAATCCACCTTACAGCTTTAATCAAAAAGATCAATCGGGCTTGTGGGTTTTATATAGATATAAACGATAATTGCGAAAAGAAAACCTACTCCAGTAAGTACCCAAGAGTACCAAGTTACAAATCCTGCTAACAATAAAATTACGCCTACAATGCCAATCATGAGGTAACTAAATGAAGCAATCTTTCCTATAGCTATTGGATTTGATAGAAGATTAGCTAATCCCCTAAAAAAAGGATCTTCTTTTGTGTACATAGAGCTTAAGTTCCTGACTTTTTCAATGCGTTCTGCCCCTTTTATCTTTCCATATACCCGAATTTTAGTAGAATGATCTCCTGTATGAATCAGTTGAATAACTGCGGCATTGCGGTGATCGATATAATCAAATAAGAGAGGAATTATAGTTTTCTCCTTCGGTTTATCAGAATTTGTCACTGAACCAAGATCAAACTGATTTGACGGTTCGCTTTGACTGAGTAGTTTCACATCCAACACGCGCGCATCAGGCGCAACTTCAATACGTAGAGCGTCTGTTTCAGTCATGTCTGTTTTATTTATTGTCTCTCTTCCTGCGTTCCAAAACGCAAGCTTAGAGATGGTGATCCGCTCTTGTGGTTCGTTCTTGTAGAGAATCTTGAGGTCACTGAATTCTGTGTCAGGACCTTCAATTAATGTCTGGGTGTAGATTTCATAACGCGGACGTTTTTCTCGTTTGCTCTTTAAGTAAAATACTACGGCAAAAAAGATACTTAAAATTGCAAGCAAAAAACTCGTAATCGTCAAGTACGGATTGGTCGCAATAGTATTAAGGTCAATATTCATGTAATCTCTGTTTCCTATTTTACGCAACGCTGTAAGGCAGGTTATTTATAAGGTGGTAGATTGCCTCGCGAAAAATCCCCTTATAGCTTTAATTGTCGGGCAACGCAACGCAGTTACACGACCTTGTATCTACGTGCTAATCAAGGTTCTGACCCATTTGTACAGCTTGTTTTTAAACAAGATCAGGAGTATTCCAAATACAAGTAATAATGCTTTATCCCAGAAAGAAAGGAAACTATCCCATGTTTTCTCAGCAAGTTCTTTTAGGGCATGTTTTATGACACCTGAACTATTCACTATAACTTTGACATCAACAGATTTTGCTGATTTCGGCACAGGTGCACCACTACAATCCTGTGAAGTGTAAAGTTCAACAGTTGCACCTACGGTAAAAATGCCTGATTCCTTAGGAACTAACCTAAATCGCACTTCTGACCCGCTCGGATCAACTTTTTCACAGATAAGTGCTATGGGGTCGACATCTATTCCTGAAGTGAATGGTATTACCTTTGCGGTTTCACCAACTTTTCCAAGCACCTCTGTTCCGGTAACTCTTCCTATTTGGACTTTAGGAGCAAGATTTGAAATTCCAATCCACACCTTAAGTTCGCCAGGAGGTCCAGGGATTTCCAAATTGTCATTCGCTGAAACAGTAACACTATAGTTCTCGAAGTGTTCTGTTGTTACCTTAGCCTGTGAAGCAGTTTGCTCCGTAGCCTCAGCTTTTGTTTTAGTTTGTTCCGTAGCCTCAGCTTTTGCTTTAGTTTGCTCCGTAGCCTCAGCTTTTACTTTAGTTTGCTCCGTAGCCTCAGCTTTTGCTTTAGTTTGTTCCGTAGCCTCAGCTTTTGCTTTAGTTTGCTCCGTAGCCTCAGCTTTTGCTTTAGTTTGCTCCGCAACCTCAGCTTTCGCCTTGGCTATTTCGGCCCGCCTTGCTTCGGCTTTAGCTTGCGCCACAGCCTTGGCTTGATCTAATTCAGCTAGCGTTGCTTTCAGTTCAGCTTCGGCTTGTGCGACTAATCCAGCCGCCGCAAGCTCGCTAGAAGCATCAAAATATAAATAATTCAGTTGTTCAGCTGTACTCGTATGGACAGCAGTGCAAGCAATTATGACGCTCGCTGACAGCGATACCATAAATATGACGATGATAAGGTTAAGTATTTCCGCCCAACTTCTTCGTGTAAGATTTTTGGTATTCATATTTGATCCTTAAAAATAATTCTGAATGTTGTGCAACGAAAGTCATGTATCGTATCTACATGACTCTATCCATCCGCTGTCTGGATATTACTCAATTGACAAATAAAAAATTTACCTCTAACCTAACCCAGCAATTCTTATTATGAAAAATATATTTGAATCAAAGTGTTATGAATTTAATTTCCAAGATTGTTTTTTATCCTACGGAATCTTATTTTTAACAGGTTTCGCAAAGCCTTATAAAACAAGGGGGGCGATATTGTTACCAATTAGGCTTGTCGGTTACTTTGCAAGTATTGTGGTAGAACGCACTCGAATTTTAAAAACTAAAGCTTTATCCATTTGATTTTGTTTACGTTTCCATAATGAGAATTGCTGAACCTAACCACGCTCTCGCAAAAAACGAGAGTCGGGATTTGCACCCCGCTTAATTACCAAGATACCAGCGCATCGTATGCGCTATTTTTTTGCCTATCGTTTTTGTGTTCCCGAAAACCGTTTCGGTAACATCATCATTAGGGCGGGCCGCTCTCGGTGGCGGTAGTGCAAACCCAGGTCAGTCCGCCACCCAATGTTTGCAGCTAAGTGGCGGTCTCTTTAATCACCAAGGAGTAACCCATGAACAAGCCATTAACCTAGCTAGTCGCCAATGCGCCGCTACGCTACCAAATCCCTGCCAGTCCTGTTTCAAATCCGCTATCAACGCGCTAAGCGTGTGTTGCGTACCCTGCTGTTGCCACCGGCTATAACTCGGGAGGTGTAACATGGATTTAAAAACCTTAGCTAATCCGTTCCGGTTCGCCGAGCTGGATATCCGCACCGCCACCGATGAACACAGCGAAGTCTGGTTCTACTCTAAAGATGTTTGCACTGCACTCGACATTACATGGTCAAGTCGTACCCTCGATAACATGCCGGAAAATCGGTTTACGGCGACTAAGCTCATCGCTATAAAAGGCAAAAGAAACGCCTGTCCATCAACGAAGCGAGTCTTTATCACCTGACCTTTCGCTCCAATAAACCCAAAGCCAAAGACTTCGCCAATTGGGTTTGCGAAACCGTGCTGCCCAAGATCCGCAAAACCGGCTTCTTCGGCACCATCGGCATCAAAGACCAAATCAGTGTATCAAAACAGCTTGAAAGCATATCCTTACAAATCGTAAATAATTCGAATGCTTTCAGAAGAAAATAGCTACAAGACCGGTTGCGCCGACTCTACAACAGAGTAAATCAGCCCATCCCGCCACCGGAATGGATAGCCCTGAACCACGACCAAATCGACCTGTTCGACAGCCCTAACACAAACCAACCGGGAGCGGGCGATGACAGAACAACAAGAACAACTCATCCACGCCTTAAACGGAGCCGCCCAAGGCATCAGTGCCGCAGTAGAGCAAGAAACCATCACGCCCATCCAAATCTACTGCCTACTCAACATCCTTATCCAAGATTTGGCCGCAACCCTGGACTAACCCGTTCCCATCCGGACGCCAATCCGTCACCCACAAAAAAGCCGGGCAAGTCCCGGCTTTTTTGTGTCCAACCCAATACTCAGCCATTCCGCCAAACCTCATCCAATCAGTCCTCGGGTAGTCCTCCTCACCCGCGTCGTTTTTGCATGAAAAAATGTAATTGTAATTTAGGTTGCAACTGGAATTTATAGCTGATGCCGCAGGAATGCTGCGTATTTATCGATTAAATATTTGTTTTGAATTGGCGCTGATTGAAGAGAATTGGCGATTTATGAAATCACAAACCGCCAATTTATCGCCACTTGCTAAATTATAAACTTGTATTTCTTTTATAATTCAGTAGTTTATTTGTTGGAGGCGGCGGGAATTGAACCCGCGTCCGCAAGTACTCCGCCACAAGGTCTACATGCTTATCCCGCTCTTTTGATTTAGCTAGTGACTACCCGTCGGGCCAAGAAAATCACCAGCGATTCCGTAAGGTTTTAGCGCATCCACACCGGACAGATTTCAGCGCGATCTTATGTAGATGACCTCTGAGCGTCCCTCATACCGAAGTACTTAAGACTCCACCCGCATAAGCACAGATGGTCAAAGGAATGGTGCTGGTTTTAAGCAGCTAGAGCCATTGAGTAGTTTTCGTCATTTGCGAATACTTTAGTTTCAGTAGATTTTACGAGGTGTACTGTCCTCGGCATGCACTTAAGGTTTCGCTACCCACGTCGAAGCCATGTCGCCCCCTTGATGCATATTTTATACGAGTTGGATAAAAATTGTACAAGTATTTAAGCAAACCCAGTATTCATGCGGCATATAGGCTGAGCTATGAGTTTGAGCCTTAATCGAATATTTGCCTATTTAACTTTAGCTTGGTTTAGCCAATGGAGACAGAACGGATTAAGCCAATATTATAGTGGCCCCCGAAATCCGGACAATAATTTAAGCTATGCTCGCGTTCCGTAATTTATGAGCGGAAAAAACGTCTGTTGAAAGAGTCGGGTAAGGACGAACTCGTGTTATTGCGCTTGTTGCTCGATCTTACCTATTTTTTTAAGCCATTCTTCCATATTAAGTGCCGCCTGATTATTTTTAGTGCTGGCCGCAAGAGCTACTCGTTCAAAATTTAGCTCTTCATCTAAACTAATATGCCGCATCCGGCTATTAATAATCGACGCAAGAATACTGGGCCTAGTCGCCCATAATGAATATTCCTCCCATGACATCCCCAGAAACTCATGTAACTCTTGATTCTCGCCCGCTAATCCCGAGTGCCACCGTTCTACATAATCATCAATTTCATCCATAAATGCTTCACCTGACAAACAGCTTGAAATGAAATTCATAATTCCTCCTTCAATTTTGCTTACTTATTCGTCTGCCACGAACCGCCGGCTTAATAACAACACCCGTGATCGGACAGACCACGCCAAGATGAAACCCACTTTTTATTAAACACCTCTATTTCAACGTGCAAAGAGTCCCAAGTGTAATAAATATCCTCGTCGGCATTTTTATAGATTTTTCTTCCTGCTTCTATCCCAACAACGCGGCAGTTATCTAATATCGAAGGCCTAGGGATAGATTTTTTAGTCATGAGTTATGCTTTATATGATGCACGGAAAAACGAAACACCGTCTATAACAATAGAGCGCAACACTCCGTTACTTCGTTGGGCTATGTTGCACTCGAAAAGTATAAGGGGTATTCCCTACCGATCAACTATAAACCGGAAACCGCGCACAAAGGTTGCTGACTTTCTCGCGTACCGCTGCAATTACATTTTCGTCTTCCATATTTTCCATCACATCGCACATCATATTGGCGATTTCGATCATTTCCGGCTCTTTAAAACCGCGCGTAGTTGGCGCAGGCGTACCGACACGAATGCCGCTGGTCACAAACGGCGATTGCGGGTCGTTCGGCACGGCGTTTTTATTAACCGTAATATGGGCTTTGCCTAAAGCTGCGTCGGCCGCTTTGCCGGTAATACCTTTGGCGATCAACGAAACCAGCATTAAATGATCGTCGGTGCCGCCGGAAACGACGTCAAAGCCGCGCTTCATAAACACGGCGGCCATGGCTTGGGCGTTTTTAATCACTTGTTGCTGATAAACGCGAAACTCCGGTTGCATGGCTTCTTTAAAGGCCACGGCTTTGGCCGCAATCACATGCATTAACGGACCGCCCTGAATGCCGGGGAAGATGTTGGAGTCGAATTTTTTCTCCAGTTCCGGGTTGCTTTTGCACAAAATCAAGCCGCCACGCGGTCCGCGTAAAGATTTATGGGTGGTGCTGGTAACGACATCGGCAATCGGCACCGGGTTGGGGTATAAACCGGCGGCAACCAGACCGGCAACATGCGCCATATCGACAAAAAAGTAAGCGCCGACTTTATCGGCGATGTCGCGGAAACGTTGCCAATCCCAAATGCGCGAATATGCGGAAAAACCGGCAACGATGACTTTAGGTTTGTGCTCCAGCGCCAAAGCTTCCACTTGCGCATAATCGATTTCGCCGGTTTCAGGATGCAAGCCGTATTGAATGGCGTTGTAAATTTTGCCCGAAAAGTTCGGTTTTGCGCCGTGCGTTAAATGGCCACCGTCGGCCAAGCTCAAGCCCAGAATGGTGTCGCCCGGTTGAACCAAGGCCATGAATACCGCCATGTTAGCTTGCGAACCCGAATGCGGCTGCACGTTGGCGTAATCGGCGCCGAACAAGGCTTTGGCGCGGTCGATAGCCAATTGCTCGACTTTATCGACGAACTCGCAGCCGCCGTAATAACGTTT
>SXGU01235203.1_pt1 | contig 18281 bp, 9 predicted proteins | sample 3174531 | NCBI WGS metagenome assembly SXGU01 (sample SAMN11356863, study PRJNA531348) | freshwater metagenome | isolation source: freshwater sample F1-140 | place: China: Fuxian Lake, Yuxi | collected 2017-12-25 | reverse complement strand
TCGGGGGTGTTGGTGAGATTGCCGACGTCAAACTTCGGCGTGTTGGTGGCGTTGAACACGTCCCAACGGAAGCGCAGGCGGTGTTCGGCGATGCCGATCGAGAACGCCTTACTCATGCTCAGGTCGATGTTGAAGTAGCCGTCGCCGCGGAACACGTTGCGGAGGCCGACTTCACCCGGCAGCGCGCGCCGGAACATCGCGATGGCACCCTGCGGGTCGACAAACGGGCTGGGGCGGTTGTCGACCTTGTTCTTGGTCGTCTTGGTCTCAGGCAGCTTGGAAGGATCGACCAGCATGGCGTTGCCCTGCAGGTTCCAGTTGGTGGCCCAGCACGAGCGGCAGTTGGCCACATTGAAGGGGAAGCCGCTGGTCCAGCGGACGAGGCCGGCAACCGACCAGTCGCCGATGACCTGATTGACGATGTTACTGACACCGCCACCGAAGCGCCTGCCCTGGCCAAACGGCAGATCCGCGAGCCAGTTGGCGTTGACCTGGTGTCGCACGTCGAAGTCGGACGTCCCGTAGTTCAGCTCCGGATCGAACGAGTTGACCAGGAAGCCCGAGTTGCCGCCGTTGCTGAAGTTGCCGAACGCGCTGCCGCGTTCAACCTGCGAACCCATGTCTTCGGACTTGGCCAGCGTGTAGTTGATGTCGAACTGTACGCCGTCGGAGAAGCGGCGACGCAGCGTCAGGTTGAGGGCGTTGTAGTTGGATCGGCCAATCGAGCTGATCGCGGCCAGCGAGTCGTACTGCTCCGCGAAGTAGGCGTATGGACCGAATTTGCTACAGGCCGGCGAGCACGATGTGTCCATGTCATAGAGCGCGGTGATCCAGTCGGGACCGTTCTGCAAGAAGGCCCGGGTGATGGCCTGAGTGGCGGTGAGGCCGCTGCCGGCAGCCGCCGGGAAGATGTTCTGCCAGTAGGCGACCGCGGGCAGGCCGGCGTAGGCCGAAGCCGGCGAATTGCCGGTGATGCCGGCTGACTGCGCCGCGCGGATAATCTGCTGCGCGGCGGTGAAGTAGTCGGTGCCCGACGCCGGGTCCACCAGGTTGAGCGGCATGGCCAGATCGCGGCGGAGCAGCAAGTCCCGGCCAAAGCGGCCGACGTAGCCCGCCTCGACCGTGAAATTGCGGCCAATGTCGTAGCCGATGATGGCGCTGCCCATGTGCGCCGACGGCGTCACCAGAGTGTCGTCGATGCTGGTCGTGATCACACCGGCACGAATGGGTGGCGTCTGCGGGAAGCCGCCGGCCGGAGCGGCCGGCATGGTCGACGGCATCTGGTTGACGCCGCGGAAGCGCGCCGCCGGGTTGGTCTCGTAGGCGAGGCCGAACGGGCTGCTGATGGTGGTCGACATGCCGTACGCAAAACCCTCGTCGAAGTTCGTCGCCAGGCCGACGCCGACGCGGTCAAACACCTTGGAGTAGCCGCCGCGGATGACGAGGCGGTCGGTCGGTGTCCAGGCCAGCGCCACGCGCGGCGCCAGGTTGTTCTTGTCCCAGTCGTAGAAGCCCTTCTTGCCGTTCTTGGGCCCGGCCAGGTCGAAGGTGACAAGCTGGCTGGCGTTCGAGGGAATGCCCTTGAGCGCGTTGGCGGCCCGGATGTCGAACCATTCGCCCATGCTGATCGAGGGCGCGACCTGCAAGCCGTTGGTTTCGTACGGCGGCGAGTAGACGCTGTAGCGCAGGCCCGCCGTCAAGGTCAGGTTCGATCGAATCTGCCAGGCATCCTGCAGGTAGAACTCGAATTCATCCGACGCGATCTCCCGGGCCACCGGACTGCCCGGCGCCTGCGGCGTGCCGTCCTTGTTGTAGTTGGCGCGTTGGGTCGACTGCGACAGCACGCCCAGGATGTTCAGCCACGCGTCGGCGTAGCCGCCCTGGAAGTTGGTGGCGACCGCGGGGATGCTGCACCCCGGCACGGTGCAGAACGAACTGCCCGGCATGTTGCGACGGCCGACGCCGGCGACCCACGAGGGATTGACCGTGGCACTGAGGTACGACGACTGGAAGCGTTCCTTCGGCACCCGTGTGAACCGGATGTTGGTCCCCACCTTCATGGTGTGGCGGCCCTTGAACCACGACAGGTCGTTGACGAAGTTCTGGGTCGGTGTTTGCCGGGTGTCGGTGAACGACGAGCCGAAGCCCTCGTACGGCGAGATGAACCGGAAGGTGGCGTAATTGGCCTGGGTCAGCCCGGCGTTGTTCTCGTCGATCTTGGTGACCCCGTAGCGGAAACTGTTGGTCAGGGTCTTCGACAGGACTGCGTCATAGCCCACGGCACCACCATAGTTGTTGAACAGACGCTGGCGCAGCGGCGCGCCGCCGTCGAACTGCGGCGCGGTGTTGATGGTGTCGTCCTGCTTGCCGAACCGGCCGAAGAAGCTGTGGTTGTCGGCAGCCTTATAGTCGACGCGGCCGATCAGGTTGAGGAACTCGTTCTCAATCGGCGCGGCAAAACGATAGTCCATCAGGTTGCGCCCATCACGACCGGGATCGTTGGGCGAGGGGTACTTGCGGAAGTACTCCAGCCCGAGCGCGCTCGGGCCAATGCCAAGCGGATCGATCGCGGCGATCTCGGCGGGGGTCATACCATAGAAGCCGGCCTCCACCGCGTGGTTGGCGGTGACGCCGCGCACGGTGCCGCCGGGACAGAGCGCAGCGACCGCGCAGCGGTACATCAGCACGCCGTCGCGCATCGAGTTGGAGGGCACGTTGCGCAGCACCGGTGCTTCGCTCTGCTCCCGCAGCGTTTCAACGTTGCTGAAGAAGAAGATGCGGTTGCGGCTAATGGGCCCGCCGAAGGATCCCCCGAGGATGTCCTTGTCCAGCTTGGGGGCCTGGCTCTCTTTCCCCGCTCCCAGTTGCGACAGCTTCAGGAAATACTCGTTGCTCGAGGTTGCCGTGCGGCGCAGGGACCAGTAAGCCGAGCCGTCGTACTGGTTGGTCCCGCTGCGGGTGACGAGCGAGACCTGCGGACCGCTCGACCGGCCCATCTCGGCGTTGTAGTTCGACGTGCTGACGCGGAATTCCTGCAGGGCTTCCTGCGTCATGCGAATCGCCGAGGTATACGCGGTCGACAGCTGCGGGTCGTTGACGTCGATGCCGTCAAGCGTCACGCTCTGCTGGTCGGCGCGCGCGCCGGCTACCGAGCCATAGCGCGGGTCGACCGTTGCCGGGTTCGCCGTGGGAATGAAAACGGCGCCGGGCTGCAGGCTGAGCAAGTGCACGACGTTCTGCGCCTCAACCGGCAGGCTGCGAATCTGTTCGCGCGACATCACGTTGCCGACGCTGGCGTCGGTGATGTTCAGGCGGGTGGCCTCCGACACCACGCTCACCGTCTCGGAAATGCCGCCCAGTTCGAGCGTGGTGCTCTGCCGCGACACCGTGTCGACTTGCAGCTCCAGCCGTTCTATGACAGAGGTCTTGAAGCCGCCCAGTTCCACCCTCAAGGTATAGGTGCCAGGCTGGACGTTGCCAAACCTGAAGCCGCCACGCTCGTCCGTGACGGTGACCTGCGACGCGCCAGTACCGACATGGGTGACGGTGACCGTGGCTCCGGGCAGCACCTGTTTCTGTGCATCGAGCACGTCTCCGGTGAGGGCTGCTGTCCCCGTCTGGGCCCAGGCCGCCTGGCTCACCACGAGTTGAAACAGCACAGCGAGAACCGCGATAGTCAGTCCTCCGCGCAACGACGGGCGAGGCATTTTCACGACGACCTCCAAAACAAACACTCAACAACATACGCTCGTCCCCGGATGCAGCGTGATCGCATGCGGGATTCGGCAGTTGGCACCAACTTGCTCTCGCATAAGGTGGCTCTTCGGCGAAGCAATGTCAAGGAATGTAAAGACGTTCGTCACCGCAATCGCGATATTGGTCCCGCTGGCCGGGCTGTTTGCCCAGCCGCCCCTCGACTTCGCTCAGGGCACGCCGACCTTCCGCCCTGGCGTGGACCTGGTCCCGATTGGCCTTTGGCATTCCCGCCCGAGTTGAACCGTGGATTGCGTAATCCGTGAAGTGTCTGCTCAGCAACCGATGAAAGAGGTAGCCGCGAGTGACCGCGTTTGGCAACGGCGACAGCGGATACCTGTCGGCGCTGCATAATCCCTCGAAGTCAGGACGAGCCTCACAGCCAGTGCTTCTTGCTGGAAACGAGGAACGAAAAACAATGCCAGCGTTGTCGCCAACTTGCCACCGGATTGGATTAAGCGCACTTGACGAATGGAAGCAATAAGCGCTTAATGTCGGCTATCTAATCGCTCGTCCGTTCGGCAGCGCGGGTTCCACCCTGGCGTCGGGGAGGTCTCAATGCGTCTCGTCGCCGTATCCGCTTCGGCTCAACTGAGGTGTTTGAACATCACGGAGGACGGTCTATGTTCATGATTCGCATCGGCGTGTGGGCGGTGGCAATGGTGTTGCTGGGCGGCTGGCCGGCGCTTGCTCAGCAGGGGACCGCGGAGTTCTCGGGCCGGGCATTGGACCAACAAGGCGCTGCGCTCCCGGGTGTGGCCATCATCGTGACCAACGAAGACAGCGGTCAGTTCCGCGAGGCAACGACCAGCGGTGAGGGCGTCTACCACCTCGCGCAGATGGCCCCGGGGCGCTACCGCATCGCTGCCAAGCTCGAGGGGTTTCGGACCTACGAACGGCGCGGACTCGTGCTGGCCGTGGGCACGACCATCACGGTCAACCTCACGATGGCCATCGGCGCCCTTGAAGAGTCGGTGACGGTCACCGGTAACTCGCCGATCATCGACCTCACGGCTACCGATGTCGGCGGCAACGTCAGCGCCGGAGAACTAGCCGAACTGCCGGCCATGAACCGCAACTACTTCGCCACGGTGGCGCTGTTGCCGGGCGTCCAGTTCTCGCCCTCCACGCAGATGGGCAACGACACGATCGTCTCGAACGGCCAGTCGAGCCAGAACAACAACGTGTCGGTCGACGGCGGCTACAACGGCGACAACGCGCTCGGCACGAGTGCCGGAGCGCAGGTGCGCACGCCGCTCGAGGCCATTCAGGAATTCGAGGTCATCACCTCGATGTACGACGCCGAATACGGACGTGCCGGTGGCGCCATCGTGAACGCCGTCACCAAGACCGGCAGCAACAAGTTCTCGGGCGTGTTGTTCGGCTATGCCGTGAGCAACTCGCTCACCTCGAAGGACGTCATCGCGCGTCAGCGCAACCTGCCGAAGGCGCAGGTCGAGAAACGCGAGTATGGCTTCGTGCTCGGCGGGCCGATCATCAAGAACAAGGCGCACTTCTTCGTCAGCCTCGAACGTCAGGTCGACAAGCCCAGCCGCACGCGGGCGTTTTTGTCGCGACCAGAACGCGACTTCTCGCAGGTCGAGGACCGGAACGACTGGAACACGCTGATCCGGTTCGATCACCAGATCACGGCCAACCACACCTGGGCCGTGCGGTGGCTCCGCGAGACCGCGCCGCAGTTTCCGGTTGTCCCCGACCGAGCGTCGGAACGCGATGTGTGGCAGGACGAGACCGATCTGGACCAGACGGCCGTGGGCACGTTCACAAGCGTGCTTGGGGGCACCATGGTCAACACGTTCCGCATCGCCAAGACGTGGGAGCACTGGTGGCACGGCAACCTGTGTACGCGCGGCCAGGGGCCTGAGGGCGGCAACGAAGGCTTCAAGTTCGGCGGCGAAGCAGCCAGCAACATGGCGCTGTGCGCTCCGCAGCTCAACTACCTCGAGCAGCGCGAGGGTGGCAGCACGGAGTCGCAAGGCCCGTGGGATACCAACTACCAGGTCGAGGACAGCTTCTCGTGGTTCGTGCCCGGCAAGAAGGGCGACCACAACGTCAAGGTGGGCGGGCGCTACACCTACACCAAGCTGCGCCGGGTATCGCAGATCAACCAGAACGGCACATTCAACTTCAACACCGACTTGCGGTTCAATCCAGCCGACCCTCGCACCTACCCAGAACGGCTCCAGATCCGCATCCCGAATGCCTACGACGCGACCATGACCAATCACGTTTACGAGGGCTTTGTTCAGGACAAGTGGCAGATGGGCCCGCACACGACGCTGAGCCTCGGCCTCCGCTACGACCTTGAGATCTTCCCGACGCTTGAGACGGCCGACAATCCACTCTTCCAATCAGGTCAGACGACCAACGTCGACAAGAACAACTTCTCGCCCCGCATCGGCCTCACGCGGCAGCTGGGCGCGAGCGGCAAGTCGCTCGTGCGCGCCGGCTACGGGATTTTCTACAACCGCACGATTCTCGGCGCCCTCGACGACACGATTGAGTTCCCGAAGTTCACCTCGTCGATCGTCGCCAACTTCCCGAATGACAGCGTAGATCCAGGCCCGAGCCGCGGCCAGCTCCCAACCGATCCGCTCCTCGTCAACGGTCCGGTCGTGAATCGCACTCTCTTGAACCAGCTGTTCCCGCCGGGGACGAGCCCACGGAACACGGGCGTTGTCATCTACGATTCGCCAGACCGCCGGCAGCCGTACGCCCACCAGGTGACCGCCGGCTTCGTCCGCGAGCTGGCGCCAACGCTGGCGTTCCACGCCGACTACGTGCGCATCATGAACCGCGATATGTTCCTGGGTCGGAACTTGCTGCCGATGCTGCGCGCCAACACGACGCGAACCGGCGCCATCCAGCGCCTCGACGCCTTCGGCATTTTTGGCACCGACGCGGTCAACTACCGCCAGCAGGTATGGGTGTTCGAGAACGGCGGCAGCTCGAACTACGACGCGCTCAACCTGCAGCTCGAGAAGCGCTACGCCAACAAGTGGTCGGGGCGGGTGTCGTATGCGCTGTCCAAGTCGCGAGGCACGGCCACGGACCAAGCCGACAAGAATACCGACCAGGTGCTCACCGAGATGAATCTCGACCAGCGCTTCGGACCGACCCCCATCGACCGGCGCCATGTCCTGTCGGTGGCCGGCCGCATCGAGGTGCCGAAGACCTGGGGTATGACCTTGGCCACGACGGCGCGCTACATGAGCGGCTCGCCGTTCACGATCTACAACAGCAACATCGACGTCAACCGCAACGGCCAGCTCGACGATCCGTCACCGGCCGGCACCTACAGCGGCACAAGTGTGAACGCGCTGAAAGACGTCGAGAACAAGGGTGGGCGCTTCGGTGCTTACGGTCCCGACTACTTCCAGGTCGACGTCCGTGCCGGCTGGCGGCGGAAGATTCAGGACCGTACCGTCGAACTCTTCGTCGACGTGTTCAATCTGACCAACCGCACGAACTGGGACAACCCCCTCGCGGCCAACTCGGACGAGCGCCTGCCCAACACTTTTCTGACGCTGACGAACCTTCGCGGCGGCAGCGGCTTCCCGCGGTCGGTGCAGTTCGGCTCGCGGATCGCGTTCTAGAAAGCTGCGTCGTCTGGCTTCGCCCGGAGTCGGTGCTCTGGCGCCAGCTCCGGGCCTCGCCCGCTTGCGGGGCAGCCGGCTTTGATCGGCATCGAATCTCACGGGCTCGATGGCCGCGCGGCGTCAGGTGAGACTGAACGCGAGCTCGCCGAGCTTCTCCACGCTGCAGGCCACGCGGTCGCCCGGCCTCAGCCATACCTGTTCGGCCTTGGGCTTGCCAAAGATCACGCCGTGCGGCGTGCCGGTGAACAGGATGTCGCCCGGCTTGATGGTCATCATCCGCGACGCAAAGCTGATGATCTGCCGGCAGTTGAAAATCATGTCGCTGGTGTTCCAGTCCTGCCGCTGCTCGCCGTTGATCCGGCATTCGAGCCTCAGGTTGTTGGGATCGCCCACGAGGTCACTGGTGACCAGGTGCGGGCCAAGCGGTGCAAACCCGTCGAAGGTCTTGCCGATCATGAACTGCGACGTGAGGTACTGCATGTCCCGCGCGGAGAAGTCGTTGCCGGTGCAGTAGCCGGCAACGTAGTTGAGTGCGTCGGCTTCCGACACGTTGCGGCACTCGCGTCCGAAGACGATCACCAGCTCGATCTCGTGGTCGAACTGCTTCGCCGTCGCGGTGGGCAGCGCAATCGTGCCGCCGTGGTGGTTGAGGGTGTTGTTGAACTTGTTGAAGAGGACCGGATTGGCGGGGATGGGCGTGTTGGTTTCGGCGGCATGCCGCCGATAGTTGAACCCCATCATGATGATCTTCTCGGGACGCGTGACGAGCGGCGCATGCGGCACGGCACTCTCCTGGAGAAAGAGCGCGGCCGGACCCGCGGCCGCCGCAGCCACGAGAGTGGCCAGCATGCCGCCTTTGCCGTTCTGCAGCAGGTCGTCGGTGTCGACCGGCGCTGGCAGCTTGAACCTGGCGGCGGCCGCCGCCACATCGAGGATGCCCTTGGGCAGCTTCACGCCGAGCCGCGGCCCGGCCGCGGTGCGCATGTTCAGCAGCGTCATGTTGCGCGGCATCGCGAAGGCGCCGGTTCGCGCCGCCACGGCCTGCGCCTCCAGGGGCGCCGACGCCGCGAGCGTCGCGGCAGTGGCCGAGACCACACCAGCGGCCGTGGACTTCAGGAACGTGCGTCGATCTGAATACATCTCGTCTCCCTGCTGGCTCGCTGGTTTGTCGGCCTGCCGTCCTGGACGCAAGCTGATCGCCGAATGCGAACGGAGGGGCGGGCCTCTGTTCGGACTCCTTGGCTGACACCAGGCGGCCCTATTCGCGCTAACCAGGCGGCCGGCGATCAAGTCCCTTCAGTGCCACCACGAAACTGATCGGGATGCGCGCCGGGTTGTAGCAGACCTTGTCGTCGCAAGCCTGATACTCCAGCGTCCCGCTGATCGTCGCCGTCGTCATCGCCCCGAGCAGCTTCTGCCCCTCTGGCGTCGCCAGCAACGTGACATCCCGGCGCAGGCGGAAAGGCTTCATGAACACTTCGACGCGCTCGTCGAGCGGCTTGAAGTGGTAGCTCTCCGACGCGGGATAGACCGTCGCCTGCGGCCGCAGCCACGGCTGCGGGTCGAGCGCGAGCTGGACGACCTGGTAGGGGTGCTTGCCGGGCGCGTAGAGATGCATCCCCGGCTGGGGCGTCACGTCGACCACCATCGCGAGCCGTTCACCCGGAGCCGCGTCGGTGTCGCTGATCGACGCCGTCATGGACAAGTGCGTCGTCGTGGCCGACATGCGGCCGGCGCCACCAGCGCCGAGCGAGCTGAGAATCGTCGCGGCCGTGTAGCGTTCCTGGTAGGCATCCTCGAAGAAGCGGGACTGCACCACGCCCTTGCGATCGACGATCAACGTGCCGGGGTGGGGAATGCCGTAGGTTCTCGATTTGGGATCAGCCGTGTCGTTCAGCAGCCCATATCGCTTGATGATGACCGACCCCGGATCGGAGATCAGCGGAAACATGATTCCACGCGAGTCCGCAAACTTCTTCAACGTCTCGGGTGCGTCGTAGCTGACGGCAATCAGGCCCAGGCCCTGCCTGGTGATGTCGGCGTAGCGGCTTTGCAGCTCCACGAGCTGCGTTTTGCAGTACGGTCACCAATCGGCGGAGCGGAAAAAGACCAGCATCGCGCCCTTCGGCCCATAGACCGAGGCCAGGGTGTGGGGCTTGCCGAACTGGTCGGTCCCCTCGAACGCCGGCGCGGTCGCGCCGGCCTGTGGGCCGATCTGCGAGGTGTCAGGGGTTGCCGGTGCTTGACCGGCCACGTCAACCACCGACAAGGCAAGCGCCGCAAGAATGCCGAGGCTCCGTCTTCGCATGGCAGCTATGATGCCGCCGCCGACGGCAGGTTACAAGGCGCGATTGGAGACCTCGAAATCGGGTTGACCGCCGTCCTCGTTTGGACCAAGCTGCCCGCATGCCCGTACGTTTCAGCTTGCGATTCATTCTGGGCCTCGTCGTGCTGGCGCTGGTCGGCGGCTGCCAGGGTTCGAGTTCGGCGCTGCCAGCAGCGGTGGCCGCCACCAACCTTGATGACCCGGGTGTCCGCACCGCGCTTGATGCGATCAAGCCCGATTTCATCAAGCAGCACATGAGCACACTCGCCGACGACAAGCTCGAAGGCCGCGGACTGGGCACCGCAGGATACGACCAGGCCCTGAGCTATGTCGAAGCCACGCTGAAGTCCTACGGCGTCGAGCCGGCTGGTGAGAACGGCACCTTTCGCCAGCGCGTGCCACTCCGCAACAGCGCCGTGGTCGAGGACTCGAGTGTCCTGACAGTGACGTCGAAGGCCGGCACCAGGACGCTCGGCTACGGTGTCGACTACCTGCTCGCCCCCGATCACCTGCGTGAGAAGGTCGCGATAGACGAGGCGCCGGTCGCGTTTGTCGGCTACGGCGTCAGCGCGCCGGCGCTTGGCTACGACGACTACGCGGCCGCGCCCGACCTGAAAGGCAAGGTGGTGGTGTTCCTGAGCGGCGCGCCGGCCAGCTTGCCGAGCAACGAACGCGCCTACTATTCGTCGGGGCCGGCCAAAGAAGCCGAGGCCGTGAAGCGCGGCGCCATCGGCACCATCAGCTTCACGTCGCCAGACGACCCACGCTTCCGCTGGGATGTCAGCGTCGCCACCAGCAAGCAAGGCAGCTTCGCCTGGGTCGATGCGCAGGGACAGCCCAGCCGCGGCGACGCCGCGTTGCGCGGCTCGGCGTCGCTGAACCACACCGGTGCGGCGGCCCTCTTTGCCGGGACGCCGACGCCTCTTAAAGAGATCTTTGCCGCCGCCGCGAGCAAGCCACAGGCGTTCGACCTGCCGGCGCGCGTGTCGGTGACAACCAGCAGCACGCGCAAGGATATCGACAGCGAGAACCTTGTGGGGCGGGTCAAGGGCAGCGACCCCCAACTGCAGGCCGAGCACGTCGTCTACATCGCCCACGTCGATCACTTCGGGCGTGGCGTCGCCATGAACGGCGACGAGATCTACAACGGCGCGCACGACAACGCCTCCGGTGTGGCGATCGTGCTGGAGATCGCGCATGCCGCCACGGCGCTGCCGACCAAGAGCCGGCGCTCGGCGCTGTTCCTGTTCGTGACGGCCGAGGAGCGCGGCCTGCTGGGTTCCGATTACTTCGTGCGCCATCCGACCGTGCCGAAGGCATCGCTCGTCGCCGACATGACGCTCGACATGCCCTTCCTCTTCCACCCGCTGCTCGATATCGTCCCCTACGGCGCGCAGCACTCGTCGCTGATGGCGCCCGTCACCAAGGCGGCACAGCACCTGGGCATCGCGATCGGCGAGGATCCCATTCCCGAACAAGTGCTGTTCATCCGCAGCGACCACTTCAGCTTCGTTCGCCAGGGCATTCCGTCACTGTTTATCAAGAGCGGCTTCAAGACCGGCGACCCGGCGCGGGATGGCGGGCAGATCAACGCGGCGTATCGCCGCGACGTTTACCACAAGCCGAATGACGACATGTCGCAGCCGTTTGATTTCGAGGCGGGCGCGCAGCACGCGCGCCTCAACTTTCTGACCGGTTGGCTGGTGGCGCAGGAGACGATGCGACCGGCGTGGAACCCGGGCGACTTCTTCGGCCAATTGTTCGGTAGCCCGGCGCCGTGATTTCTTGGAAGAAGCCGGCGATGGCGTCGGCGCAATACTTAAGCTGCCGATCGTGCGGCGACGCCTGGTTGACCTCGGTGTCAAACAAGCCGCCGCGCAGGGGCAGGTAATACCGCCGCGTCGGGAAGGTGGCGGCAATCAGCGCCGCCACCTTGTCGAGAGCGAGCAGGCGCAGGTCAGGGTTGGCCTTGCGCTGATACTGGGTCCACGCGGCACGCACCACTGCTGATGCCGGCGCCGCGCTCTTCGTGACATCCAACCCGTAGCGATGGGCGTCGCCCACTGGCACCTGCGCCGCCAGCGCGTCAACGATCGCCTTGTCCTGCGAGAACAGCGCCCGCTGGAAGCACATGGAATCGATGAACACCAGCGGCACGTGTTTCTCGGCCGCCACCGCCAGCGTCTGGCTGTCAGAGATGTTCACGATCAGGTAGTCGCGCGACCCGGCTGGGCCGATCGTCGACGCGGTGCGGCCAATCCAGCCGGCCTGAGCCGGGACGAACGCAACAGGTCGCGGCGCGAGACGCCGCCGCCCCCCGGGGATTGCTCGTGCTCATGGTGATGGCCGTCGAAATCACTTCACGGAGTACTTGGTAAACGCGCCGCCCGCCTGGCGGATCGAGTTCGGCCCTTCCGCCGCGTAGACGTTGCCGTCGGCGTCGACCGCCACGCCTTCTCCGGCCGTGCCCTGGTAGCCGCGATCCTCGCGCTCGAACGGGCCGATGAACGCGGTGACTCGGTCTTCGTCGATGTGACCAATGCGCACGCCGTTGCGCCAGCCCGTGTGGTTCAGCGGACTCGACTCCGAGTCGATCGCATACATCGTGTCGCCCTTGATGAACATGCCGCTGATGCGGCCGTAGATGTAGCGCGACTCGAGGTAGTTACCCTCCTGGTCGAAAATCTCCAGCCGGTGGTTGCCGCGATCCGCTACCCACAGACGCCCCTTCGCGTCGAATACCATCGCATGTGGCGTACGGAACTCACCGTGTCGGGTACCGAGCTTGCCCCACGACTTGATGAACTTGCCGTCGGCCGTGAACTTGCTGATGCGAGCCGTCGCGCCGCGCTTCAGGCCCTCGGCGAGGGCCGCGGCTGTGATCATGCCCTGGCCGTCGTGTCCATCCGAGACGTAGATGCTGCCGTCGGGTCCGGTCACCACGTCGTTCGGCTGGTTGAACTGGCCGTCGGCGTTGCCTGGCTTGCCGGCGATGCCCAGGCTCAAGAGCTTGTCGCCCTTGGGGCTGAACTTGTGGACCTGCTGGCCCTTGGTGCCTTCTTTGTTATTGGCGAAGTCGGCGATCCACACGTTGCCGTCCTTGTCCAGGTGGATGCCGTGCGGCGTCACCATCACGCCCTTGCCGATGTTGGCGAGCACCTTGCCCGTGCGGCGATCAAATTTGAACACCGGATCGACCGGGTTGTTGTCGCAATCCACCGGCCCGCCACCGGCCGTGCCGGCGCCGCAACGCTCATAGGCCCACACATGGCCGTCTTTCGGATCGATGTCGATGCCCGCCGAGGTACCCCACGTCCGGCCGGCCGGCAGCTCGCCCCAGTTCTGGGTGACCTTCGGCGCCGGGTTGGGCAGTCCTTCGCCCGAGATGACATTGCCGACTGCGGCCCGCGCGGCCGGCTTGGCCTGGGCACGCGCGGTAGAATCGGTGTCCCACGTCACCCAGGTGATGGCGGCGCCGACGGCGAGGGCAGATCCGAGAATTCGTGACAGTGTCGCTTTTCTGACTGACATGGCAGCTCCTTTAGGTCCGAACCGTAAGTAGAGCCGAGAACCCCCATGCGCCGCAAGGGGTGCTCAAGTGACGCTCAGCGCGCCGCCAGCCACTTGCCGAACGCCGGCGACTGCCGCGTCTTGACCGCGGCGCACGTCGCGATGCGCTCGAGCGACTGCTGCAATGCCCGCGCGGCTTGCGGCACCGGATGCGCCTCGAAAAACGTCTTGATGTCTGCCGCGTGCTCGGCCGAACAGAACGCGCCGAGGGCGCCGACGATGTTCGGGAGGCCCTGGAAGGTGCCGAGCTTGGCGATGAGCGCCGGCCATTCGGCCTTGACGAGAGCCCACGTGCCGTCCTGCGTGGCCGGCGCACCCAGGAACTGCGCAAACAACTGGGGCGCGTCCTGCGACCGCGCCTGCGGCGACAGCGCGAACTGCTGCGTGCGCTTCACCAACGCCGGGTCGCGGAACGACGCCAGGGTGTTGAAGTAGCGGTAGAACTCTTCCGGCGCCGCGGAGGAGGCGGTCATGCGCGCGACATACCGATCATAAAGTGCGGCATCGCCACCGGCGGCGGCCACTTGCAGCACCGGCGACACCAGCGTCGGCGACAGTGACGAGGGCCTGGCCATGTAGGCCTCGGCCAGTTCGCGGGCGCGCTGCTGCACGACGGGATCGCCGCTCAGTAACTGCAGCAACCTGCCGCGCCGGCTGTTGACCTCGTCTGAATCCTTCAGGCCGTCGGTCAGGCCGATGGCATCGAGGGCCGGGCGCAGTCGCGCCTGGACCCACGCCTGAAAGGCGGGGCGCTCGGTGGTGTCGGCGATGTCGCCGGCGACCGAGCCCAAGCGGCCGGCGAACGCCGCCAGCACTTCCGGTGTGTGGTCCGTCGCGAACGCTGCCGCAAGATCGAGAAACACCCCGATGTCGTGGCGTCCGGCCCGCACCATGCGCCATTCATCGCCGAGCAGGCTGATGCGCTCGACCGCGGTCAGCGGCGGCGTCCGCGTGGCGAGCGCGGCGACGGCGGCGGGTTCGTACTCGGTGAAGTAGTAGCCGCGGGCATCGGCGTTGACCATCGCGGCGCCGCATCCAGGCGCGCGAATGGTTTGCTCGGCTTGCGTCACGATGGTGCAGGTCGCCGGTCCCGTCGCGGTCTTGACGCACACCGGCAGCGTCCAGGTTTGCGGCGCCGCCGCCGGGGCGCCGGGCGCGCCGACGAAGCGCTGCTGTGTGAGCGACACCTCGGTGTCACCGGCAACGCACGTGGTCTTCACCGACAGCATGGGCGCACCCGGCTGCTCGACGAAACTCTTCATGATGCGATTGACCGGCTTCTCGGTGACACGCGTGACCTCGGTCCAGAAGTCCTCGCCGGCGGCGTTGCCGAGCGAGTACTTCGACAGGTACGACGCGACCCCCTTGCGAAACGGCTCGGGGCCGACATACGCCTCGATCATGCCCAACACGCCCCCGGTCTTCTCATAGGCGATCGGATCGAACACTTCGTTGATCTGCGCCGGCGTCTCCACCTGGGTGTGGATGGCGCGGGTCGAGCGCAGCGCGTCGAGGCCGAGCGCGGCCTGCGTTTCCGACGCGGCGTTGGCGTCCATCTTCCATTCCGGCTTCCAGGCGGCGAGCGGCTTGTTGGCGGCCCAGGTCGCGAACCCTTCGTTCAGCCAGATGTCGTCCCACCACTTCATGGTCACCAGGTTGCCAAACCACTGGTGCGCGAGCTCGTGCGAAATCACCGAAGCGACGCTCTTGCGCACTGCCACCGAGGCGGTGGCTTCATCGACCAGCAGCATCCGTTCACGAAAGGTGACGGCGCCGGCGTTTTCCATGGCGCCGGCGGCGAAGTCGGGCACGCCGATGATGTCGAGTTTCTCGTAGGGGTAGGGAATGCCGAAGTAGTTGTTGAAGAAGGCGACCTGTTGTTCCGCTGCTGACAGCGCGAAGGCGGTCAAACCCTGCTTGTCGGGCGTCGAGCAGACACGAATGGGCGTCGCACCCGAACGGCCTGACCGGCAGACGAAGTCGCCGACCAGCAACGCCACCAGGTAACTCGACATCTTCGGCGTCGGCGCAAACACGATGGTGCGCTTGCCAGACTCCGGCCCCGGCGTGTCTGACACCTGCCGGCCATTGGAGATCGCCGTGTCGGCGGCGTCGATCATCAGCGTGATGTCGAAGGTCGCCTTGAAGGCGGGCTCGTCGAACGACGGGAACGCGCGCCTGGCGTCGGTGGCTTCCATCTGGCTGACGGCGTAGTTGCGGCCGTTGGCCTTGCTCAGGTAGAAGCCGCGCAGTTGGTCGTTGAGGATGCCGGTGTAGGTGATGCGGATCAAGGCGCGCCCGCGGGCAATCGCGCGGGCTACGGTCAGCGTGGCCGTCTCGGTCGCCTCGTTGAGCGTGACCGTCGCCGGCTGCGAGCCGCCGGCATCCTCGATGGTCACCTCGCCAAACGTGATCTCAGCGGCATGCAGGGTGATCGTGGTGGCTGGCGCCGACAGGGACACGGCAATCGACTCGCGGCCGCGGAACGTTGCTTGATCGAGGTCCGGCGCCAACCACAGCGTGTAGCGCTCGGGGACGACGGTGCCCGGCAGGCGCTGAGCCGTGGCGGGCAGGGCCGTCAGGCACAGGACAAGGGCAAGAATCGGGGTGCGCATCCCGTAACGGTAGCACTACCGCGCACGCGGCCTCGGGCCGGCGGCGGGTCAGGGCAGGAACACTCGCACAGGAACTTGGGGTGCTCCTGGTTGTTACGCCTTCTTCAGCGACGTCTTCCTGATTGGCAACTCGCGCACGCGCACGCCGGTCGCGGCGAAGATGGCGTTGCACAGGGCCGGCGCCAGCGGCGGCACCGGTGGTTCGCCAAGGCCGCCGAGCGGCGCATCGGAACGGATGAACGCCGTGGTGATCTTCGGGGCATCGGCGATGTGGATCATCGGGTAGTCGCGGAAATTCGTCTGGACCACCTGTCCCTGGTCGATGGTGATCTCGCTCAGCAGGGCGGCCGACAGCGCGAAGATGATCCCGCCCTCGGCCTGCGCCGTGGCGCCGTCCAGGTTGACGACGTCGCCGCAATCGATGGCGGCGTAGACGTTCAACACCTTGAGTTGCCCTTCGGGTGAGACGGCGACATGGACGACCTCGGCGCAGATGGTCCCGAAGCTGTCGCACACGGCAATACCTCGCCCCTCACCGGGCGGCAGCGGCGTGCCCCAACCCGACATGCTGGCGGCCTTCTCGAGCGCGGCCTTGAAGCGCGGCTGTTCGCTCACTAGTCCGCGGCGGAACTCGAACGGATCCTTGCCGGCGGCGTGCGCCATTTCGTCGATGAACGATTCCTTGAAGAAGCCGTGCTGCGAGTTGAGCACCGAGCGCCACTGGCCCTCCCTGATCGCGTGGGGAGCCTTCTTTTCCTCAGCCGCCATCTCGGCGATCTTGTAGGGCATGAACACCGCCTCGCCGTTACCGCCGCCGGTGTAGTTGGAGTGCGCGGCGAGAGGCGTGCCGTTGGCATCAAGTGCGCCGGCGTGACGCGACAGCGCCGCCCCGCGGTAGTAGTCGTGCTGAAGGTCGTTCTCGCGGGTCCAGATCGTCTTGACCGGTATCGGCGACATCGCCTTGGCGACGCGCACGCCCAGGTCAACGTAGTCGAAGGTGAACGGCAGGCGCCGGCCGAAGCCGCCGCCGAGCATAAAGTTGGTGAGCCGCACGTTATGCACGTCGGTGCCGAGCGCCTTGGCGGCGACGCTGCGCGCATTCAGGGGATCCTGCACCCCGGCCCACACCTCGGCCAGCGTCTCGGAGCCGGCGCCTTCAACCCTCGCCGTGCAGACCATCGGCTCCATCGTCGCGTGTGCCAAAAACGGCGCGCGGTAGTCGGCGGTGATGGTCCTGGCGGCGTTCTTCGGCACCGCCGGCGCCGGGCCGAGGGCCTGGTCGAACGCCGCGAAGATCGAATCGGTCGAGACCGCGCCGTGGCCGGCATCGCTGAACTCGGGCTTGAGCGCGGCCAGCGCGCGACGCGCGCGCCAGAAGCTGTCGGCGACCACGGCGACTGCCTCGTCCAGCTTCACGACGTTCTTGACGCCCGCCATCGTCTCGGCCGGTGCGGTGTCCACCGCAACCAGCTTGCCGCCTTGCACCGGCGCGATCGCCAGCGCGGCGTACAGCATGCCCGGCATGGTGAAGTCGATGGCGTAGACCGCGCTGCCATCCACCTTGGATGGAAGGTCGAGGCGCTGTGCTGAAGTACGACGAATCGTGAAGGTGTCTGGGTTCTTGAGTGTCGGACTGGTGGGAACTGATTCGGTCGCGGCGGCAGGTGCGAGTTCACCGTAGGTGGCGCTCTTGCCCGATGCCGCATGAGCGATGCGCGAACTCTTGGCCACGCACTCGGACGCCGGCACGTTCCACTGTTTCGCTGCCGCGGCCGCGAGCATTTCCTTCGCTGCGGCGCCGGCCACGCGCATGCCCCACTCGCCGGTGCCCCGCACCGAGGTGGAGCCACCCGTCACCATGAGGCCAATCCATTCCATGGCCTTGTAGGCGCCGTAGTCGACACCGCGCCCGAGCATGGCCGGCACGTAGCCGCCACCCATGGCGCGGATGATGTAGCCGTTGGCGTACGCATCCTCGGCCGGCGCCTCCTGCACGCGCACCAGCGACCAATCCGCTTCCAGGTCCTCGGCCGCCATCATGGCGAGCGCCGTCGACGCGCCCTGTCCCATTTCGCAATGCGGGATCAGGATGTCGATCATGTTGTCAGGGGTGATCGTGATCCAGGTGGTGAGCTGGCCTTTGGCGGCGGCATCGGCCGAGACCAGTGAGTGACGGCTGGGCGCAAAAGTGAAGCCGGCGACGCCCAGCAAAAAGCCGCCGCCGGCGACCGTGCCGGCGCCGATGAACGCGCGGCGTGACCACTTGTTCATGACGCGCTCCCGGCGGTGCTGTTCGCGACGTCATGGATGGCCGCCCGCACGCGCGCAAACGTTCCGCATCGGCAGATGTTGGTGAGCCCGGCATCGATGTCGGCGTCGGTCGGCTTGGGCTTCGCC
>SXGU01034773.1_pt1 | contig 18289 bp, 18 predicted proteins | sample 3174531 | NCBI WGS metagenome assembly SXGU01 (sample SAMN11356863, study PRJNA531348) | freshwater metagenome | isolation source: freshwater sample F1-140 | place: China: Fuxian Lake, Yuxi | collected 2017-12-25 | reverse complement strand
TATCGGCGTGTTCATGTGATGTTGTTGCGTGACGGGTATCAGGTGAATCGTAAACGGGTGCAACGTTTATGGCGTCTCGAGGGTTTGCATGTGCAACGCCCTCAACGTCGCAAACCCAAGAGTGCCCGTCAGCCGATTGTTGTTCGGGGCACATATCCGAATCATGTGTGGGCGATCGATTTTCAGTTCGATGAAACAGCTGACGGACGACCAGTCAAAATTCTTAATGTGACTGACGAGTTCACTCGTGAAGCGTTAGCCACGAACGCAGCACGCCGGATCACTGCAGCAGGAACGATGGCTGTCCTTGATCAGATATGCGGTTCGCGTGGCGCGCCACAGTTTCTGCGTATGGACAACGGACCAGAGTTCATTGCCGACACTTTGCGTGACTGGTGCAAAGAACAAAACATTCAAGCCAACTATTGTGACCCGGGTTCGCCCTGGCAGAACGGTCGAATTGAATCGTTCAACTCGAGACTCAGAGACGAACTACTGACCCGCGAGGTGTTTGATTCGATGTGGGAAATCCGTTTCATGCTTGAAGAACACCGCAACAACTACAACCACTACCGCCCGCACAGTGCGCTTTCCTATCTGACCCCGGTCGAGTACGCCACTAAATGGCAGGCCGAAAACAGTGTGTTACCCTCATAAGAGGTGGACCAGCAAACGGGATTAAGGACAACGATAAGCCTGAATGTCACTCATGTAGTCTGCATTCTGCTCAGGCCAGATATGCACATTCATATTGTCATGTAATACTGGTGCCTTATCCATTTAATTCCTAGTGCATTGGTCGCATTTCGTTGAACTGAGACACCGTTAGACTTATGAAAGTGGCAAACGTGGCAATTATCGGGACGGGCTACGTAGGGCTGTCATGCGGTGCATGTTTAGCGCATCTTGGGCACCAAATTGTGTGCGTTGATAACAACCGCGGCAAGGTTGAGATACTGAACTCGGGAATAGTTCCGATTGTGGAAGCCCGTTTACCGGAACTAGTTGCCGAGGGAATGTCCACTGGTCGTCTGTCGTTCACGACTGATCTCATCAGATCAGTTGCGGCAGCTGAGTTTGTGATGCTGTGCTTGCCTACACCTCAGGGGATGGATGGTTCAGCAGACCTCACGTATCTACACGACGCCGTTGAGGCCCTGAAGGACAGCCTTGCTTCGGGCTCAGTCGTGATTACCAAGTCGACTGTACCGATTGGTACTTACGCCGATCTTGTTCGACGAATAGGTCGAGTTGATATTGATGTTGCATCAAATCCAGAATTTGTTCGTGAAGGTTCCGCAGTCGCTGACTTTCTCCAGCCAGACCGAATCATTGTTGGAGCGAGTACTGACGCAGTTGCACAACGCGTTGCCGCACTGTATGAAAATATAGAGGCACCAATCGTGATAACTGATCCCGCGTCAGCAGAGACCCTGAAGTACGCCGCAAATGGATTTCTTGCGCTGAAACTAACTTATATCAACTCGATTGCTGCAATTTGTGACGCGTATGGCGCAGATATCCGAGATGTCGTCAAAGGTTTGAGCTTCGATCCACGCATCGGAGGTCAGTTCTTTAATCCCGGTCCTGGCTGGGGCGGAAGTTGTTTCCCTAAAGATACTCGAGCCTTAACGCATATCGCGTCTGACGGTGGGTATGAGTTCGCGCTACTAAAGATGGCAATTGAAGTGAACGACCTACATCAGCAAAGTGTTGCAGACAAAGTTATTGCCATCTGTGATGGAGATGTGAGGGGGAAGGTTATTGCAGCTTGGGGACTCACCTTTAAAGCGAACACAGATGATATTCGAGATTCGCCGGCGATTGTTGTGGTTAAAAAACTTCTAAAACTTGGCGCACGCATGCAGTGCTTTGACCCAACTATCTCAAAAGTTCCTACAGAGATTGAAGGGTCGCTGCTAGCTACAACTGCATTAGAGGCAACGACTGGGGCTAGTGCATTGATATTGCTGACAGAGTGGGCTGAGTTTGCTTCAGTGAAGCCGGGGGATGTTTTTGAACGCATGTCGTCGCCTCGCGTAGTTGATGCCCGAAATCTTCTTGATCGAGAATCTTGGCAAGCAAATGGCTTTACGTATCGTGGAGTTGGGAGGTAGAGACAATGTCGCCAATTCTTATTTATACGGCCGCTGATGGCAACTACGCATTGCAAGCACAAGTACTGTTTGGCTCCATTATTAAGACGCACACTTGCGAGGTTCACCTTATTATTTTTGGGAATGGCTGGAAGCCCTGTGACCTCAAGAGAATAACGTTAATGCAGACAGATCTGTCATCAGTCGAAGTGCGTTCGATTGATTCTGCACAGTTTTCAAATGTTAAATTAACTCGCGGTTTCCCTTTGGCGACCGCCTATAACGTTCTTGCACCTGAATATTTATTACAGAACGAAGCACGTGCCATTTATATGGACGCCGACATGGTGGTCATGGAAGACCTCACCTCTTTGTGGGAACATCAACTAGATACAGCTGTTGGTGCAGTTCTTGATGCTCACATTGTGTGGATGGCATCACCGTCGATGTGGCGCCCGTGGAGGGAAGAAGACGTGGACCCAATGACCCCATATCTGAATACAGGCCTGATGCTCATTGACCTTGAAAGATGGCGTCGTGAAAGTCTTACAGGTCGGACTCTTGCGTATTTAGAGAAGTACACATTGCCATGTGTTGACCAAGATGCACTGAACTTTGCTCTCAACGGAGCATTTGATCAATTACATCCTCGCTATAACTCAATGCCTTACCACCTACTCAAAATGTTCCGCTATGTGGACGCCGTCGATCCTGACCAGCGAATCGGTGAGGCAATCACGAATCCGGCAGTCGTGCATTTCCACCGCTCGTTCTTCGGTAAACCTTGGACGTATTTCTCCACCCATCCTGGTACAAAAATGTGGCGTGCATTAGCAAGTGAGGTTCATCCACGTTGGCGCAAGAAAATTGATTTTATGAGTGTGGCACGTGCACGAGCCGCAAATTATGCCGGCATGACAGTCGTTGATGATCGTTCTGTCGCGTACACCCTGAAGTCTGTCAGAGATAAAGGAAGTGAAGTATTGTGAGCGACTCTTTCAGAGTGACTGCGCTACAAGCGAGCGTTTACCATGAGCATGATGGAAGCCTTGGAGTTCTTGAATTTGTGGGGCTTCCATTTCAACCGCAGCGTTTTTTCTGGCTCAGTGGTATTGATCCAGTAGCGATACGCGCTAGTCACGCGCACAAAACATGTCATCAATTGTTGATGTGTCTGACAGGTGGTCTATCTGCGACAATTACATCTCCTGCTGGCGACGTGAAAGTATTCAGAATGAAGATGGGAGATATGGTCCATCTTGAACCTCTTATGTGGCTTGATCTCACTGAGTTTAGTATGGATGCTGTTCTTGGCGTGATGGCTAGTCAGCCCTATGATCCGAGTGAATACATCAATGATCGAAATGAATTTAGAGAACTGCGAAAGAAGTAAGTTATATTATAGGTCAGAAAGTGCCGCACACACTTGATGGATTTCTGATTCACGCATACTGGGAAAACACGGAATAGTGATAATTGAATTCACTAGTGCTTCAGTATTTGGAAGAGTTGTCTCTTTAAAAAGTGATTTCCATGCTGGTTGCTGATGATCAGATATGGGATAGTGCACGCCGTGCCCAATTTCATGTTGATGCAGAACGGATTGCACGTTTTTGCGATCTGGACAGATCAGTACTGCTAAGTGACCAACATAGGAAAGGTCGTCTTTCCAGACGAGCGAATATTTGTCTGGGAGCGAAGCCGCGTAGGCTCGAACAATTGTTCGACGTTTTTCATTATTTTGATTAAGTGATTTTGCACGAGCGAGCAGAATGGCTGCTTGTATCTCGTCGATTCGAGTGTTGAAGCCATTATTTTCTGAAATCGTGTATCGCTCAGACCACCCGTATTGGGCGATGCGCCGTGCGAGATCTGCATGAGTCGGATCACGAAAGGCGACCGCACCCCCATCCCCAAGGCATCCTAGGTTTTTAGTTGGGTAAAAACTAAATGTCGATACATCCCCCCATGCGCCGGCTTCGATCAAGTCCAAGGACGCCCCGATTGCCTGAGCACAATCCTCAACTACTTGTATGTTATTTTTGTGTGCGATGTCGCAGATGCTGTCAATGTCTGCCATCAGACCGTATAAATGTGTGACGACTACGGCTTTAAGATCGGGGTGAAGAAAGACAGTCTGTTTAAAGGATGCGACTGAAATTTGTGCAGTGTTGGGATCAATGTCTACGAATATCGGAATGCACTGCAGGCGGAGCAGGACGCCAGTTGCATAGCCACCGGCATTGGCCACGGTTGCCACTTTGTCACCAGGTTGCAGCCCTAGCCCAGCAAAGGCGATATTGATCGCGTCGGTACCATTTCCAACGCAAACAACCTTACGACCTCCGAGACGTTCTCCCAGGTGCGTCTCAAGCGCTTCGGTGTTGCTTCCGAGCATGAAGTGCCCAGATTTGAGCACTCTCCGTATTTGTGTGCTTAATTCATTGAGTTCAGATGAATCCCAGCGGGAGAGATCATTGATGGGAACAGTTGTCATGAGAGAAGCCTCATCGGATCGGTATGGACATCCAACCTTATTCGCTGTGTGAGAGGATTTACCACGATGAAGCCTCCTGACACCGGAATTGTGGTTCCAACGCTGGGGACTCGGTCTGAGTATTTGCTCCAGAGCCTGCAATCAATTCGGGCCGCGGGTGATGCTCGGATACATATTGTAATGCCGGCCTCGGCGACGCTACCGGGGACAATCACCCCAGATTTATACGACGAGGTCATCGCGGATCCAGGTTTGGGCTTGAGCACAGCCATCCATGTTGGCCTCACTTCTTTCCCAGCGGATGTGAAGTTTATGAATTGGTTGGGAGATGACGACTTGCTGAAGGAAGGATCGCTCGAGCGCACCTCAAGAGTGTTGCGCAATAGTGAAAAATATCTGCTGGTATTCGGGCGGTGTCAATACATCAATGCAAAGAATCAGACTATTTTTATCAATCGATCAGGGCGTTTAACTATTCCGTTAATGCGTTTTGGTCCCCAATTAGTACCGCAACCTGGTGCACTATTTAGAAGGGCTAGTTACGAAAAAATTAATGGGCTACGATTAGATTTAGAATGGGCGTTTGATCTTGACCTTCTCATTCGTCTGACACGAGCGGGTCACGCAAGGTTTGTTCCTGAGATTCTGGGTACGTTTCGTTGGCACGATGACTCGTTATCGGTGGGTGGACGAGATGGCTCAGTTAATGAAGCAAGCAGAGTTAGAAAGCAGTTTTTACCGCGCGCTCTTCAGCCAGTTTCTGAACTTTGGGAATACCCGATGAGGAAAGCAACAATCTTGGCAGGCAAGCGAGTGTCAAAGAGGGGGATCTCTCGGCGCATCTCATTATGACCAGGAAGTAGGGTATGGGACATGGGAAATGTTTATGTAGCAGGACACACTGGTCTCGTAGGTTCGGCTCTTGTACGCGCACTTGAGACAAAAGGACAATTATGGGATGGCTCAACCCGTGCTGAACTAGACCTCCTTGATCGGGCCAAAGTATGTGAATATATTGCCGATACGCAACCGAGTGCTGTGATTATTGCAGCAGCTCGTGTGGGTGGAATCGTCGCCAACAACTCTCTGCCTGTTGAGTTCTTGACGGACAACATTCGAATTTCTACAAACATCTTAGATGCGTGCCATGATGCAAAAATTGCACGCGTTCTATTTCTTGGGTCATCGTGTATTTATCCGCGAATGGCACCACAGCCGATTAAAGAAGAGTATTTATTGACAGGCCCATTGGAGTCAACTAACGAGTCATACGCAATTGCCAAGATTGCTGGTCTGAAGTTGGTGCAGGCATATCGCCGCCAACATGGGCATCGCTGGATTTCGGCAATGCCAACCAACTTGTATGGTCCTGGAGATAATTTTGATCTTGAAACATCGCATGTTCTTCCGGCCACTTTGCGAAAATTTGTAATAGCGCACGAAAATAGGGACAAAGTTGTGGAGATGTGGGGAACAGGGAGTCCACAGCGCGAGTTCTTGCATGTTGATGACTTGGCGGCAGCGTGCCTTCATCTACTTGAGCATTACGACGACGAGAGCCCAATAAATATCGGAACTGGACAAGACATCACGATCAATCAACTTGCCGAGATTGTCGCAGAAATAGTTGGCTACAAAGGTGAGGTGTTTTGGGATACTTCTCGTCCAGATGGAACTCCGCGCAAACTCCTGGATATTTCTCGGATTATGCGTATGGGGTGGAAGCCAAGCATTAGTTTGCGCGACGGTATCGAGGACACCTATAAGTGGTACTTAGAGCATGTCAAACACTAAGGCTCAATGATGGAAATTCGTAGGCCAGTATGAGTGCCATCAACGATCTCGACATGATTCTGGGATACCACGGAGCAAGCGCTGATGGGGATGCTGTTGAAGTCGCACCAGACATCATCTGTATGCCGTTTTGGACACCTGAGTTTTGTGCCACGCTGATTCGGGCTGCCAAAGCAGCTGGTGGATTCTCACACCAACCAGATGACCCCGTGCCAGGGTATGAAATTTCACTGGCAGCAATCGCGCCACGATTGTTTGAAGCAGTTGAGCAAGACATCGGCATGCGTTTGTGGCCTGCTTTGCAGCAGTGGTGGCCACTGATTGATTATCACGGTCTACAGGATGCATTTGTGATTCGCTTTGCGATCGGCGAGCAGGAAGAATTGCGATTGCATCATGATGTTGCTCAGGTATCTGCCAGCATCAAACTCAATGACTCTTACGTGGGTGGTGAGTTGGAGTTTCCGCGACAGAACTTCACCAACACCGATGTGCCAGTGGGCGACATCATTGCGTGGCCAAGTCTGGTGACGCATCCACATCGTGGTGCACCACTTATGAGTAGAGAAAAATACAGTTTGACTGTTTGGTGCGCCCTGCCACTTGTGATTGACTGACGCTATGGCGATACCCGTGATTGGTGAGTTCAGTCCGTGGGCCGACCCTGCAGTAGTGCAGATTAATAGATTGCCGATGCGCACCAGTCGAAATGATCTAAACAACACACGTATTGACCTGAATGGTGAGTGGCTGTTGTGTTTATGGGACTCACCAAGTGATGTGCCTCCTGCTGCAGTAAATGGCGGTCTGGGTGTACCTGTGCAAGTGCCTGGCAACTGGACATTGCAAGGGTTTGATGATTTGCCGCACTACACAAATATTGAAATGCCGTTTGACGGACCCCCACCTGCATTGCCAGAGCACAACACAACTGGTGTGTATAGCCGCGTGATTGCGCTACATGTAATGCCACACAACAATGCAACTGTATTGCATATCGGAGGTGCCGAGAGCGTGCATGCCGTTTATGTGAACTCTGTCTTTGTTGGGTACGGAACAGATTCGCGATTGCCGAGTGAATACGACATCACGCAGTATCTAGTTAATGGGGACAATGTGATTGCAATTGTTGTGATGCGCTACAGCGCCCAGAGTTATGTTGAAGATCAAGATCAGTGGTGGATGGCTGGATTGCACCGTGATGTCTGGATTGAGCACAGGCCAAAGATAAGTCTGCAGCAAGTGAGATGCGTTGCTGATTTTAATGCAAGTACTGCAACGGGTTCGCTAGTCGTGCGTGTCGGCGTTGACGGCGTGAGTGGAAAATCTGGAGAGCAAAGACTTGTGGTTCGTGTGGCATGTGCAGAGTTGGCAGTAGATTTGCGAGCCGATGTGAATACAAAGTACGCGCAGGCATACGTTTTTGACGGGTTTAATGCCACTGTGGCGGCGTCAGATCTGCCAGTGCGGCCTTGGTCGGCTGAGTCGCCAAGCCTGTACGACATCAGTATCGAACTGTTGTCGCCAGATGGCGAGATCATTGATGTGTGTGTACAACGAGTTGGCTTTCGACGAATTGCAATCACTAATGGGCTCTTGCGGGTCAACGGTGTGCCGATCACGGTGTGTGGAGTCAATCGGCACGATCATCATCCGGACCGAGGCAAAGCTGTCACCGCGCAAGACATCCGCGCCGATTTAGTGTTGATGAAACAACACAACATCAATGCCGTACGCACCGCTCATTATCCGAATCGCCATGAGTTGCTTGATATTTGTGATGAACTTGGTTTGTATGTAGTGGAAGAAGCCAATATTGAAGCACACGCCTACATCACAAGTTTGTGCCACGACACACGATGGCAAGCGACATGGGTGGCACGCGCAACGCGCATGGTGCAACGTGATGTCAATCATCCATGCATCATCATGTGGTCACTCGGAAATGAGTCTGGCTACGGCGTGAATCATGCAGCAGAGGCTGCCTCTGTGCGGGGTCTCGACTCCACTCGACCATTGCACTACGAAGGGGCAATCTTTCATGAGAACTGGATTGACGGTGGGTTGGACGCAACAGATGTAGTGTGCCCGATGTATCCACCCATTGATGCTCTTGTGATGTACGCCCAGACGGCTGCACCACGACCAGTAGTGGTGTGTGAATACAGCCATGCGATGGGTAACTCCAATGGGTCTTTGTCTGATTATTGGACGGCGTTTCGGGCACACGAAAAATTACAAGGTGGATTCATTTGGGAGTGGAAAGATCACGGTCTGCGCCAACTCGTGCCTGATGGAAAATATGCACAGCAGCGTTTTGCCTACGGTGGTCAGTTTGGTGACACACCCAATGATGCCAATTTCGTGGCAGACGGTTTGTGTGCATCAAATCTTGAGCCGCATCCGGCGATGCGTGAAGTGGCGTGGGTGCACAGACCAGTTCATGTCACAGCAAAAGCGGGCGTAGCGAGTATCGCCAATATGCAGATGTTTAGTTATCTCGGGTGGATGCACGGAACGGCAACACTCATTTGCGACGGAGTTGTGAGCGAGCGCATTGATGTTGATGTGAGTGTGGATGCTGGTGCAATAATTGAGTGGTCGATACCGTTTCGTTCGATGTCGGGTGAATGTTTTGTCACCTTTGAGTGGCGCACGCGAGCAGATTTAGCGTGGGCACCTGCTGGTCATCTTGTGGCATGGGATCAGGTGGCATTGTGATAACACCAGTGTTGAATGTGTTTCGGGCCCCAACCGACAATGACGGCTTCAAACTATTGCGAGCGAAAGGCGACTCGTGGGGAATCGGGGGCAAGGCACTAACTAGTTGGCGCAAATTTGGTCTTGATATTGCTGGCAACACTGGTGATGTGACCTGGAGTTGCGAACAGCATGAGTCAGTAAACGGCACAGAGACTCACGCTGTATTTACGGTGCCAGACTCGATGGAAGATCTTGCTCGAGTCGGATTGCTGTATGAGTTTGATGCAGCGTTCACGCACTGGCGTTGGTATGGACGTGGACCTCATGAAAATTATCCAGATCGTTGCGCAAGTGCGATGATGGGCATTTACGAGGGCAAACTTGATGAATTGCCCTATGTCGTGCCCCAAGAGTTTGGTTTGCGAATGGACTGCAGATGGATAGAACTGATTGATCTGGTTAGTGATCGTCGTGTGCGCATAGAAGGTATTGAAGGTTGCACTTTTCATGCGTCAGCAACTCGACATACGCCAGCACAATTATACGCAGCCGCAGATATCACGGAACTGCAACGCAGCGATGCCGTGGTGGTGTGTATCGATGCAGTGCATCGGGGTGTGGGCACTGCAAGTTGTGGGCCAGATGTTTTGTCTCAGTATCGCATCACACCTGGCGAATACCGCCTTGATTTGCGTTTGACCTAACTGCGCTTGCGCACACTGATGCGCTTATCGGGTGATGTTGTGCACTGACCAGTGTCAAGATTGAACCGCCATCCATGCAAGTTGCATACCAATTGGTTGCCGTCAATTTGTCCGAACACGGATAGATCCGCACTGCGATGTGGACATCTGCGCTGCACAATGTAGTCGCCAAGTGTGATGTCAGCTTCTGGAGCATCAGCTCCGTTGATATTGCGTGACGCTTCTGCTTCGGTGCGAGTCATTCGCTCAACCGACAGGCTTTTGAAGAAGTTGTAGAGATATTCGTTGTATGAGCCGTCGCGCCATGCAGTGAAACGACAGCTCAGGAAAAGCGAGTTGGACCAGTCGATTGCTTTATTTGCAACAACAAGCTCCACTAGATCGCGGGAGATGTCAAAACGAAATCCAAATGCTTGATCAATGTATTGCTCAACACGACCTTCGACAAAATTGATCAGGATTCCTTCATCGCCGAGATGCAAGAGACAATTTGCACCAATGCTGGCGCGAACTGTGGTGGCCATTGCCAAGAGTGGGTGCCACCATGTTTGGAGCGATTTCAGCAGATCAGTGCGGGGTTGCATCCATGTTGCTTGGCGACTAGCGAGCCACGGGGCCCAGTCAGATTGGTATGTCTTGAGGTATTCGTTCTTGTTGGTAAAAATGCGCTCGATATCAGCAATAGGCATTGGGTGAGCAACAGCAACGGCGTTGTTGCTGACCGTAAATGTGGTTCCGGGAACGTTGAGTTGTGCATTGGAGCGACCAACATCTTTTAGTCTGGCAATAAATTTCGTCTGATCGGGGAAAATGGAGATTTCGTCACCAGTGATCATGTTTTGATCAAACAATTCTGGGTCCAAAAAACATGGTGGACCAGCGGAGGGGACAACCATGCTGGCACCAACTGCTTCGACATATTTTACTGCGCGGCTGAATTGGCTTTCCACTTTGTCAACAGCCAATTGTTTCTTTTCAGTCGTATCCATGTCATAGACCATCGGATACCAAATTGCTCCGCTGTACTGCAGCCAATGCAGATCGACACGTTCATTATCTCGCCATGATGACAGATCATTCAAGCGACAATCGTTCTGATTCAGCAATCGCGCTGACCCGTCATCGAGTAAGAGAGCACTGTCACCGCTAGGGCCATCAGTGATTGACGTTTCCACGAAAATCGTGGCGTGTATATCGGGTGCAATTTGAGTCGCAGTGCCATCAGTGGTGCGGATGAAGTTCTTGAAGCCAAGGCGACTCAACTCGCGCTCCATTTCGCGGGTCGGAAAACCCGGCAATAAAACAGTGGTGTCTTTGTTCATCTGTTCCGATAAAAATTCAAGATCACAATGATCGCCATGCAGGTGAGAAATGTACAAGAAATCTGGGTTACAGACCTTGTACATCAGTTCTGGTGCTAGTTGATCATTGCGCGGAAACACAAACCATGAAGCCAAGAACGCGGGAACAAACCACGGATCACACACGATGGTTGTGTCACCCGAGTCAATGAGAATTCCCGCGTGACCAAGCGAAGTGGCTTGCATAAAGTTTTAGGAACGCGGTTCGTCAGTGGACTGCTTGCCAGCAGTTGAGACGTGTTCTGTCCACGAAGTTCCATTCCAGTAGCGCAACTCGTACCTACTGGAAGGATCTTTGTACCAATTAGCCGGAACATTGGCGCTTGGACTCGCCGACCCATCACGAACTGACTCAACAATTGGTTCAGCCACTGAGCTTGTTTGTGGACCAGACATTGAGGCAGCACTGGGGGCCACAGCAACCTGACCAGGGTGACGAATGAATGCATGAAACCACGAACTTCCGTCGTACGCGATTTGCACAATCTCCCAACCTTGAGCTGACCGCCGAGTCAGTTCGGCGGCAAGTTCGTGAGGATTACGGACGGATTCTGAAATGACATCGTAAGTGAACATAGGTCAAGGCTAGTGCTGTTTGTCGTCGTGTTCACCGACGGGGTCCTCATTGCGCACCAAGGCGTCGACATTGACATTTGAAGCAGAGCCGTCATGCACAACGGTTCCATCCCGCAAGGCAATAATGCGTGTGACGGTATGCACAAAGGACAATTCGTGTGTCGCCACCACCACGGTTGCTCCCTCGGAGTTTGCTTGTTCGAGCAGTTCAAGAAGTGCTTCTTTACCACGCGCGTCTAAGCCGACAAATGGTTCGTCCACGATGAGCAGTTCAAACGGGCGAATAAAGCCAAGTGCAATTGCTGCTTTTTGTTTGAGACCCCGACTGAAGCGATTAGGCATGTCATCGGCACGTTCAAATAGTCCGAGGTGACCGAGTAAATCTGAAGCGAGTTGCTCCCATTCATCGTTGCCATGTAGCAGCGCGACGTATTCAAGGTGCTCCCACAATGTGAGGTCGTCATAAAAAGTTGGTTGATCAGCGATGTAGCTCAAGTATGAACGAGCCTCTATTGAACCGACCTTGTATTGACCAATTGTGACACTGCCAGCAGAAGGCTCAAGTAGACCTGCCACAATTCGCAGCAGTGTGGTCTTGCCACTGCCGTTGTGGCCAATGAGTGCAACACGTTCTCCGAATTCAACACGCAGAGATACCGGTCCGACTGCCGGAGCATCCCCGTAGTTTTTGCCGATATCGGTGACGACTAAAGCCGCTGGTGGAAGAGGAGCAACTGGTATCTCTGGCGTTGACGATGAGTTTGATGCTGCACGTTGGCGACCAGGGGGTTGTGGGTGTCTACTCATTACGACCTCGTTCTATTTGCGTTTTGGGCTTTGTTATTTGCCAGAAGTTCTCGCCACCATTTGTGGATCGCATCGCGCTGATGAACCCACGAGACGACGAATCCCACCATGATGCAGGCACCAAGAGACGCTCGTGTTGTGTCGGCAAAAACATTCTCACCATTATCGCTGGCAACTTTTGCCGCCACAATCGGAACACTTCCAACAATTGCAATCAGTGGCGGAAACACGGCGCGAAGCATCGTCGTCATCCCACTCATCTCGGGGGGCATCGCAAGACCCTCAAATGCCCCACCAACGGGGTCTGGTGCGCCTTTGACGGCATTGATGGCGGCCCCTGCAACTCCTGCCAGGGCGGCTGGAATCCCTACAAGGGCGGCCATGCCGAGCGTGGCTGGATGGGGCTCCAAAATGTAGGCCGTGGCCATGCCGATCAACACAAAAGGGATGAGCGCTACAAACGGTGCAATTAGATGTTGTGTCATCAGTAGACCACGGTTAATCGGCAGAGAATCAGTTCTGTCGGGTTGATCAACTTCTTGGGACAAAGGTTCGATGATGTCAAGACCCAATACAAACAACAAGAGACCACTTGCAACCACAGTGGGTGTGGTGCCCCGAAAAACTGCCACCTGACATGCAGCCGCACTCATTGCAAGAAGTGCCATACGACCAATGCGGCGCAGTGGGAAATGCGCCAAACTGTGCATGCCGCGCCTAACAACAATCGGAACCAGGCGACGTCGTCGCAATCTAAACCAAGGTTTTTGTCGCATATGTTCTTGACTTAGTTGTCGTCGCAACAACACAACAGTGCGTAGGTCTTGCAATGTCACTGCAAAGTGTAATTGTGCAACTAATGAACTGCGTCGCGCAAGTGCTTCAAGTGACAATCTAGAAGACAAAATGACTCCCCACCCTGCGAGCACAATCACGACAAAAACAGTAATGATGCGCTGAAAATTGATCACGGGTTCTGCCAGCACGATTGATCCGAGCGAGTCAAATGGCCCAACCCCAATGGCAAGGCTCTGGGTTAGTACCCACGCCTGCCACGCCACGAGCATGGTGCCGATTGCAGTCACGACTGGTCGCGAAATCTTTAGGCCATGCACCAGTAACGCACTTGTGATGAAAAGTGAACCGACGCATGCCCCGTAGATTGCTCCGGCAACAGTGAATGTCAAAAAAGATCCAGTCTCTACTCTTCGTGACAACAATTGTCCGGCAATTGCACCGGCAAGCCCACCCATAAAAGTTGATGTCCGCAGTCGCTGTATTGCTGGATGACGCAAGGCGCGTGAATAAGGAACGGGTGACATCAAGACAATCGTCACCTCAGGTGCTTCAATGGCAAGTGGTCCACCGTTAGCGCCACTGCGTAATCCCAAAAACACAACGAGAGCCGCAAACAGTCCGAGTGCGGCGGGGCCATGTTGGGCAAGATCGGCGTACCCCGAGGCGTTTAGTTTTTCATCCGACACCAATCCCGACAGAAACAAGACCGCACTACCCCCAGCAATTGCAGTGATGTAGACCCGATATAACGCCTCAAACCATTCAATATCGGCGATGCGGTTGCGCCGTCTGGTGTTGCGCATCGCCCGCAGGGCGACAACACCAGATGGCAGTACCTTTTCCACAAGATGAATCTTGCCACCTCAAGGTGAATACCCAACATTTCAGTTCACAAGGCAGAATAGAAGGGTGAGCACATCAGCGATGCAGACTTTTTCGGCTTTGCTTGGGCTGATGGCACTCGGAGGTGCGGTTTTGTTCTTTGTTGCACGAGTTGCAGCCATTAGGTCGGCAGCGGCTGCTGGCTTGGTTGAGGCAGTCGCTCCTCTGGCATTGTGGTTGGCGTTTTTAGTGGCGTCAAGTGCAATGCTCGGCAGTCTGTATTTCAGCGAAGTCGCCAACTTTGCGCCATGTAAGTTGTGCTGGTTTCAGCGAATTGCGATGTATCCCTTGGCGATTATTTTACTTATTGCCGCTATAAAAAAAGATCGAGGAGTGGTTAAGTATGCAGGACCAATAGCAATTATTGGTTTGGCGATCAGCACGTATCATTATTTACTTGAGTGGTTTCCACAACTTGAAACAAATGTATGCAGTGTTGATGTGCCCTGTACGACGGTGTGGTTCAGGGAGTTCGGCTTTATGTCGTTGTCTCTAATGGCGGGAAGTGGGTTCTTGGCGATTTTCGTGTTGCTGATAGGAAGCTCAACATGGCAAAAAAATTAAGTCCGAGTTCTTTAGGTGCAATTATTTTTGGTGCTATTGCTGTTGCGGCGCTAATCGCAGTCATCTCCAATGGTGCCCAAGACTCATCAACTAATTTGAGTCTTGGTGGTGCTCAAGAGATTCAACCCGTCTCGGTAGTGGGCGCCGACTTGCCTGCATTTCCTGACAGTGGCAACGATCCTGCACTTGGACTTAAAGCACCAACTCTTAATGGGCTCACTGCTGGTGGAATGCCCATGACTATCGCCCCATCAACTGATAACAAGCCGATGATGCTGGTGTTCTTGGCACATTGGTGTCCTCATTGCAATCGGGAAATACCAGTGCTCAACGAATGGAAGGCGCAAGGTTTGGTACCAGAAGATCTGACCGTTATTGGCATCACTACCGCCACCCAGCAGGGTCAACCGAACTATCCGCCGTCACAATGGCTGATCGAAAAGCAATGGCCCTGGGCGGCGATGCCTGATAGCCAGGCACAAGATGCAGCACGTGCATTTGGCGTTACTGGGTATCCAACATTTGTGTTGGTGGGTGCAGACGGACTCGTGAAATACCGTGGTTCTGGCGAAAAGACTCTTGATCAGGTGAATAACTCTGTGCGCCAGGCCTTGAGCCTCGCCTAACCTTGCAAGTCGTGGCAACTTCTTCTCAGCGCATCGGATTCTTTGGTCCATTTGGAACCTACACGGAGCAGGCTTTGTTGACTCAACCCGATCTTGCATCTGGCGAACTGATTCCGTTTCGCAACGTACCAGATGTTCTTGAGGCCGTAGAAAATCACACAGTCGATGTTGGCTTTGTGCCGATTGAAAATTCCATCGAAGGCACAGTCAATTTCACTCAAGATGCACTCATCTTTGACCACCAACTTCTGATTCAGCGTGAAGTTGTTTTAGATATCGAGCATTGCATCGTGGCACCCAAAGGCACAACTCTGGCTGATATCACGGTGTTGCTGTCTATTCCAGTGGCGACCGCCCAGTGCAGTGCATACTTGCGCACAAATATTCCCAACGCAGAAATACATGCCGCCAACTCAACTGCCGATGCTGCGCGTCTTGTCGGGGAGCGTTCTGTCGCTGGCCAAATAGGTCTGGCTGCAGTTGCTCCGCGCAATGCAGCACGGCTGTACGGACTAGATGTAATTGCCAGCGACATCGCCGATCACAGTGGCAATCAAACACGCTTTGTTTTGGTCGGACACAATCATGTGCCCGCCGCAACTGGTCACGACAAAACTGGAATAGTTGTGTTCCAGCGCGCTGATGAGCCAGGCAGTTTGATTTCTATCTTGCAAGAGTTTGCTGCGCGTCGCATTAATTTGTCACATCTGTCATCGCGCCCCACGAAAGCTGGTGGCTTGGGTGACTACTGCTTCGTGATGTACGCAGACGGACACATTTCAGACGAACTCGTGGCTGATGCATTGCGTGACTTGCATGCCAAGCAAGGCGGCGTCAAGTTCTTGGGTTCGTATCCTGCAGCTGGCGAGCATGCGCACACGGCGCGTGAGCATGCAGATGTCCGTTGGCAAGACGCTGATGACTGGGTAAATGTATTGCGCGGGTATATCAACTAATAACACAGCCCCTGTGGTGGCAATGAGCAGGTATTGTGGTGAGCGGAACGGTGGCAGAGCGGCCTAATGCACTTGTCTTGAAAACAAGAGGGTTAATAGCCCCGGGGGTTCAAATCCCCCCTGTTCCGCCGATTAGGGCTCGAGAAGTCGGGCCAGGATGCGACGAAACTCAACGGTGTTGCGGTCAGCCCGACTATGGGCTTGCCCAACCCCGAGTGCAATCTCGTTATCCCAAAGGTGTTCAATGACAACGAGATCTTCTTGCAGCACGGAGTATTCATACTCGATTGCTGCTTGTGCAGCGGTCGCAGATGCACCATCACTGCGCAACATAACTGTGTACAAACGGGTTGTCGATTCAGTCATTGGTTGACAAAAAGTAGCGATCGCATTTACGACACCAGTGAGGGGAAGTTCAAGATGCAAGTTCGCCGAGAACGGTGCCTGAAATGTGTAAACCATATTGCGTGGCTGCACGAGTGGATGTTGGCCACTTGCAACGAGGGGATCTTCCTTGTTGGCAATGCTGTGGGGGTAATCAACAATAAAACCCCAACCATCGTTGGTTTTGTCGACGTTGTAATCGCTGATATTGGAATCCTCGGCACTGCCAAACGTGCCAGCGTGTACGAAAGGGAAATGTCCAAAATCCAAAAAATTATCGATGAATTGTGCAGCAGTGGCGTTGATGTCAATTGCTGGCATCCAAACCTTGTGTAAAGAATCATCCGTCCACTCAGCAATATCAATAATTTCTGCCCTCGGAGTCTCCGGTGCAATCCAGATGAGGTCATAGCGTTCAGTTACATGGGCAGGCTTGAGTTGGGCAGTTGGCGGCACGGTTGCTCCGACACCCAAAGCAGGAATAAGAGTGCAGTGTCCAGTGCCGTCGAATCGCCAACCGTGATACGGACATTGCAGCGTGTCTCCAACCACCATGCCATCGCTGAGGCGGGCATTGCGATGCGGACACTTGTCGACAAAGGCCGTGAACGATCCATTTAAGCGAGTGATAACCCACGGTTCACCGAGCAGATCTATTCGCCGAGATGTTTCGCCGAGGTCGGATGAGCGCAAGACGGGGTGCCATGCAGCAGCCAGTCCCGGCGAAATGTTGTTGAGCCAGGAAGTCACATGACAAGGGTAGTTCGTGCCACGAAATGATTCCCTAGGATGAAGATATGGCCAGACCTCCAGCAAGTTTGCGTGCCTTAGCAGTGGCGCGTGGTGACGAACCAGCAGATATTTTGCTCAAAGGCGGACGAGTGTTGGCGCCAGCAACCAGGGAGTGGGTCACCACCGACTTAGCAATTGCTGACGGTGTGATTGCTGGATGGGGTCATCGCGAAGCGATTGAAGTCATTGATGTTGATGGCGCAGCATTGGTGCCCGGTTTTGTTGATGCGCACATGCACCTTGAGTCATCCAAGATGTGGGTGAGCGAATATGTAAAGGCTGTGTTGCCATGTGGCACAACCGCAGTGGCAGCCGATCCGCACGAGATCGCCAACGTTGCAGGCATCGACGGAATACGCGCCTTGATTGATGCCGCCGAGCATCTGCCGTTCACATTTGGTGTGGCTGCATCGTCTTGCGTGCCCGAGTCACCATTTGCATCTGCCGGAGCCGCGTTCACCGTAAAAGAAGTACGCGATTTAATCATGGAGTTCGGTGCAATCGGCGTTGCAGAAGTAATGAATTATCCGGCAGTAATAAACGGTGACCCGATGTTCAGAGAAATCATCGCGTCTGCAAACTGGCGCAAAGTTGATGGTCATGCCCCTGGTCTGCGTGGTGCACAACTAGATGCATATTTGGCTGCTGGAATAGAAAGTGATCACGAAGTTTTCGGTCTTGAAGAAGCACATGAAAAACGACAAAAAGGAATGTGGGTCTTTTTGCGCCAAGGTTCGGTCAGCCAAGAT
>SXGU01188000.1_pt1 | contig 18290 bp, 16 predicted proteins | sample 3174531 | NCBI WGS metagenome assembly SXGU01 (sample SAMN11356863, study PRJNA531348) | freshwater metagenome | isolation source: freshwater sample F1-140 | place: China: Fuxian Lake, Yuxi | collected 2017-12-25 | reverse complement strand
CCTGCTCGAAGGCCTCGCGCAACTGCTCGAGGGTGGCGTGCAGGATCTCGGGCACAAAAGCGCCGCCAAAGGTGCCGTAATACCCCGAATGCCCGGGGGCGAGGATCTGCTCCAACATGGGCCTACTGCACCAGCTGCGCTTTTCTCAGCGCCTCGACGAGGGCATTACCACCTGTGCTCTGGGTCTCCTCCTGCTGTTGCCGCTGGCGGAACTCCTTGAGGTCGGCACTGGCCTCGGCGCTCTCGGCCTGTTTGATGGACAGGCGCAGGCGTTTGCGCCGGGCGTCGACCTCCAGGACCAGCACCTTGACCTCCTGGCCGAGGGCCAGCACGTCGCGCGGGTGGGCCACCCTTTTGTCGGCCAGTTCGGAGACGTGGACCAATCCCCGCACCTTGCCCTCCAGTTCGACAAAGGCCCCAAAGGTCTCAAGGGCTTCCACCTTGCCGGAGACCACGCTGCCCTCCTTAAGGCGGCCCAGGGCATCGGCAAAGGGATCCTGCTGCATGGCTTTGATCGACAGGGAGATCCGCGCCTTGCGGCGGTCGTCCAGGTCCTTGACCTTGAGCACGCGGACCTGTACCTCCTGCCCCTCCTTGAGCACCTCGTTGGGATGGCCGACCCGTTCGTGGCTGAGTTCAGAGACGTGGATCATGCCCTCGATCCCGCCGCCCAACTCGACAAAGGCGCCGAAACCCTCCAAGCGGGTGACCTTGCCGCTGAGCTGTGCCCCTTCGGCGATGCGCCCTTTGACCTGGGCGGCCTGCTCGTCCTGCACCTTCTCGAGCAGGGCCCGGCGCGAGAGCACGATATTGCGCCCCTGGTCGCTGTAGCGCAGGATCTTGAACTGCAACACCTGGTCCTTGAAACTCTGCGGGTCCTCGACAAAACGCAGATCGATCTGGGACAGGGGGCAAAAGGCCCGCACCCCCTGGATGTCGACGCCCAGGCCCCATTTGTTGATCGCCTTGACCTGGCCCTCAACCGGGATGCCGGCCTTGAAGGCCTGGTATAGTTTGTCCGACGCCTGGTCGTGCTGGTGGAGAAAACGGGTCAGGAGGATTTCGGCCTGGTCTTCGACCACATAGGCCTCGATGGGATCCCCCACCGCCAACCCTGGTTTGCCCTCGGCGTCGAGCAACTCGAGGGTCTTCAGCCGGCCCTCGCTGCGCCCGCCGAAGTCGACGAAGCAGTCCTCGGGCCCAATTTTCACCAGCACCCCCCGCACCTTGGCCCCCACCTTGGCGTCCTGTTTCGCGGCGGTCTGGTCCTCGGCGAGTAGGCGGGCGAACTCACCGCTGTCCTGCGCAGGGGCGCTCTGTGATTGCCCCTCGTCCGCGGGGGGCGCTCCGGCATTTAGGTCTTTTGTGCTTTCTGACACTTCGCCTACTCCTTTACATGAAGCTTCCGCGGGGCGAGCCCTCAGGGAAGCAAGAGCACCTTGCCCGTTGTCAACCGGCCCTGCAATGCCCGGTGGGCCTCGGCGGCCTGGGCCAGCGGGAACCGGGCGCCGATGCGCAGGTTGAGCTTGCCCTCGGCCAGCCAGTCGAGCACCTCGGTGGCCCGGGCCAGCAGTTCAGGACGGGTGGCGGTGTAGTGGACCAACGTGGGCCGGGTCAAAAAGAGTGAACCCTTGGTGTTGAGCAGGCCCGGATCGAGCGGGGGCACAGGTCCACTCGACTGCCCAAAGAGCACCATGTAGCCGCGCGGGCGCAGCACGTTCAGCCCTTGGTCGAAGGTGGATTTGCCCACCGAGTCGTAGACCACGTCGACCCCGCGCCCCCCGGTCAGGGCTTTGACCTCGGTCTCGAAGTCCTGTTCGGTGTAGCGGATTACCTCGTGGGCGCCGGCCTGACGGGCCAACACTTCCTTCTCGGGGGTGGAGACAGTGGCGATCACCCGGGCCCCCCGCTGGCTGGCCATCTGCACCAGCAAGAGGCCCACCCCGCCGGCTGCGGCGTGGATCAGGGCCGTGTCCCCTTTGGCCAGGGCGTACGAGCCATGTACCAGATAATGGGCCGTCATGCCCTGGAGCATGGCGGCCGCACCAGTGGCAAAGTCGACCCCGCCGGGCAGCGGCACCAGGCGCGCTGCGGGCACCGCGGCCTGTTCGGCATAGGCCCCGATGGCCCCGGCATAGGCCACCCGGTCCCCCACCTTCACCTCCTCGACACCCTCGCCCAGCGCGCAGACGGTTCCAGCGGCCTCCACACCGGGGGTGCAGGGCAGGCCCACTGGATAGAGGCCTTCGCGGTGGTAGGTATCGATGTAGTTGAGCCCGATGGCCTCGATCTGGACCAGGGCCTGGCCGGCGGCGGGCACCGGCACCGGGGCTTCTTCGCAGGTGAGAACCTCGGGACCGCCGTATTGGTGGAAGCGCACAGCTTTCATGTGGGAACCCCTTTTGTCGAGCAGAAGATAGAAACTAAGAATTCCGCCAAGCAGAGACAAATTATTCTATTGGCGAGGACCGTCTTGACGCCCCCTGGAAAAGGGAGTAGCATATCCCTCAACACCTCCATCCCCCCTCACCCAACCGTGCTGCCATGGCCAAGAAGAAGCTCAATCTCATCCTGCTGGGTATAGACAGCCTGCGGGCCGACCGCATGAGCTGTTACGGCTACCACCGCCAGACCACCCCCCACATCGACAGGCTCGCCAGCCAGGGGGTGCTCTTCGCCCAGAACTACTCGCCCCATATCCCCACCACCTCTGCCTACTCGTCCATGCTCACGGGCCTGGACGCCTTTTCAACCACGGTGGTGGCGCTCCGGCACAAGGGCGCCCTGCCCGATCACGTGAACACCCTGCCCGAGATCCTGCGCCAGGCCGGATACGACACCTCCTGTGTGGGCTTTTCGGGCAACCCCGCCTCCCGTGGCTTTGACGCGTACCACAACTTCTCGGGCTGGGGTAGCTGGGCCGAAGGCCGCAGCCCCAAGGCGGAGAACCTGAACGCCGTAGCCATTCCGGAGCTCGAGCGCCTGGCCGCCCAGGAAAAGCCCTTTTTCCTTTTCCTCCGCCATATGGACCCCCACTCCCCGTACCTGCCTCCAGGTCCGTACGAGCGCATGTTCTACAGCAAGGACGAATGTGCACCCGGCAACCGCTCCATGGAACCGGTTTTCGCCTTCAAACCCTTCTGCGACTACTTCGCCGAGTGGATGCCGCCTGGCATCACCGACATCGACTACGTCACCGCCCAATACGACGGTGCGTTGGCCTATATGGATGCCTGCATCCAGCGCCTACTCACTAGGGTTGAGGAATTGGGCCTGGCCGAGAACACCCTGATCGTGCTCAACGGCGACCACGGCGAGACCTTGGACGAACACGACTGCTGGTTCGACCACCACGGCATGTACGAGAACACCCTGCACGTACCGCTGATCCTGCGCCTGCCCGGGGTATTGCCCGCGGGAAAACTCGTGCCCGGCATGACCCTCCACCAGGACCTGGTGCCCACCCTGATGCAGTTGATGGGCATACGCACCAAGATCCGCTTCGACGGCACCTCGCTCCTCCCGCTCATCGAGGGCCGGAAGGCCTCGAACTATTCGGAGTTTTATATCACCGAATGCACCTGGATGCGCAAACACGGCTGGCGCACCCCGGAATGGAAGCTGATGGTGGCGCTGGAGCCCGACTTCCACTTCAAACCACCCGTGGAACTGTACAATCTGCTCAAGGACCCCCTCGAGCTGAACAACCTGGCCGACAAAGAGCCCCAGCTGGTTGAACATCTGCGCCAGCGGATGGAGGCGTGGATCACCCGCCGGGAAAAGGACACGGGGCGCACCAACCCCATGTACACCAACCTCGATTGGCACGGCAAGGAGGGAGTAGGGCCCTTCAAGACCTCGCAGCAGGCCTACGACACGCTGCACATCGGTTCGGTGGGTACCGCCAATCGGCTGCAGGCGGGGAAGAAACCCGTTGGAAAAAAGAAGGGTGCGAGGAAGAAATAGCCCCCACTCAGGATAGCGAGGTGAGCGGGTAGACCCCGTACTCCACCAGCACCTCGACGTCCTCGATGGTGAGGTTGCCGAGCAGATCCTCTGGCCTCTGCGTCAGGGCGATCTCCAGCAGGTTGTCGCCCTGGCGCAGGATCTCCCGGTCCAGTTCTACCTCGACCCACTGCCCGGCATAGGGGTCAACGGCGCGCAACGGGGTTCGCCGGCAGATGCCCGCCAGTGCCCGACCATTGAGTGTCAGCCCCAGCGTGTGGTTCGACACCAAATTACTCACCCCCAGGCGCAGGCAGACGCGCTGCACCCGGTTGTTGTGCGGATCGTCTGCCAGGCTGAGATGCAGTGTGTGCCTCTTCGCCAGCGCATTGGCGTTGATCTCCATAGGCAGTTGACCCGGATAATCGAAATCCCCCGCCTCGGCGCAGCGCCGGCGCAGGAAATAGTGTTTGTCCTTGCCGCGCACCAGTTCCTCGTCCCCCAGCTCGCTCAGGATCCGCCGCTCCTGGTCCCCGAGAGGCCAGCCCAGGAACCAGGTGTACAAGCCGTCCGCCCCCTGGTGCCAGAGATTGGCTGCCGCCGCCCGGATCATCGCCGGGGAGGCGTTCTGGCGCGGATGGAACCGCCGGCTGTCGTCGTGCCGGTAGGGCTGGAGCACCGGGTACACCGAGATCTCGCGCTGATGGGCGTGTTCCAATAGCCAGCCAATGGGCAGCTGGGAGTCCAGGACCATGGAGATGTAGAGGAGGGGTGCCGCGTAGTCCAGGAGGCCTTCGAGCAACCAGTTGTGCACTGCCAGACCGGCTTTGAGATTCAGCTCGGCCGTGGGATAGATGCGCGCGCCAACCTCCTTGCCCAGGTCTTGTGCCAGGTGGGAGACCTGCCGCACAAAATCGGTCATGGTGGCGGTGTGTTCGGCAACTTCTTCGGGCCGCAGCCAGAAGGCACTGCCTCCGGGTGCGGCGGCAAAATCGAGCTCGACCCCCTCGATCTCGTATCTGGTCAACAACTCCTCGAGCAGGGCCAGCTGGTGGGTGCGCACCTCGGGGTGGGCAAAGCCGCGTCCACCCGTGGCCAGGGCGTACCGAGGGTCCATACCCTCCCAGCCGCCCATCCGCACACTGGCGAAAAACCCCATGCCCTGCTCGTGTGCCCTGCCGACCAGGACCTGCAAGGGGTCCAGGCCGCGGTCGAGCAGACTCTGCATGTTGTGCCATACCCGCCAGTAGTACGGATCGACAAAAGGCCGTTTGTCGGCGCCGAAGCGCAGGCCCACATTGGAGGGAAAGAACAGGCCGTCCCCTCGGGAGACGCCGTACACAAAGGTATCCACGGCGGTGCCGGCCACCTCGTCCACAGGTGCCCAGGCATCCTCCAGACGCATGGGCGGCTCGTGTACGAACAGGTAATAGTGTCGGGCGTCGTTGAAGTAGATGGTGCGCCTACGCCTCATGGCCGGACCTCCTCGTCTATTGGCACCGCGCGCAACAGGGCGACCAGGTCCTCGTAGATTCCCGGTCCGGCGGCGACCACGTCCTCGCCGTATAGCTCCGGTGGTACCCCCGTGGGCACCGCGCCCAGGTGGCCAGTCCTTGCCCCGGACTCGCGGGCTATCAGGCAGGCGGCGGCAAAATCCCAGGGTTTGAGCGTCTCGTAAAAGCCGTCCAGGCGACCCGCTGCCACCCAACAAAGGTCGAGGGCTGCCGACCCGATGCGCCTGAAATCCCGGCAGTGCGTCAATACCCTCGCCAGCCGGCGCACCAGGGGCGGCCGCTCCTGCCGGTCATAGGGAAAACCAGTGCCGATCAGGGCGCGCCCAAGTTCGGCACAGTCGCTGGTGCGCAGGGCCAGCCCGTTGAGGGTGGCCCCCCCACCCCGCCGCGCGCAATAGGTCTCCTGAAGAAAAGGGCTGTGCACCACCCCGGCCTGCACCACCCCGTCCTCGGCATAGGCGAGAGAGACCGCCACGGCGGCGTGGCCGTAGGCAAAATTGACCGTGCCGTCGATGGGATCGACGATCCAAAGGGGTCCCTGGTTGCGCTCTGCCTGAGGCATGGCCGGCGAGGATTCCTCCGAGAGGATCCGGTGCCCGGGGAAGGCCGCGCTGATCTCCCCTCTGATCAGCGCGTCCGATTTGAGGTCGGCCGAGGTGAGCAGTTCGATCCCATCCTTGTAGCTGAGGGTCAGGCCGCCCCCCTGGCGCTCGGCGGCGATGAGGGCTCCGGCCCGGCGGGCGAGGTCGGTGGCGAATTCGAGGATCACCTGCGGCTGAGTCAAGGGAAGTTCTCCTCCATCAGAGCGGTATTCAGATTGGGCCGGCTGAAGAGGCCCCGCAGCGCCGGGTCCGGGTTTTTGCCCAGGCGCCGGGGAACCACGGTGAAGTTGCTGAGGAAAGGCTGGGGGCGATGCCCGTAATACACATGCACCGTCCGCCGCTCGTGTTTGGTCTTCTTGACCACGCCTGCATGACAGGAACCAGCGTTGAAGAGGATCACGGTGCCGGCCTTTCCGTACAATTCGATCCCTCGACTGCCATCCCGGTCGTTCGGCAGCTTCCCCTTGGCCTCCACCCCCTCGGGCACCACGGCGAGGCAATGGGTTCCCGCTGCGACCTCGGTCAGGTAGTAAACAGCCGACAAGTTGCGCATAACCAGGGGATGGCCCGGCAGGTGTGCGGTATCCCGGTGCCAGACGGCGGCCGGTGGTTCCTCAGCCAGCGCCTCGCGCACCATCACCGAGTGCTCCTCGAAACAGAGTTCCTCCCCCATCAGGCGCCGGATCAGCGGCAACACTTTTGGGTGGGACAGGGTGCTGTCGAATACCGGCTGGGTGAGCAGGACACTCACGCTCTGGTACCGGCCACCCTCGCCCCGCTGCATCCACAGCGCGGCATGCCGGCTGCGGTCCTCGTCGATGGCCTGGTTCAGTGCCCCTAGTTCCTGGGCCGAAAGCACCCCAGGCAACACAAGATACCCGTGGTCGCGAAAAAACTGCACCTGCTCGTCCATCACCTCTCCTCTGTCGCAAACGCGGCGCCTAAGAACATACCGCCTGACCCTAGGTTCAGTCCAGGTCCCGCACCGGCTCCCAGGCCCGGCTGGCCCAGGACCGCTCCATCGCCGCCAGGACCCGCGCCACTGCGAGCGCCTCCTCCAGACCTGGTTGGCCCTGCCGGCCCGTGGCGATACACTGAAGAAACTGGTGCGCCTCGATGATCTTGAGGTCCTCGTAGCCCATGCCCACACCCGGGCCGGGGTTGAACCGGCCATGGAAGGGATGCTCAGGCCCTCCCAACACGCGGGTATAGCCGCGGGTGCTGGGGCTGTAAATATCCAGCTCGTTCATACTCTCAAAATCCCACCTCAAGGCGCCCTCGGTGCCATGGACCTCGAAAGCCATCTGGCACTGCGGCCCCTGAATGACCCGGCACACCTCCAGGGTTCCGTGGACCCCGCCGGCAAAGCGCACCAGGGCCCCGGCGTAGTCCTCGTTGGTCACCGGCCCCACCGGGCCATCGCCACCCAGGGAGAAATGGGTGCCCTCGCCAGCCACAGCAAGGGGCCTCACCGGCACAAAACACTCGCGGTTTCCCACCACCTCCTCGACCGGTCCCACCAGCATCTGGGCCATGTCCACCACGTGGGACATCAGATCCCCCAGCACCCCGCTGCCGGCTTCCTGCTGCTGAAAACGCCACGAGAGCACCCCGCGTGGGTTGCTGGCGTAACCGGCGAAAAAACGCCCCCGGTAATGGGTGAGTTTGCCCAGGGCGCCGGTCCTGATCAATTCCAGGCCGTATTGAACCACCGGCGCCCAGCGGTAGTTGTACCCCACCCAGCTGAACACCTGGGCCTGCCGGGCAGCGCGGGCGATCTGGGCCGTCTCCGCCGGGCTGCGGCCCACGGGTTTTTCGCAGAACACGTGTTTGCCGGCGGCGGCGGCGGCCAGGGCGATCTCCAGATGCAGTCGGTTGGGGGCAGCGATGTTCACTACCTGCACGCCCGGATGGGCCACCACCTGCCGCCAGTCCCCGGTGGCGGCCGCAAAACCGAAACGCTGCCGCGCCTGGTCCGCCCGTTCCGCCACCTCATCGGCGCAGACCAGCAAGTCCGGTTCGAGTTCGCCTTCGGGGAAGCGATCCAGCGCCTGCCGGTACGCCCGGCTGTGTACGCCCCCCATCCAGCCCATGCCGATCACGCCGATGCCCACTTTTTGCCTGGTCAAGTCAATCACCTCCTGTGCTGACCGTCAATAAGAATACGAGAGGCCCCCAGCCGCAAGGGGGTGCTTGACGCGCCCCCGCCAGTTTGGTATTCTAGTGGCCTTCAACCACCCCAAACCATAAGGAGCGCGAGGATGGCGAAGATGGTTCCCCTCATCAGTTCTGGCAACAAAGGTCCCCTCGGTGTGTTGCATCTGCCCCGCTTTTGGCAAAAAGTACTGCTGGCCGCCAAAAGCCAGCTGGCCGACGGCTATCCCGATTGCGGCGGCGGCTACGACCAGATGGTGCTCGACGGTCTGAAGCTGAACAAAGACGCCACCCTCGCGTACCTGCGCCAGAACCTGCCGAGCTATCCCCAGTTCGAAAAGTGGGTCCTCCAGCAGCGCGGCGGCAGCATACCCAAGGCCGAGATCGACAGCCTCAACGCCGCCATCGCCGGATACAACCACGCCGACGGCGTGCGCCAGGAGATCCTCGGGGCTGCAGGCGTTGCCGATGACGGCAGCATCAAGGACGCGGTTCACCTCAACCAGCTCGACGATTGGACCGCCTTCCACGCTGCGCTCAAAGGCTGAGTCTGTTTTTCCTCTGCAAAGGGCCTGCCTCTAGGAAACGGGCCCTTTTTTTTGGTGGCCCCCTTCCTTGCCCCTGTTTTTGCGCCTGTTTATCTTGGCCTTGGAACCGCAAGCCAACCTCTAGACGGGATGCACTATGAAACTCGATGTGGTGAAACTCACCCAGGATTTGATCGCCTTTCCCTCGGTCAGCCTCACCAGCAATGTGGAGGTCGCCCGCTACCTGATCGCGCTCCTCGAGCGGCTCGGTTTTGAGGTGGAGGAGTTGCCCTACATCGATGTCAACGGGGTGGCCAAACTCTCGATCGTCGCCAAACTCGGCCCCGGCAAGGGCGGCCTCTCGCTGTTGAGCCACAACGACGTGGTGCCGGCCCTTGCCCGGGACGGCTGGAAATCCGACCCCTTCAAGGGCCGCCTGCACGGGGGCAAACTCTACGGGAGGGGTTCCTGCGATATGAAGGGGCCCTTGGCGGCGACGCTGGTGGCAGCCGCCCGCTTCAAGGCCGCCCAGCTGAAATCCCCGCTGTACCTGGTGATCACCTCCGACGAGGAAATCGCCGCCCGCGGGGCCTGGGAGGTGACCCGCAAGTCGAGATTTTTCAGGGAGGCCAAGGGCGGCTACGGCCTGATCTGCGAACCCACCCTGCTGCGCGTGGTCCACGCCCACAAGGGTGCATTGTACCTCCAGGCCACCTCCCGGGGGCGCGCGGCCCACACCAGCACCCTCAAAGGGGTCAACGCCAATGTGGCGATGATCCCCTTTCTCCAGGAGATGCGCTCCATCTACGACCTGGTGCTCAAGTCGCCGCGTTACCGCAACGACGAGTTCACCCCTCCCCACTCCGAGTGGAGCATCGGCATAAACGACCACAATATTGCCACCAACGTCACCCCCGTGCAGAGTATCTGCACCATCAGTTACCGCCCCATGCCCGGGGCGCCGGTAGACGACCTGATCGAACGCACCCGGCGCACGGCCGCCAAACACGGGGTCAAGTTCGAGCTCAAGTTCTCGGGACACCCCCTCTACACTCCGCCGGATTCGGCCCTGGTGCGCACCGCGCTGGCCATGACCGGGACCAAAAGCTCGGCCACCGTGCCCTACGGCACCGACGGCCTGGCCTTTGCCACCAAGATGAAGAACCTGGTAGTGCTCGGCCCAGGCGACATCGCCCAGGCCCATACCGTGGACGAGTGGGTGGAGGTCGCTCAACTGAACAAGGCAGTTGACCTGTACGCCCGCTTCATCGACCACGTCTGCGTCCGGGGTCTAGGTTGAGGCCCCGCCAACCCATGGCGCGCCCGCATAAGACCCCATGAGCCAGACCCAGATCTACGCCGGCATGTTGGCCGAAACCATCCCCTACGCCGGGTATCGCGGCGAGTTGCTCAACGCCTATTTTGCCCGCCCGCTGGGCCCCGGCCCCTTTCCCGGCCTGGTCCTGGTTCACCACGCGCCAGGGTGGGATGACTGGTACTGGGAGGCGACCCGCAAGTTCGCCCACCGCGGCTTTGCGGCCTTCTCCCCCAACCTCTATTTCCGCGAGGGGCATGGCACCGCTCAGGAGGTGGGGGCCAGGGTGCGGGCGGGGGGCGGGGTGGCCGACGACCAGGTCCTGGGCGATCTGCAGGGCGCCCTGCAGCTGCTGCGCGCCCTCTCCTACCTCAACGGCCGGGTGGGGATCTTTGGCACCTGTTCCGGGGGCCGGCACGCGTACCTGGCCGCCTGCCGGATCAGGGGCTTCGACGCTGTGGTGGATTGCTGGGGCGGGAGGGTGGTGATGGCCGGGGGCGAACTCACCGCCAAGCAGCCCGTGGCCCCTATCGACTACACCGGGGAACTGAGCTGCCCGCTCCTGGGCCTCTTTGGCGAGGAGGACCAGCACCCCTCCCCGGAGCAGGTGGACCGCCACGAGCAGGAACTCAGGGGACACCACAAGAGCTTCGAGTTCCACCGCTACCCCGGCGCCGGCCACGGCTTCTTTTACCAGGAACGGCCCGCCTACCGCCAGGAGCAGGCCGTAGACGGTTGGTCCAAGGTCTTTACCTTCCTGGAAAAACACCTGCGAGTATAAAAAAGGCGGGCCACACGGCCCGCCCCGACACCTTCCCCACCGGCAGCACCCCTATCCCAGCTCAAACGCCGCGTGTAAAGCCCGCACTGCCGCTTCGGCATCTGGCTGGCCCACCACGCAGGAGATCTTGATCTCCGAGGTGCTGATCATGTGGATATTGATATTGGCCGCCGCGAGGGCCTTGAACATACCCGCCGCCACCCCGGCGTGGCTTTTCATGCCCACCCCCACCACCGAGATCTTGGCGATCTGGGCGTCGGCCACCACGTCGTCTGCGCCAAGTTCTGCCCGGATGCCCTGGCACACCTCAAGCGCCCGTTCGAGTTCGGTTTTCTGCACCGTGAACGACAGGTCGGTGGTGCCCGCCTCGCTGGTGTTTTGGATGATCATGTCCACGTTGATGTTCTTGTCGGCCAGCGGGCCAAAGAGCCTGGCGGCGACCCCTGGGCGGTCGGGCACGTGGCGCATGGTAATCTTGGCTTCGCCAAGGTCGTGGGCAATGCCGCGCACCACTACCTCTTCCATCTCCTCTACCTCCTTGATGAGCGTGCCGGGGTTCTCGTTGAAGCTGGAGCGGACGTGGATAACAACCCCGTATTTCTTGGCGAACTCCACCGACCGGGACTGCAGCACCCTGGCCCCGGCGCTGGCCAGTTCCAGCATCTCGTCCGGGGTCACGACCTTGAGCTTGCGGGCTTCGGGCACTACCCGCGGATCGGCTGTGTAGATGCCATCGACATCGGTGTTCATCTCGCAGACGTCTGCCTTCAGCGCATAGGCCAGGGCCACGGCGGTGAGATTGGAGCCCCCCCGGCCCAGGGTGGTCTCCTCCGCGTCGGTGGTCACCCCCTGAAAACCGGCCACAATCAGCACCTGGTCCTTGTGGAGTTCCTCGAGCAGGCGGTCCGGCTTGAGATCGAGAATACGGGCCTTGCGGTGTACCGCGTCGGTGATGATGCCGCTCTGCCCGCCGGTCAGCGACACCGCCGCTACCCCCAGGTCCTGGACGGCCATGGCGAGCAGGGACATGGAGATGCGCTCGCCGCAGGCCAGGAGCATGTCCACCTCGCGGTCGGGCGGCCGATTGCTGACCTTGTTGGCCAGGGCCAGCAGATCGTCGGTGGTGTCGCCCATCGCCGACACCACTACTACCATGCGATCTCCCTTCTTGTGGCGGGCGACGATGCGCTCGGCCACCCGCCGAACCAACTCCGGGGTCGCGACCGAGGTGCCGCCGTATTTCTGCACTACCAGTGCCATAACTAGTCCGCCTTCTTGCCGGTCAACAAATCCAACATCTGATGGCCGTGTTCGAGGTGTAGGGACCCCCCGGCTGCTGCGCCTTCCCCGTACGCGCTGAGCTGGTCAGCCGCCAGGCCCTCGCCCCACAATAGGAAAGGAACCGGCTCGCGGCTGTGGGTGCGCAGGGCGATGGGGGTGCGGTGGTCCGGGCTGACCAGGATGCGGCAGGGGCCGAGGTCCTCGAGTCCCGCCAGGAGGGTGCCCACCACCTGGCGGTCGAAATCCTCAATGGCCTGTTTCTTGGCCTGGGGGTCCCCGTTGTGGCCGGCCTCGTCCGGTGCCTCGACGTGTACGTAGACCAGGTCAAGGTCTGCCAGCGCCCGGAGCGCGTATTGGGCCTTGCCCAGATAGTTGGTGTCCAAATACCCCGTGATGCCAGGCACCTCGATGATTTCCATACCCGCCGCCCGACCGATGCCCCGCACCAGGTCCACCGCCGAGATCACCCCGCCCCTTAGCCCGTATTTTTCCAGCATGCCCGGAAGCAGCAGTGGCCGGCCCTCGCCCCAGAGCCAGATGGCATTGCCCTGGCCCTTCCCCTGCGCCTTTCGCTTCTGGTTCACCGCCGCTTTTTCCAGGAGCGGGTTGGCCTGCTGCATCAACTCGCGCACCTCTTCCTGACGCACCCCGGCCGGAAGGTGGGTGCTGATGGCCTGGCCCATGATATCGTGGGGCGGGTAGGACTTCAACCCCTCGGGGCCCTGATGCCAGACCACAATGTGGCGGTAACCGACACCGGGATAGAAGGTCAGGCCCGGACGGCCCAGGGCCACCTGCAGCCCTTCGATCAGTTCGCGGGCCTCGGGGGTGGAGATATGATCGGCGCTGTAATCCACCAAAATGTCGCCGTCGCGGGTGATAGTGTTGCAGCGGAAGGCGATGTCTCCCGGGCCCAAGGGCAGGCCCATGCTCGCCGCCTCCAGGGGGGCGCGCCCGGTATAGTACTGGCGGGTGTCGTAGCCGAAGATCTCCAGATTGCCGATATCGCTGCCCGCCGGGCGCGAGGGCGGGATGATCTGCACCAGGCCCCCCTGCCCTTCCCTGGCCAGGCGGTCGAGGTTGGGGGTGTGTGCGGCTTCCAGAGGGGTCTTGCCATCCAGGGCGTCGATGGCATAATCGGCGGCGCCGTCTGGGACGAGCACGAGGAATTTCACAGCGCCTCGATGCGGATCACCCGCGCCTGACCCTGCAGGATATCGAGCCTGTCGAGCACCGCCAGGGCCCGCTGCATGGAGGCCTCCGGGGCCTCGTGGGTGACGATGATCAAGGGCACGGACCCTCCCTGCAGGTCGCGTTCTTTCTGGATCACCGAGGCGATGCTGATCTGCTCCTCGGCCAACACCCGGGCTATCTGGGCCAGCACGCCAGGGCGATCGCAGGCCAGGGCCCGCAGATAGTAGCGCAGTTCGACCTGGCGCATGTCGGCGATGGCGGTGGCCTCTTCGCCGATGATCATGTCGCCGATGGCGGGTCCCGCCCCGGAGTTGCGGCGCTCGGCGAGGTCCACCATGTCGGCGACCACGGCGCTGGCGGTGGGCATCTGACCGGCCCCCCGACCGTAGAACACCTGGGTACCCACCGAACTGCCGACCACCTCGATGGCGTTGAACACGTCGTGGATGTTGGCGATCAGCGCCTCGGAGGGCACCATCACCGGATGGACCCTGGCCTCCACCTGCCCGCCGCGCCGTTTGGCGATGGCCAAGAGCTTGATGGTGTACCCCAACTCCCGGGCATACTCGATGTCCTGGGGCTCGATGCGCTCGATGCCCTCGCAGAAGATCTGTTTGGCGGTGCCGGTGGTGTGGAAGGCGATGCGGCAGAGGATGGCCAGCTTCTGGGCCGCGTCCATGCCGCTGACGTCGAGCGTGGGATCCGGCTCGGCGTACCCCTTTTCCTGTGCCTGGCGCAGGGTCTCGGCGTATCCGCCAGCGCCGCGGCTCATCTGGGTGAGGATATAGTTGGTCGTGCCGTTGAGAATCCCGTAGAGCGATTCCACCCGGTTGGCCACCAGCCCGTTGCGCAGCGAGCGGATGATGGGGATGCCGCCGGCCACACTGGCCTCGAACATCAGATCCGCACCCCGGTCCAGGGCCAGTCTGAAAAGCTCCTCCCCGCGTTCGGCCAGCAGGGCCTTGTTGGCGGTGACCACGTCCTTGCCGGCGCGCAGCGCCTCGCTGATCCACTCGTAAGCCTGCGGGGCCCCGGTCAGCTCGACCACCATCTGCACCGCGGGGTCCTTGACCAGGGCCATGGCGTCCTGGGTCAGCAGCGCCGGGTCCACCGGCACCGCGCGGTCCTTAGTAAGGTCCCGCACCGCCACTCGGCGCAATACCATGTCCGCACCTTTGCGGCGGCGCATGGAGCAGGGGGCGTCCTCCAGCAGGCGCACCACCCCGCCGCCCACAGTTCCCAAGCCGATCAAACCAACGCCGATGGTGTTGCCCATGGCTCATTTTCCCTGAATGGAGACGGGTAAATTTAGGGTCCGCACCCAAATTTCCGCAAGGCAGGGCCGGTGCCTGCTGGGGGCATCGCCCGCTATTGCGCGGCGCTCCAGGCGAAGAGCGTCGCCCACTCCCACCGCTGCAGCTCCACCAGCGGCGCCAGATCCGCTTTGGCATCCGCCACGGCGTCGATAAAGGCGTGTGCATCGTAGCCGGGGATCAGCGCCATGGCCGGGTGGGTGCCCACCTTGTTGAACCAGTAGTGGCTGTTGGAGAAATCCCCTTCCCGGCGGTGCATGATGCCGTGCCAGTAGGATCCGGTCTGGTCCTCGAGCTGTTGGGAAAGGCGGTGGCTGCGGTCCAGGTCGTCTACATAGAGCCAGAGCGCGGCCTGGAGGGCAAGGGGCAGCGATGCCTTTTCCAGATCCTCGACGAGTGCAGACAGATCGGCAGCGGCCCTTTCCTTGACCACCAGAGCGGCCATGGACTTCTCGAGGGGCAGGGCCGTGAACAGGGGTTGCAGGTGTGCGGCCAGCGGGGCGGGCAGGTCCATAGGGTCTCCTTTTTTCGCAGAATCTACCCCACGGGCACCAGGGCGTCAACGCCTTGTCCCCCGCCTGGGGCCGCCGTATTATCATGCCGGAGTTACCGACCCGCACTGACGAAAGGTACCCATGGCCCTCAACCCCCCTGGCCCCCCTACCTTTGCCCGGCCCTTCCCAGCGCTGACCCCGGCCCAGCGCTATCATTTTGATCTCTACGGGTACACCGTGGTCGCGAACACCCTTACCCCCGAGGAGGTGTCCCGCCTCCAGCATGCCCTGCGCGGGTTGCGCGCCGACATCGCCGCCCTGCCGGAGCGCGGCCCCCGAGGGCCCAGGGTGCGGGGCGCCTATTACCTGACCGACCTGGAACACCACTGTTTTATGGCCAATATCCTCGAGGCGGACCCAGGGGTCACTGCCTATGCGACCCATGCCCGCCTGGTAGCCATGGCGGAGGAGGTGATGGGCTGCGAGGCGCGGATCACCGAGATGAACGCCCATATCAACCGGCGGGTGCCTGACCAGCCCCTCGATCCCCCGCCGAGGTACGGGTTCCACCGGGGCGCGGACGTGCCCTTCTTCTGCCACACCCACGAGGGCCTTTTCCACTGCAGCTTTGTCAAAACCCTCACCAACCTCACCGAGTTGGGCCCCGAGGACGGCGGCACCGTGGTGGTGGCCGGCAGCCACCGGATGGACCTGCCGGCCGAAGCGCTGGTCGAGATCGCCTACACGGACCCCTCCCTCATCCACCAGGTGGTGGCCCCCGCCGGCTCCACCCTGCTCTTCGCCGAGACGCTGATCCACGCCACCGGCCAGGTGCGCTCGGACCGCGAGCGCATGATCCTGATCACCGGCTACGGGCCCACCCTCTTCCCCTACTGGGACGACGGCCAACTGAGCCCCGGTTTCCGCCGCCAGATCCCCGCGCAGTTGCGCCCCCTTTTTGAGGGCCGCGAACACTGGACCCGAGGTCCCCGCTACCGCAAACTGACAGACCCCGTGGACCCGCGCTCCTTTGACCTGGGAACTTGGGACCAGCGACCCCCGGCCACCGAACCCTGAACGACTTTTACCGACCCTGCCCTGACTGGAGTTAGTGATGCCCACCCCCACCTGCACCCTCATCCGCGCCGCCCTGCTCGCCGACGGCCTGGGCGGCCTCGCCCGGCCTGGCATCGAGGTCCTCGTCCGCGATGGCCGTATCGCCGCGGTGGGCGCCCGGCTCGAATCCCCACCCACGGCCCAGGTCGTGGATCTGGGCCGGGCCTGCCTGACCCCGGGTCTCATCGACGGCCATACCCACCTGGGCCTGAGCGGCGACGGCCGACCCTACGCCGAGATGTTCGCCGAGAGCGACGAGATGATGGTGCTCATCGGGGCCCGGAACCTGCGGCTCCACCGCGATGCCGGCATCACCACCCTGCGCGAACACGGGGCGCGCAACCAGGTGGGGTTTGTGCTCAGGGAAGGGGTGCGCCGGGGCCTGATTCCCGGGCCCCGGATGCAGGTCAGCGGCCGGCCCCTCACCTGCACCGGCGGCCATTTCCATATGTGCAACGAGGTGGCCGACGGCGAGGAGGAGATCCGCCGCTCGGTGCGCCGTCTGGTACACGAGGGCGCCGACTACATCAAGATCATGGCCTCGGGCGGCGGCACGGCCGGCACCCTGCCCGGTCTGGCCTCCTACAGCACCGGTGAGTTGCGGTCCGCCGTCCACGAAGCCCACTACTTCCACCGGCTCACCGCCGCCCATTGCCGGGCCACCGACTCCATGCGCCGGGCCGTGGAAGCGGGTATTGACCTGATGGAACACGCCGAGTTCCTCGACCCGGACGGCGAGCTTCGTTTCGACCCGGAGCTGGCGGCGATGATGGCCGAATCCGGCATCTGGATCAGCCCCACCCTGCAGGCCTGGACCCGCTACGGGCGGATGGCGGAGTTGAGGGTCAGGCGCGGCGCCCTTTCCCCCGGCGAGGAGGAGGAGTTGCGCCAGCTGGAGGCGCGGGCCGAGTTGCGGCTCGATCTCTTGCGCCGGCTGCTGGACTACAAGGGGATGAGGGAGCGGTTGGTACCGGGCACGGATTCGGGGGCCGGGGCCATTACCTTCGGCCACCTCGACTACGACCTGCAGCTCCTGCACCAGACCGGCCTCAGCCCGGCCGAAGTCCTGGAGTCGGCCACCCGCATCTCGGCAGCGGCCATCGGCGCCGAGAAGGACCTGGGCACCATCGAGGTGGGCAAGGTGGCGGACCTGGCGGCATTCGACGGAGATCCCACCCGCGACGTGGCCGCTTTCAGCCGGGTAGTCGCCGTCTTCCAAGAGGGCGTGCGCGTCAGCTGACCAGCTGTCGCTGGCCTTCGGCGGTGAGGCGATAACAGCGGGCATTGCCCACCTTGACCCAGCTGAGCAGACCTGCGGCGCTCAGGCGGGTCAGGTCGTTCTGCAGGGTGCGTGCCGAGCGGCCGTCGCTGCGCTCCGAGCCCGGCAGCGCCGCGAGCACCTCTGCGATGACCATGCCCTCGCGGGCACCGGCCACGCAGCGCAGCACCCCCAGCTGGCGCTGATTGAGCGGCTCAAAGGCGGGCAGCGCCTCCCCGGCGCTTTGCGGACGGGACGGCGACGGGCCGCCCAGGGCCTGGGACAGCTGGTGCTCTGCCAGCACCGACCCCTCGCCGTAGAGCACCGCGGCCCGCTCGATGGTATTGTGCAACTCGCGGATATTCCCTGGCCAGTCGTGGCGCAGCAGGCACTGCACAGCCCCACGGGTAAACCCCTCCAGGCGCCGGCCCGTGCGCTGGCTGATGCGTTTGAGGAAGTGTTGCGCCAGGTGCGGGATATCCTCGCGATGCTCGCGCAGGGGGGGCAGATGGATGGGCAATACCTGGATGCGGAAATAGAAGTCCTCGCGCAGGCGGCCTTCCCCGATCATCGCCTCGAGGTCGCGGTTGGTGGCGCCGATGAAGCGCACATCGGTGTGTATGGTGCGCACCCCGCCCACCCGCTCGAAGGTCTGGGTTTCCAGCACCCGCAAGAGTTTGACCTGGGTGGCGAGGGGCAGATCGCCGATCTCGTCCAGGAAGAGGGTGCCCCCGTCTGCCAGCTCGAAGCGGCCGGGCCGGGCCTGCAACGCTCCAGTGAAGGCGCCCTTCTCGTG
>SXGU01312148.1_pt1 | contig 18303 bp, 10 predicted proteins | sample 3174531 | NCBI WGS metagenome assembly SXGU01 (sample SAMN11356863, study PRJNA531348) | freshwater metagenome | isolation source: freshwater sample F1-140 | place: China: Fuxian Lake, Yuxi | collected 2017-12-25 | reverse complement strand
TGAGCCTCTCCCGCACACTGCCCCGCAACCGGTGCCCCTGGCGCCCATCCGCTCGCCCGCCTGAATACCGTCCCGTTCGCAGGGATTTCAACTCGCCATTGCTTTTTCAGTCCGCCCCATCTCATCTGAGGTCAGAAGATACTCTGGCCAAAGGGATCCTCAAACAGCTCGGCCTCAGGTAATCAAGTTCAAGGGCAGGAGGATTCCAGATTTCTACCGCGCCACCGCCCGGTAGTAGCGCGTGGGGGCGTTGGTGGCGGAGGCGTCGAGCCAGATGGCATCCGAGCCGTTGAAGCCGCCGAGCAGATTGGGGAGCGGGTGCCAGGATTGCAGGTCGGCGGAGAATTCCAGCCGGGTGGAGTCCTGCGGGCCGGTGCCGCCGAGGAGCACGCGGCCGTCGCGCAGGCGTTTGACGCGGTCCAGGCGCGGGGCCGGGCCTTTGCCGAGAATCGTCAGGCGCATGGGGGCGGGCAAAGCCTCGAAGCCTTCAGCGGCGGTGACGACGACTTCGAGGGTTTCGTCGAACTCGTCCTCGGTGTCCGTGAGGATGGGGATCTGGATCGTCTTCTCCGTTTCCAGCGGGGCGAAGGTAATCGTGCCGCTTTGGGAGACATAGTCCTTGCCCGCCGTGGCGGTCACGTCGCGCGTCGTGTAGTGGACCGTGGCGGGGACGGTATTCGAGCCGAGGCGCACCATGGGTATGCTGAACCCGGCGCTTTCCGGTCTCTTGGAGAGATGAATCGCTGGCGACATCGGCCCGGCCAAGGCCAGTGCCGTCGCGGGAGGATTGGTCAGTATGATTTCGCCAGCTTGCTGCCGATAGTCGTCCTCCGCCGAAAAGCAGCCAAACCGAACGCGCAATCGACCGTTCACGAGTCCAACTATCTCAAAGGGGTTGGCTTCAGGGCAGAATGCGAATACTATCCGCTGGAAGGAGGAGTCCAATTCTCCATTCGGATGAATCAAACGCACGTCGTTTCCTTCATAGCCCGTTCTGCCAATCACGATTCGTCCGTCCGGCAGGGACAACGCCGGGCTTCCCTCGATGGGTTTGAACGCCGGGTCCAGACTTCCATCGGCGAGAAAACGCCATGTGACCGGTTCAAAAGTTAAATTATTTTCGACGGGTCTTCGATCAATGTAGAAGCTCCCGTCTGGCATAAAGAGCGGAGGGATACTCTCCACACTGTAGTATTCAGAATCTGGCAACAGCACGCCGGGCAGACGCTCTCCTTGGGCAGTGACACGAATGAGTTCACTGGTGAACTTGTCGAACCCATTTACCTGCCGCGTGTGGCGGACCAAGATGGTGACTGTCCCATTGCTCGTTTCGCCAAGACCAAGCACGCGGTCCTGTTCCTCCAGCGCGATTTTGGCAAACTTAGGATCGTAGGAGCCGTCCGCCCGGAGAAAGCGGATGACAGGCGTGTGGCGATTCAGCGCCCGGTCGATGGCAAGATACTCGAGCACCGCTCCACCGGAGCGGAGTCCCAGCATCCGGCCATCCCCGATCAACCCGTCTTCCGGTGGGGCGAAACGGAAGGCCGTGTCGAGTTCCCCTTGGGCATCGAGTCGCGCCCAGGCGGTCTGCGGGAAACCATTGACCAGGACAGGGCCCCCGTCTCCCCATAAACGCAACAGCCACCCGCCTGCGGGATGCTCCTGGGCCAGCGCCAAACCTCCGTCGCCCAGCAAGCGCCAACTACCGCCCAGCCAAGGCGTCACGCTAGGGGCTCCTCCGTTGCCGAGGAGGATCAGCGGAAACTCTTCCTTCACGATCTCTCCGACGTAGAAGTTCGCTGCATGTTCGTTATCGCCAATAGCAATGGCGAGCGTCGTCTCCTTCAGGATTGTCTCGGGCGAAGGATTGCTCAAGGTGGCGGTGAAGAACTCCGGCTCCTCGACTCCACCGTCGTCGAGAATCTGAACAGTGACCTGACGCTCCCGCTCCCCGGAGCCGAATTCGACACGTTCGTTGTTCGCCCGATAATCCACTCCCGGAGTGGCATCGTGGGTGCCTGCCGGACCGCCGCCAGGCTTGAAGTCCACATCCACACTCGTCGCTGTTTCACGGTCGCCGGTTCGAACGATGACGATCTCGCGATTCGCCGCCCCCGGTTGTTCCATGAAATCATAGGGGGCGTAGTAGAGCAGCAGCGTCGGCGGGCTGTTGCGGATGGTCACGACGGTCTTCGCGCGGGGGCCGAACACGATGTTCGGCCCCGGATCGCTCAGAGTGAGTTCCACCGTTTCGTCCGGCTCATGGACGCCATCGTCGATCACTTGAAACCAGGTGGACGAACTCGGGTATTGGTGTAGCTGGCCGGCCATGGTGGCTGGGTAGTCCACGGCACGCGTCGCCGTTCCGCCGGTGATCTGGATGCGAAAATTTAACCCGGTGGTGGCGATGATCGAGCTGACGGAGAAACGGACCAATCCCCCGGTATCCGCTTCCTCGATCTCAAAGGAGTCTTGAGCGAACTGGATCACGGTCGGTGTGGGTGGTGTCTGGGCGAAGGACCAGTTGAGGAACGTGCTGAAAAGCAGCGCGGCAGCGGCGAGTTTGAGGAGCAAGGTTTTCATGGCGGGAGCGAGTTGGTTGCGTGTGGAGAGTTGAGAGTTGTCAGGCGCAGTGCATGGCGAGGCAGCGTCTTGCAGTGCGGTGGCGTTGACACCGCTTTTGACGACGGGTGGCGGGATGTGAGCACGGGGAGCGTCCGGCGGGGCCAAAGCGGCGTGCCCCGACTCCGAGTCGGGGTTCCCGCCGCAGTCCAAGACGCAAGCGTTCCCGGAGCGCCGCTTTGTAAGCGGCCAGTGTTGCGCTCACGCGTAGCCAGCGGGCCAGTTTGGAAACTAGCGCTCCGGCGGGCTGGAAAGTCCGCGCTCCCGGCGTGTGCGCATCGGTTCATGGGTTGGCTCCATTCGGGGGCTGACTGGAGGCGGTGTTCTCCAGGCGCGCATCGGTCCGCCACACGCGCAGGCGTTCGCGGCTGGCGGAGAGCAGCGTCCGACCATCCTGCGAGAACGCGACATGCCGGACTTGGTCGCTGTGGCCCTGGAGCGTGATGACTTCCTGCCACGAAGCGGTGTCCCAGATTGTGATCCGACCGTCCCAGGCACCGGCGGCCAGTCTTCTTCCGTCAGGCGAAACGGAGAGGCTGAAAGTCATGGCATCCCGCGGCTTGAGTTGCAGCCGCTCCCGTCCTTCGACGATGTCCCAGACACGCAGTTCGGTGCCGGAACTGATCAAGGTGCGTTCGTCAGGCAGCAGAGCGAGGCCGCGAACTTGGAAGTCATGTCCGCGCAAGACGGCCTCGCGCCCGCCATCGGCCAGGTTCCATGCCCGCACCGCGCCATCGAAGAAGCCCGCCAGCAAGTGCCGTCCGGAGGATGAAAACGCCAAAGACATGCAAGCGGTCCTTTCGGCTTCTGGAATCGTGAGGACGTGCAGTTCGCGCTGATCCGGGATGCTCCAAACGCTGACACCGAGCCCGTTGGCCGCCGCCAACTGCCGGCCATCAGGTGAGAATACCAGCCGGGTAAATTCGTTGGTTCCGACTTGGGCCAGCCAATTCGTCCTTTGCGTGGCCGCATCCCAGATGGTGACCAGTCCCTGCGGATTGGCAAACGCGACACTGCGTCCGCCGGGAGCCACCGCGGCGATGGCGACGTTGGTGAACGGCAGATTGAAACGGTGCGCGCCCTCCACATTGGCTGACGCGTTGGCTCCGAGCGCATCGTCCGTCCGCCAAAAGCCGAAGTGTGCCTGATTGGTGTAGATGGCGACGGTGGCGCTGGCATCCGGGGCGACGGCGATGGCTGGGCCGTAGGTGTTCCAAGCGCTGCTGATCGCGGACGGAAACTCGCGCTGCACCTGCTCGCGCGCGGGGGGCGGCATAGGCCACGCCCGCACGTCGCCTTCGTAGCTGGTCGAAAGCAATTGACCGCCATCAGGTGTGAACGCCAGTTGGACCGGACTCTTGAGATGCCCGCGAAGTTCGGCAATGCGTTCGCTGGTCTGAGTGTTCAGCAGCCAGATTTCCGAGCCATCGCTGACACAGGCCAGCCACGCGCCGTCCGGCGAGAAGGCGAGCGGCGAATGGGTTCGCGACGTCGCCATGCGGCTTGCCCGTGCTCGCAGCGAGTCTGCATCCCAAAGATTGACGGCGCCGTCCGCTCCCGAGGAGGCGATGCTTTTGCCGTCCGGCGAAAACGCCAAGGCCTTGACAGTGGATTGGTGCGCAGTCCAGCGCCGCGCGCTGGCGAGCCGGCCCATCTCGACCAGGGCGATTGTGCCGCGATCACCCTCGGCAAAGGCGAGCCACCGACCGTCGGGAGAAAAGGCCGCGCCCATCGGGCCGATGTCGGAATTGTAGCTCGGGAAGTTGGTGATGGCCCGGCGTGAGACCGCATCCCAAATCTGAAGCTGATTTCCGACGTGAAGGAAGGCGATGTGTCGGCCGTCGGGAGAAAAGATCAGTGAAGGGCGAAACCAGAAGTTCGTCGTCAGCACGGCCTCTTCCCGCAGCGTCGCAAGATTCCAGAGCCGGAGCGGCTGGTTCTTAGCTTGATCCCGGGTGCCCGTCACGAGCCAGCGACCATCCGGCGACGCGGCCGCGCAAATCACCTCCTGCGGGTGTGGCAGCAGACCTGTCTGGCGTCCGGATTCGAGATCGAGGATCCGCACCGTCTTATCAAAGGAGCCGGCGAAGATGGTTTTCCCGCCCGGAAACACGCCAAGCGACACGATCGGCTTGTCCAACTGCAGCAGGACGCGATGCGGATCGCCCTGGGTTTCGCGCCAGAGGTAATGCCATTCCCAGCCGCGCAGATCAGCCGATGGCTGAGGTGATTGGAGATGGGAGATGGAAGCTGGGGGAGTTTGCTGTTCCGCCTTCGGGCGGTCGGTGGGGAATTTCCCGGGAGCGTCGGCATCCGTGCCGGCGGGTACCGCGTCGCTATTCGCACCGGCGAGGATGCTGGCGCTCCCAAGGCCGCATGAAGTCGGGACTCCAAGCGTGGGCCGGTGACGTTCCAGCAACTGCCGGGCGCGGAAGAAGTCCCCGTCCTGCACGGCCTGGTGCGCGAGGTTCATGTCCGAGGCGTATTGCGCGCGGCGGGCGGCGAGAGCTTCCTTCTCGGCAAGGGCGGCGTGATGCCTTGCCTCGCGCCATTGCCAGAGCACGCCCGTCAGTCCAGCGATCAGGAACAGTGCGGCGGCTCCGAGCGAACCCGCCAACGCTGGCTTGCGACGGCACCAACGCCAGGCGCGCTGGGTCGAGGTGACAGGCCGGGCATGGACTGGCTCATCGCGCAGGAAGCGGTCGAGTTCGTCGGCGAGATCCTGCGCGGTGGCGTAGCGCCTGGTCGGATCCTTCTCCAGGCACTTTACGCAGATCGTCTCGAGATCGCGCGGGGCTTGTGCGTTGAGGGTATGCGGCGGAGCCGGCTCGTCGTATTGGAGGGCGTGCAACGTTTCCGCCACCGTGGCTCCGGAAAATGGAGGTCGTCCGGTCAGGAGCTGGTAAAGAATGGCGCCCAGGCCGTAAATATCCCCGCCAACGGTCGCCGACCGCGAACCACCTCGCGCCACTTCCGGCGCCAGGTAAGCCGGCGTGCCGATCAACGCATGGCTTACCGTCAACAAGGATTGGTCATCGGTCTGGCGCGCGAGCCCAAAGTCCGCCACATGGGGCTCGCCCTCGCGGTCCAGGAGAATGTTGGAGGGCTTGAGATCGCGGTGGAGCACGCCCCGTTGGTGGGCGTGATGGATGGCGCGCGCGATCTTCATCAGCAGGATGGCGACCCGACGACCATCCTCGACGCTGCGCAATCCCTGGGACGCCACGCTCTGGAGGGTCGCGCCTTCGACGAGTTTCATGCTGAAAAAGCAGAACCCATCGCGGTCCCCGACGTCATAAACCGGCACGATGTTCGGATGATCGAGGCGCGACGCGGCGCTGGCCTCGATCCGGAAACGTTCCCGCACCCGCGCATCCGTCAGGTGGATGGCCGGGATGGTTTTCAACGCCACGACGCGTCCCAGGCCTCGGTGACGGGCACGATAGACCACGCCTTGCCCGCCTCGACCGAGCTCGCCGAGCAAGTCGTAATCGCCGAAGGTCGGAGGCGGTGACACCGGTGCGGAGAATGAGGCAGTCCCGGTCGTGGAGTTCTCCTGGTCGGCGGGAGCGGCGTCGCCTTCAACCGCGGTATCCAACAGGCAGACCAGGCACAGGCCATGGGTCGCGGACATGGGGACGACGGTTCCACAATGGCCACAGGTGCGCGCAGTTTTCATCATGGTATTGGCTGAGTTCGCACCCATTCTACCTGTTACTACCGGAAAGGGCGAGAAGGGGGACAGGCGAATGAAGGAAATTCCAAGTTCCAAACTCAGGTTCTGAATTTTGGAACTTGTGGTTCTGCTGAATCAGCGGCCCGAGGTGAGCACGGCGCGCAGATGTCGCAACTCGTCGTCGATCTGGTCGGGAGTCGTCACGGTCTGGGCGATCTCGGCACGCAGACAATCGCGGAAACGTTGGCGCAGACGCTGCACGGATTTCTTGACGGCTTCCTCGGTGAGGTCCAGGTCGGCTGCAATGTCCGCCAGCGTCAGCGTGTTGTGTTCACCCCAGACGTAATCTTTGAGGAGATCGAACAGGGCGACCTTGCCGGACTCGGCGTACTCGCGGCGCAGACGCTCCACGGCGTGATTGATTTGCTGCGATGCCCATCGTTGGTCGAAGAGCGTCTCGGGCGTTTGCGACTCGGACAATTGCAGCGCATCCCCATTCTCGGCGTCCAGTTCCTCCAGCGAAAGGATGGGCTGGCCGCCGCCTCGCTTGAGAGCGGAGGCGTGTTCCCGTTCGTGCGCGAGGAAGTGCTTCAGCGAGGTCAACAGGAAGGAGCGGAAGCGACCTCGATTTGGATCCGCCAGCGCGAGGGCCTTCTTCCGCAACAAGTGCTCGAAAAAACCCTGAGTCAGGTCGCGCGCATCGTCATGGGTGTGGCCGCTCCGCCGCGCAAAATAATAGAGAGGACGCCAGTAGGCGCGGCAGAGATGCTCCAAAGCCTGGGTTGATTCAGGGTACTGAGAATCGCCCGCCGCCGCCACCAGGCTCCAATGAGTGGTGGCGAACGATGCGGCTCCGTTGCTTGAATCCACGGGCGTCTTCTTACGCTGATCGTCAGGGAAATCCAAGCGCGCATTGGCCGATGCTCTCACGAAGGGTGCGATTAAAAGCGGGTGAGGCCGCGCCTGGGAGCGCTGGCATCCTTGCCAGCGATTTCTCTCTCCGGGCACCCGTCCGCACTCGCTGCCCGCGCCGACAGGGATGCCGGCGTTCCCAGGTCGGACTGGGTTCATCCCTCACCCACTTTTATCACACCCTCTCACGAAGGACAGTAACCCGGCGGGCAACTTGGCAGTTGTCGGCGCACCGACACCGGGATTGGGTAATTTCACTCTTTTGGTTTCCTGGGTGGGGCAGGGTGGATAAGTTTTGCGTGCCGTTCTGAGTCTCCGAACTGAGCTTGCTCGATCCTTTTCCACCTGCGACGACTCCTTCATCTACCAACCGCCCGGTAGTAGCGCGTGGAGGCGTTGGTGGCGGAGGCATCGAGCCAGACGGCGGAGGGGCCGTTGAAGCCGCCGAGCAGGTTGGTGAGCGGGTGCCAGGTTTGCAGGTCGGGGGAGAATTCCAGCCGGGTGGTGTCCCGCGGGCCGGTGCCGCCGAGGAGCACGCGGCCATCGCGCAGGCGTTTGACGTGATTCAAACGCGGGGCGGGCCGGCTCCCTCCACGATCCTCGATGGTCAACATCATCGCCGGGGGCAGCACCTCGAAGCCATCGGCCGACGTGACCGCGACTTCAAGGGTTTCATCGGACTCGTCTTCGGCGTCGGCGAGGACCGGGATCGTGATGGTTTTCTCCACTTCGAGCGGCGCGAAGGTCAGTGCCCCGCTTTGGGCGACGTAGTCCTTGCCTGCAACGGCGGTCCCGTCGCGCGTGGTATAGTGGAGCGAGGCGGCCCCAGCGCTGTGGCCGAGGCGGCGGAAGATGATGGTGAACGCGTCGGTCGCGAGTGCTGGAGGCTCAGGTGTGAGTGAGAACGGGTAGTCATACGTCCAGTAGGGCTTGAACTCCCTGTAGAGTTCGCCGGAAATCAGAAGTGCGGTCTTGGGCAGGTTCTGAAGGGGGAGTTGGAGCGAGACATTTCCAGATGTGGAGAATGGTGAGCGGTGATGGTTCGGTAGTCCGTTCACTGCTTCCACCCGGTTCACGGGAAACGAAACACCTGCGTTCAGAGAGGCGGACAAGCCGAAACTGCTCCACCCAGCCTGGGTCACCACGCGAACGAGCTTCAGTGTGGGAAACGACGGGGCAGCCGAGCCATCAGGAAAATGAACACGATGGACATAAGGCTGCACACCCTGGCGGACCACCAGGCGCCCGTCCTCAAGCGGCATGATTTCCAAGTTCCGCGAGTTCGGATCCGACCAAGCATTTCCCGGGGGCAGAAAGGCGTCGTTGCCTGGAAGATCAATGCTCTGCAGGATGACACCTTCCTGCGAGACGTGAATGAGGCGCGAAGACTGGTGGCCGTCTGAGAGAAGAATCCAAAGGGTTCCGTCCGCAGCTTCGGCCATCCGCCCCACCGGATCTCCAAGGCTCGATGGAAACTGGAACGATGCGTCCAGCGAACCGTCACGGTTCAGTCGCCTCATTCCTCCGTCGCCGACGAGGGTCTTTCCGTTGCGCAACGGCAGCACACGCACTTCAGGCGACGAGACCGCGGCTCGGAACGAATCATCCAGTTCATCGTTGGCGTCGAGCTTCACAATGCTTCCCTCCCACGACACACCGTTGATGCTGAGGGATTCGCCGACCAGCAAAGTCCCGCCTTCTGGCAAGGGGTGAACACGACTGATCCACCCCTCGATCAACGCGAAAGGCACCGTGATCCGGGCCCGCGCGTAGTGCGTGGGCACTTCGTTGTCGATGATGGCAAAGCTCTGGGTCGCCGTAGGCACGACGACTCCCGGAGAAGGTTGGCTCAAAGTCACCGTCACGAACTCGTCCTCCTCAAGTTCGCCATCGTCGAGGATGGACAGGTCCACGTTTTTGTTAATCTCGCCGCTGGCAAAGTGGACGGTCTGCTGGAGCGGAAGGAAATCCACGCCGGCCGTGGCGTTCTCGCGGTCGGTTGCGCCCCCGCCACCCGTAATGCTCACGTCCACACTCACGGGCGGTTCGCGGTCACCACGCCGAATGACCTCCACGCGTCCAGCGGACCCGCCGAAGCTTTCGCTCAAGCCCGCATGGAATTCGAGCGTGGGTGGGCGGTTGCGGATCGTGACGGTTGCCTTGGTGCGTGCCCCCAGGACGGAATTCGGCCCTGGATCGCTGAGCGTCAATTCAACGGTTTCGTCAGTCTCGGAGACGCCATCGTCATGGGCCACGAGGCTAACCCCATAGGCACCTCGGACGACGCCATCTTGAAACGACCCGCCCGTCCCAAAATTTAAATCCGTCCCTGGCGTGGCGGTGCCACCAGAGACCGACAGGCGAACGGAGGAAGAGACCATCCCCTCGATCCCAATCCAGAGCGAAGAACCACTCTCGATGGTATCATAGGTCGAGGCAGTGAACTGAACGACGGTCGGTGTGGGCGGCGTCTGGGCGAAGGCGGCTGAGACGAGCAGGCCTGTGAGCAGCGCGGCAGCGGTCAAGTGGCGGAGGAGTGTTTTCATGACGGAAGCAAGTTGGTTGAGTGTGGAGAGTTGGGAGTCGTCAGGCGCGTTCCCGGAGCGCCGCTTTGCAAGCGGCCGGCGGTGCGCCGCCGACGGCAAGGGCCGGTTGGAAACCGGCGCTCCACGTCCGGACGGAGCGCCAGTTTGCAACTGGCCAAGGCGGCGGACAGGAATGTCCGCGCTCCCGGCGAAGGTAGGGCGGTTCGATGACGGCGGTGGCATTCATGGCGCGACCGCCCGGTAGTAGCGCGTGGCGGCGTTCGTGGCGGAGGCGTCGAGCCAGACGGCGGAGGGGCCGTTGAAGCCGCCGAGCAGGTTGGTGAGCGGGTGCCAGGTGTTCAGGTCGGTGGAGTATTCCAGCCGGGTGGTATGCTGCGGGCCGGGGCCGCCGAGGAGCACGCGGCCGTCGCGCAGGCGTTTGATATGCTCCACCGTGGGCGCGAAGCCAGGTGAATTCCATTCCGATATCGTCAATCGCATCGGCGCGGGCAGCGCCTCGAAGCCTTCCCCGCCGGTGACGACGATTTCTAGGGTTTCGACAAGCTCATCCTCACTGTCCGTGAGGATGGGGATATGGATTGTCTTCTCCGTTTCGAGCGGGGCGAAGGTGATGGTGCCGCTTTGGGCCATGTAGTCCTTGCCCGCCGTGGCGGTGAGGTCGCGGGTCGTGAAGTGGACGGCAGCGGGGGCGGCACTCGAACCGAGGCGTCGGAAAGTTACGGCATAAGCGGATGAGGGCAGTTGACCCGCGAGCGACTCCTCAATTGACCGCCACGCGACCAACTTCAGCGCCGTCCTGGGTGCTTGATCAAAATGGAAGCGCGTGGCCGGAAAGTCATCACTGTGGCCAATTGGGCGAACCCACAGTTGATCCATGTTGAGTGCGACACCAGAGCTTCCTATGCCATTGAACGGCCAATCGAAGAGCACCGGTCGGAAGGAGAGATCAGGCATGCCATTGGGCACAAACAGTCTGATTCCACCATCCGAAGACGCAATGAGACGGTCGTCCGGCAGAATTCCGGCATCTCCATCCAAACGAATCGGACTGAAGCTCGTGTCGGGATTACCTTCATTCGATACGCGGACGAGCAAGTGGCCCAGTTCGTCGCGTTCAGGATCCCAAGCCACCTCCACACGAATCAAAACCTTGCCGTCGTTTTGCACCGCCACGATCTGGTCTTCAGCAAGCTTCAATGTGGTGGAATGAAGCAAGGTTCCATCACCAGCCAGGTGGTAAACCACATTCCCTTTTGTGGTCCAAAGAGTTCCGTCAGTGGCTTCGGCCAAGTGCGCCACGCCAGATTCGAAAGGAGGCCGGAACGACGGATCTATCCGACCATCTTCCAAAATCCTCATGAAGCGGGGGCTTTTGATCAGGATCGATCCGGCTCGCTCCACCAGCACGGGTGAGCCGAACCGGGCGAATCGCGCTGTGCCACCAAGGGTGAATCCCCACGACCAGAGGCCGTCCACAACGTTCAAATCAAGCGGAGGCGTGAACGATTCGTCCAGTTCGTCGTCCGCAGTAAGACGGCACAATCCGGGCCGTGGGACTCCGTTGACTCGCGCGAAACTTCCGATCGCCAGCTTCCATCCGTTGGGGATCGGGATGAACCTTACGTCGGACTTAGGTTCAAATAGAATGAATGGATCGGAAGTCGTGCCGGACACGTCCTCGTCAGCGCGCAATTCGTTATCCACCACCATGACGTTGACCTCGTGGTCAATGTTCGGAGAGAGCCCTGCTGTCCGGCTGACCAGCCGGGCTTGGAAGGCAAAATACGGGGCTGGATTGAAGATTTGGAAAGGACCATCCACCGCGCCATTGTCGAGAAGGGGCAGAGGTAAGAACAAGCTCGCTTCTCCGGGGCGGAACTCGATCCGATTCGTGGAGGGGACGAAGCGGGATGCTGGAATCGGAGGAATCCCTTCAAACAAACTGTGCCCGTTGGAGAATTCCACTTCCACCACTGTTGGCTTGTCACGGTCACCTGCGCGCCGGAATTCCAGCATTGTTGCCGGTCCCTCGGGGACGGTGAGGGACGAACTGAACTCGGTTCCCGCAATGGTCACCTGACTGGGACGGTTGTGAATGGTCACGGTCATCCTGCTGCGATCTCCAACCACGGCGTCACTTTCGAGGATTTCCAACTCCAGTTGAATCGTTTCGTCCGGCTCGGGAATGCCATCGTCGATCGCTTCGAAGCCTACCCAGGTTTCGCCTTGCGATTTCAAGAAGTTGGCAGACGGTGCGATCTGGAAGTCTTCACCCTGCTTGGCCGTGCCTCCTACTACCCGCACTGCCACCTTGCCGGCCGTCTGCGGCAGTGGTGTCAGCGTGATGCCGATCGAGTAACCCGGGAAGCCGTCGAAAGTTGGGGTTTCGAAAAACTCAGCCTCTGCCACCCGGAACTCCACAACACTTGCGGCGTGGAGGGCTTGAGCCAAAGCAAGCAGCACTGCGGTGGCGAGGCGGGGGAGGCGAGTGTTCATGCGCGTCGTTGCAGAATCTGGGTTCACTGGCGGAACATGCTGTGGTCCAAGAGCCACTTGGCGTCCGGATTCTGCGGGCTGGGCGTCCACCAAGATTGGGTGATTCCTTTCCTGACCTGAACCCGGGTGCGGGCGTCGCGCCATTTGACCAGTTCCGCGTGGCCGTCGCCGAAGTTAAACGCGCCCTTGCCGCCGTGGTAGCTGCCGGGCCAGTTGGCGAACCCCCATCCGCCTGCGTCGTGCTCGTTCCCGCCGGTCCACCTCAGCCGGAAATTGCTGACGATCTGCGGCACGTCCTCGCGCTGGTCGGACATGACAAAGACCTTCGTGGGCGAGGCACTGGCCCGGCTGAAGTCCGAAGTTTTCTGGAACGTGACGAGACCGGTGTTATCCCAGTTTGGTTTTGGATGCCCGTTGACCATGCCGTTCATGGAAAAGTTGCGCACGCGCGCATACGTTCGCCCGCCGTGAACCGAAGTCGAGCGGTCGCCGGGACAGCGCCAGATGCCGAGCGCGTGGGCGTAGGGCGCGATGTGGCTGGTCTGGAGATGGAGGGTGTTGGTGTGGTCGGGATGGCTCTGGCCATAGCGCATCCAACCGCGGACCCAGACGGAGTTGGTGTCATTCGCCAGGGGAGGGTTACCCGCAGTGCCATCCTGGTTCGGCGGGATGCGGTCGTTCTGGTCGTCGGCGTAGAGCAATACGCCGAGCATGAGGTGTTTGGCATTGTTGAAGCAGACAACACCTTGGGCGGATTGCTTCGCCTTGCCCAGCGCCGGCAGGAGCATCCCCGCCAGGATCGCGATGATGGCGATGACAACGAGGAGTTCGATGAGAGTGAAGGCGGCGGGAATTTGGGATTTGCGATTTGGGGCTTTTATTTTCATGACAGTGAACGGGTTTTGATGAGTTGGAATCCTCTGGTTGCGCGGAAGCGCCCTCATAACGTATGCTCGCGGCCATGAAGACGGTGCAAGCGACCTTTGAATCGGGAGTCTTTAAGCCACTGGCACCCGTGATCCTGCCGGAGCACTGCACGGTGGAGTTTGAACCGCGGTTGATCGAGAACCGGGCTGGTGAGGCGGGCGACGAATTGATCTACTCGATTCTCCGTGAACGCCACCAATCGGGCGCAACCGACACCGCCGCCCGGCACAACGAACACCAGCCCTGAGCCTGCGCGATGACCGTTTTCCTCGACACGGTGGGATTGATTGCGCTGTGGGATGAGAGCGATCAATGGCACTCGGCGGCCGAGGAAGCTTTCGGTCGATTGGCGCAAGCGCGAGCCGTGCTTGTAACCACTCCATGGGTGCTCGCAGAAACCGCGAATGCGGCCGCCCGGCGTTCTTACCGGCAATCGGTGGCCCGGCTTTGGGAAGGCATGAAGGGCAGCAGCCGGTTGTTGGCGACCTCGTCCGAGGAATTGAACGAGGCGTGGCAGGCTTATGCGCGAGGCGAAGCCGGAGGAGCCGGTTTGGTGGACCAGATTTCGTTTCTGGCGATGCGGAGGCTGAACCTCAGAGACGCCTTCACGAATGATGCGCACTTCCGCGCCGCAGGTTTCAACACCCTGTTCTAGGCGGGAGGGGCGGTGTAGGCCTGGTCGGCGGGTCTTCATGGGCGATTGGACCTTCGCAAATCAACGGCACGACCGTCCTCGGTGATCGCTTCCGTCCGCCAGACGCGGAGTTCCTCGCCGGTGATCACGACGAGCGTGTCGCCGTCCGGGGTGAAGGCGAGTCCTTGGGGAGTGTGCGAACTCTTGAACGTGACCAGTTCGTCGAACGTTTCTGTGTCGAAGAGGGTGATCTGCCCGTCGCCACCGGCCACGGCAATCCGGTGTCCATCAGGTGCGAACGCGGCGCGGCGGAAGAACGTGGGGCGTGGGCGAAGGTGGCGTGTTACCTTGCCGGAGGCCGCATCCCAGAGACGGATGCCGTCCAGGCTGCCCGTCACGAGCCAGTGCTGATCGGGCGACAGCGCCAGCGCGGCGATCTGAAACCGGTGCCCGGAGAAGCGGGTTTCTCCAGCCGGGTGGCCGGGTCGCCACAGCACAGCGTCGCCGCCGTAGAGGCCGCCCCCGAGGTTGGAACCATCCGCGCCAAACGAGAGGGCGGTGACAAAGTCAGAAACCTCCGCCGCCAGGGCCGGTTCCCGGTCCGCTTCGCTCGCGCAGACGAGCAGAGCCTCGGGCAGTCCGGCCCGGCTTTGCAGCCAGGAGAGCCGGGAATCGTCCGCGGAAAACGTCAGGCGGTAGGCGCGTTCCTTAGAGAGCTGATGCGTCCACCGGACACCGCCGCCGGACCGATCCCAGAGCGCGACCTGCCCCTGCCAGTTGGCGAAGGCAATGAGCCGCCCGTCCGAGCTGATTGCGGCAGAACTCAGGTTCGTCAACGGCGCGGGGAACCGCCCGCCCGGGCGCAACGCGAGGGCGTCCCACGCGATGAACTCTTCGTTGGTGAACACGGTCAGCGCGTGGTGGCCGTTGACCGACAGGAAGGCGGCGGGGCCGTAGCCGTCCCACACCGGCAGCGTCTCACCGAACGCGACCGAAGCGGGTGGCTTGTCCTCCGCGTTCGCAGACCACGCCCGCACCGAGCCGTCGTTGCTGCCCGAGAGAATCGTTCCGCCATCCGGAGTGAAGGCGAGGCCATTGATGTTATCCACATGGCCCTGGAACGCGCGGAGCAGGGAGCCGTCGCGGACGTCGTGCAGCCGCAGGCGTTAAAACCAGCCGCCTGCCGCGAGCAGGGTTCCGTCCGGCGAAAAGGCAAAGCGGACCACCGCCCCCTGATTGGTGAAGCCGCCGCGTTCGCGCCGGGCGGCCACATCCCACAGCTTCAACACCCCGCCGATGTCCCCGCTGGCGAGCGTCACGCCGTCGGGCGAGAAGGCCAGACCCATGACGTGGCGCTCGTGGCCGGAGAGCCTGTGGGTGCGGGTGCGCGTGGCGACATCCCAGAGCAGCACGTCGCCGTTGTGGCCGGCGGCGTAGGCGAGGGTCCGGCTGTCGGGCGAGAACGCCAGGCCGACGGGAGCGATGTTGTTGCGCGGGTTGGATTCGAGGAAGGCGAGTTCCCGCCGGGACTCGAAATCCCAGACATGAAAACCGTCGTGCGGGATGAGGGTTTGAAAGGCGAACAGCCGGCCATCCGGCGAGAAGGCGACGTTCGGGCCGAGCCAGAAGTTTGCGGCCAGGGTGGCGACTTCCCGGCGGGTCGAAAGCTCCCAGACCCGCAGCGGCCCAAGGTCGTTCCGCAACCACGCGGCGGTCACGAGCCAGCGTCCGTCCGGCGAGGCGGCGGCGTGATAGATCTGGTGCGGATGCGGTAGCAACGCAAGCTCGCGGCGGGAACGCAGATCCCAGAGGCGAACGGCGTTGTCCCAACCGGCGGACCAGACGGTGTGTCCGTCCGAAAGAATGCCGAGCGCGCTGACGCCATTGGTATGATGGCCGAGGGTGAACTCTTCCTCGCCGCGAGCCTGCTCATGGAGGTAGCGCCATTCCCAGCCGCGGAGGTCCGCCGGAGGCGGAGCAGATCGGAGATGGGAGATCGGAGATGGGGGAGTTTGGAGGTCCGCCTTCAGGCGGTCGGCTGGGAGCGCACGCGTCCCGCGTGCAGTTTCGGGCGTCGCGCCCGAAACCTGATCGAGTGGTTCACGGATCGAAGGCTCCGGCGCGACGCCGACGCCGGCAGGCGGGACGCCTGCGCTCCCAGCAGGCCGATGCCGTTCCAACAACTGGCGGGCGCGGAAGAAGTCGCCGTCCTGCACGGCCTGATGCGCGAGGTTCATGTCGGAGGCGTATTGCGCGCGGCGGGCCTCGATCGCGTTCGCTTCGGCGCGCTGGCGCGCGGAGTTGATGCGGAGGGCGGCGATGGGGGAACCGATGAGGAGGATTAAGAGCAGGATTAAGATTAGGAGGAACGAACCAGCGAGAGCGGGCTTGCGGCGGCACCAGCGCCAGGCGCGTTCGGCGCGGGAGACAGGCCGGGCGTGGATGGGTTCGTCTCGGAGGAAGCGGTCGAGTTCGTCGGCGAGTTCATGGGCGGAGGCGTAGCGTTTGGCCGGTTCCTTCTCCAGGCACTTGAGGCAGACGGTTTCGAGATCGGCGGGAACGTCTGGATTCAACAGGCTCAACGGGGCTGGCTCGCGTTCGAGCACTTGCAGAAGGGTGGCTTCAAGACTGTCGGCTTGAAAGGGCGGACGGCCCGTCAGCAAGTGATAAAGAATGGCACCGAGCGCGTACACGTCGCAGGTGGCGTTTGCTTTCTGTCGCCCGGAGAGTTGCTCTGGCGGCATGTAGTGCGGGGAGCCAAGGATCTGCCCGCTGAGGGTGAGGTCGGAGGCGGCGCGGATTTCTTTCGCGAGGCCGAAGTCGGTGATGCGCGGTGAGTCGTCCGCATCCAGGATGATGTTCGCCGGTTTAAGATCGCGATGAATGATGCCGTGCGCGTGGGCATGCTGAATGGCCTCAGCGACTGAACGTATCAGCGCGGCGGCGCGGCGCGGCGGGAGCGGATGTTCGCGGACGAGATCGGCGAGGCTCGGGCCGGGAACATAATCCATCGTGAACCACGGCTGGCCTTCGTGTTCGCCCACCTCGTAAATCGCGACGATACCAGGATGTCGCAACGCCGCGGCGGCCCGGGCTTCGGATCGAAAACGTTCGACGAAACGCGGATTGGTCCAGCGGCCCAGCAGCAGCATCTTCAACGCGACGATTCGATTGAGGCCGCGCTGGCGCGCTTTGAAGACAACTCCCATTCCGCCCTGACCAAGCTCCTCCAGAATCTCGTAATCGCCGATCACGCGGAGCGAAGGTCGAGTCGCGGCGGCCAGGTCTGCGGAAGGCTTCTTTGGTTTGGCGACACTTAGGCTTGCGCTGACGAGGCAGCGCGGGCACAGACCGCGCGGAGCATCGGCGGAAATGACGGAGCCGCATCGAGGACAGGTGGAGGTTGCTTGCATGGCCAAATTCATAGCGCCGTTACTCCACTACTGCGACAAAGCATCGAAAAGGTGACACGGGAGTTTTGGAGGGGTGCTCGGAATGGGAGAAAGCTGAATGAAAGGATGCGGGTTAGAATGAAGATGCTCTCCATGAACCTCCAGTTGCAGCACAGAGTCTTGAAGGACACAGAGAGTTGGGTTTCGAGTCCTCTGTGTCCTCAAAAACTCTGTGCTCAATTCTCGTCATTGGATCAAGTAGCCGGTTCATGGTCTCAACTCACATCCGATTCTTGAAGGTGTCCCCTCTCTCTCCATGAACCTGACCTGGGAGCGCGGCCGTCTCGGCCGCTGTTCTCGGCGTCCCGCCGAGAACAGTACCGCGTGAGCAGTCATCAAATGGTGGGTTTCTGGAGCCGTCTGGCTGGTCAGCGGGACGCTGACCAGAACGTGCGAGACGCACGCGCTCCCCACTTGCTACCGGATAGTCACGGCCGAGCCAGTCGGCATCCTTTCGGGAAAAAGTGGCGGCACTCTCATGAGATGCCACTACGAACTCAGCACGCGAAAAAGGTGGCGCAATTCATCTTCCACCTCTTCCGGGGTGGCAACGACACGAGCAATCTGTTCCCTCAACAATTCGCGGTAGCGTTTGCGGAGCCGATAAACCGCGGCCTTCACTGCGCCTTCGGTCAGGCCGAGAGATTCGCCCAGCTCGGCATAAGCTGGCGCGTTTTCGTCCTCGCCCGTGAGAAAGATTTGAAGTTGTTGAAACAACCCGGCATTTCCGAATGAAACAAACTCGCGTTCGAGTTGACCCAGGACTTCCTCCAGGAGCGAAAGCGCGAAACGGCGTTCGTAGTGTTGAGCGGGATCGCGCGCATCGGACGGTTCGAGTTGATACCGCTCCGCCAGCGCATCGTCATCCAGAGAAAGCGGAGTTTCGCCCCCGCCGCGAATGTCGGGTATGTGGTTTGTCAACGGGAAGATTCCGAAATTTAGATTGTTCTGTATGGTTAAATCGCGGTGGGGAGGATAGGGCTCTGCAGGAGTGCAACCCGAGCGCCCGACCGTCCATGGATTGCGGATGCATCCGCT